>TARA_B110000211_G_scaffold230537_1_pt1 | contig 18504 bp, 13 predicted proteins | sample TARA_B110000211 | Tara Oceans TARA_B110000211 (sample SAMEA4397516) | marine metagenome | biome: Polar Biome; feature: [DCM] deep chlorophyll maximum layer (ENVO:01000326); material: water (ENVO:00002006), including particulate matter (ENVO:01000060) such as... | depth 30 m
ACAAAAAACGCCAGTCAGCTGTTAACTGACTGGCATTAAGCAATTGCTGGGCTTTTTAATACATGTTTACTGCTTTTTATGAACTACTTAGCAAAAGTATCTTGTAATGGTGGTACCACTTGCTTTTTACGACTCATTACACCCGGTAACCATGCTTTGCCGTCAACTAGCGTTATACCGTAAGCTTTTTCAACAATACTGATATCGTCGCTTACCACTAATAGTTCAGAGCCTTCTTGCATAATGTCAGTTAGCAATAACATGACCGTGTGACGATTACCTTCTTCTTTAACCGCTTGTAAATCAGCGTGTAAATCTGCTTTCATCTCGTCAAACAAGGCTAGGTCAATAACTTCTAATTGGCCAATGCCAACAATGTTATCGCTCATATTGAAATCTTTAAAATCACGCAAAACTAAGTCACGAACCGGTGTACCTTGAACTGATGATTTAACTGTGAACATCTCCATACCCAAGGCTTTATAATCTTCAATGCCAGCAATTTCCGCTAATGCTTCAACACATTTAATATCGGCAGTGGTGCAGGTTGGCGACTTGAAAATAACTGTATCTGACAAAATTGCACACATCATAGCGCCAGCGATATTTTTTGGGATTTCAATACCGTGAAAGTCATACATCATTTTAATAATCGTATTAGTGCAGCCAACTGGGCGGACCCAAATTTCTAATGGCGTTGACGTGGTAATATCACCTAATTTGTGGTGATCGATGATACCCAATACCGTGCTGTCATCAATATCATCAGGGCCTTGAATGCGGTCTGAGTGATCAACAACATAAATACCATCGGTATCAGCAAAGCTCAATTTAAGCTCTGGTTGTTCGAAGCCGAACTTGTCTAAAATGAATAAAGTTTCAGGTGAAAGCTCGCCCAAACGAGCCGGTTTTACATCTTCACCAATTGTTGTTTTTAAGTATGAAAGTGCAATTGCTGAACAAATTGAATCTGAATCAGGAACCTTGTGTCCTACTGCATAAGCCGACATAAATCGTTATCTCCAAGCGCCATTAACCGAATAACGACTCAGCCGTTAAAGGTGTTATCAAAATATGGCGCGTATTCTAACAAAAACATAGGCAGTTCGCCTAGTACACCTTGGCGCTATTTTTATACAACTTTTGTTTGAATAACCAGATAACGTTGAAATCTCTCAATAGTGAGTAGCCTAACGCTTTAAGCTTTGATTCTATTGCGTTAGTATTGAAAAGTAATTTTTATCATGTTGTGCAAAATTATGGCTGTTACTGAAATACAGCTTTTTCAATTGAGGAACTTATGTCGAAATTAAAATCATTAGTGACGCTGATGTCATTGGCCAGTGTTACTGCGATGGCAAGCGATGTCATTACCATAGAAGATATTCCAAAAATAAAATCAGTACGAGATAGTGTTATTAGCCCAAGTGGTGATCACATTGCGTTTACCCGCACCTTACCACGAGAGTTATACGTAGATAAAAATGGCGCTAGCTATAGCGGTCTTTATATTACTGATACTAAAGGTAATGCAAGACCATTCATCACCGGAAAAGTTAATGTTGGCGCTTTAGAGTGGTCAGCAGATGGCAAGTTTGTTTACTTTTTAGCGAAATTTAAAGGCGAAAAGTTTACCCAACTTTATCGTATTCCTGTTGACGGTGGCGAGCGTGAAAAAGTCTTAGCGTTAAAAGATACCTCAATTAGTCGTTACGATATTAGCCCCGATGGCAAGCAAGTGGCGTTGTTAGCGATGCCAGCAAAAGACAAGTCTGATAAAAAACTAAAAGAACTTGGCTTTCAAGCTGAAGTTTATGAAATGGATCTAAAAAATAAGCAATTGTTTATTACTGACTTAGCTGTGCAAGCAAAAGCGCTTTCCTTAACACCGGTTGATATTAGCGGTTATGTTAGCGACATGAATTGGGCTGCTGATAACGCGCAGTTATTGGTGAAAACTCAACCAACAGCATTAATTGATGATTCGTACACTAAAGCACAATGGCATGTGATGAATCTTGCTGATCAAAAAATTACCATGTCGATTGCTACAGAAGGCAAGCTAGGTACCGCTGAGTTTTCTTATAACGGTAAACATATCGCGGTTATTGGTGCTGAAGATAAACATGATCCTGCGACCGGCCGTTTATATTTAGCTGATGTGAACAGCGGTGAAATACAAGATTGGTTGCCAAATTTCCCTGGCCATATTAGCGATATTGAATGGTCACATAAAAGTAATAAGTTAAACTTTATTGCTAATGTTGGTACTGAAAGTATTGTTGCCAATATCAAACCAGGTAGTAATAACTATAAAACGCAGGTTAAAGCCGGCAAAATTATCGCGTCTTCATTATCGCTTTCAAACTCGGATAAAACTATCGGTGTTAAAGGCCATAGCGCCCAACATCCAAATGAGAGTTTTATTGTTCGTGGTAAAAAACTAAGTAAGATTACTGACTCTAACCCGTGGTTAAATGAAAAACGCTTCGCTAAGCAAGAATCTATTACCATGAAAGCACGTGATGGCGTGGAAGTGGGCGGGATTTTAGTTTATCCATTAGATTATAAAGAAGGCCAACGTTACCCATTAATTATGCAAGTACATGGCGGACCAGAAAGCCATGAAAAAAATGGCTGGGTAACCGCATATTCTAAACCTGGTCAAATGGGAGCGACACGTGGTTATGCGGTATTTTATCCTAACTACCGTGGCTCAACTGGTAAAGGGGTAGCGTACTCTAAATTAGGCCAAAATGACTATGCTGGCGCAGAGTTTGATGACTTAGTTGATATGAAAAACTACCTAGTTGAAACGGGTTTAGTCGATGCTAAGCGCGTAGGTATTACTGGTGGCTCATACGGTGGTTATGCTTCAGCTTGGGCTGCAACTAAATTAACAGAGCACTTTGCAGCTAGCGTTATGTTTGTGGGTATTTCAAACCAACTGTCTAAGTTTGGTACTACTGATATTTCTAACGAAATGCACTTAGTTCATGCACGCTCTTACCCTTGGGATAAATGGCAATATTATTTAGAACGTAGTCCTATTTACTGGGTACATCAGTCAAAAACACCATTGCTAATCATGCACGGTAAAGATGATCCGCGTGTACACCCAGCACAATCAATGGAAATGTACCGTTACATGAAAGTACAAGGTAAAGATGTACGTTTAGTCTATTACCCAGGTGAAGGCCACGGCAACCGCAAAGCGGCGGCACAGTACGATTACAGCTTACGTTTAATGCGCTGGATGGATAACTACTTAATGGAAGGCAAGAAAGATATGCCTGACTACAAGTTAGAGCACAAAGCCAAGTTAGAAGCATTAAAAGCACAAGCTAAAAAAGACAGCCAAGATAAGGCGTAAAGTGTTTTACTTGTAAATGTGCTAATAGAATGAAAAAGCCCGATATTACTGGTTAATATCGGGCTTTTATATATTGGAGTGCATGAGTGATATACCCAAAACTATTTAGTAGTTTAGCTTACTGGTTTTACCCCAAAAGACCTTATAAGAAAATATCGTATAACCAATAATCATCGGTAAAACCACAGCGGCGCCAACAAAGATAAACCATAAAGACTCTCGAGCACTTGCGGCCTCAAATATCGTCATTTTAAACGGTACTATATAAGGATAAAAACTATAGGCTAAGCCACAGAAGCACATGATAAATAGTATGATTGCTGCTAAAAATGGAAACCAACAGCCAAGATCATTTTCCATGGGGACCTTATCTAAATATAAGTGAACTGTGATAAATGTAAAAGCCAGCAGTAAGGTTATTGGAATTAAAATTAACACTTGCATACCACCTAACCATTTATCCATGATCTGCTGGTCAATGAGCAGGTTCGTTAAACATACTGCGATAATGCCTACTGCCATTAATACATTGGTGATTTTTGCCCAATTGGCCGCTCTGCGTTGCAACTCGCCTTCTGTTTTCATGACTAACCAAGCAGCACCTATAAAGCAATAACCAGCCGTAACACAAATAGCTGACAAGGCAGAAAAACCAATACTTAACCATGAGTCTTCAAATGAAGTGATATAGCGCCCCAACATGTAACCTTGGGTTAATGTCGCCAACAAAGAGCCAAATTTAAAAGCGTAATCCCATTTATGCTTATCAGTACTGGGTGCTTTAGTGCGAAAGTCGAATGATACGCCACGTAAAATTAACCCTGCTAGCATCAATGCTGTTGGCAAGTATAATGCTTGAAATATAATCGAGTGGGCTTTTGGAAAAGCAATTAACAATAGGCCAATGGCCATGACTAGCCAAGTTTCATTAGCATCCCAAAATGGCCCAATAGAATAAATCATAGTATCGCGCTGTTGTGGCTTATCTAGTGGCAGTAATACCCCAACACCTAAATCATAGCCATCAAGTATCGCGTAAATTAAAAATGACAGCCCCATCAAGCCGATAAAAACGCTTGGTAGCCAATCTACTGATGTAACATTCATGATGTTACTCCTTCATTGGTTGTTACTGGTTTACTTGCATCAGACACAAGAACCTTACCTGTTAATGAAGCATTACTTTCTTCGAGTATTACCGCTCGATTAGCCATAACAAATAAAGTACGGATATAGGCAATTAACAAAAAGCCATAAATAACTAGATATAACGTGAGTGACAGCGCAATATCACCAGGTGGTGTAGTGGTAACGGCATCTTTAGTTCGCAGAATACCGGTAACTAAGTAAGGTTGACGACCAATTTCAGTAACATACCAGCCCGCTAAGGTAGCTAACCAACCTGAAAAGGTCATGGCAATACCAACTTTTAATAGCCACGGCGGATATTGTTTCTTAAGCACAAATTGATAAGTAGCAAGCCAAGAAAATAGTAGCATTAACACGCCCATACCGATCATAATTCTAAAACTGAAAAATACTGGTGCAACGGGCGGGTGCTTATTAATAAACTCGTTCAAGCCTTTTATTTCACCTTTTGGGTCATGAGTTAAAATAATACTGGCCATATTAGGGACTTTTATTTCGAAGCTATTTTCGCGTTTTTCTTGATCAGGTAAAGCAAATAATAAAAGCGGAACTTCGGTAGCCGTTTCCCAAACCCCTTCCATTGCTGCGACTTTTGCTGGTTGGTGTTTAAAAGTATTTAAACCGTGTAAGTCACCAACGAAAATTTGTAATGGAATTAATATAGCAGCTAAGGTCACTGAAAAATTGAGTGCATGCTTAACCGATTTCTTGTTGTCGCCTTTGATGAGTCGATAAGCTGATATACCACAAATCAAAAATGCTGAAGTTAGCCCCGATGCTAATAACATGTGCATTAAACGGTAAGGCATAGATGGATTGAAAATAACCTCCATCCAACTAGTAACATGGGCAACACCATCGATCATCTCGAAGCCTGCGGGTGTCTGCATCCAGGAGTCGAGCGATAAAATCCAAAAGGCTGATAGCGTCGTACCAAAAGATACCAGTACAGTCGCGATGGTATGAACACGGTTAGATACCCGATCCATGCCAAATAGCATAATAGAGAGGAATGATGCCTCTAAAAAGAAGGCGGTCATCACTTCATAACCGAGCAATGGTCCAGCAATATTACCGACGGTTTCCATATAGCCAGGCCAGTTCGTACCAAACTGGAATGACATGGTTATGCCGCTAACAACGCCAATGGCGAAGGTTAAAGCGAATATTCGAACCCAAAAACGATAAACGCGTAGCCAACTTTCATCTTGGGTTTGGTTATAGCGCACTTTAAAAAACAGCAATATCCAGCATAAGGCGATATTAATGGTGGGAAATAAAATATGAAAACTAATATTGGCAGCAAATTGTATGCGTGAAAGCATGAAACTTGTGTCATTGGCAATAACTGCAGCATCTAACACGTGATGTACTCCACTTTAATAAGGTAAGTAAGGTAAATAATGTAAGCTGGTAGCTCAATCTATTCAGTAAAATGGGGCCTATTACCCCAGTAGGAAGCGATGGTTATCGCTACCTTAATAATAATTTGTCTTTTACGTCTAAAATCTTACTGATGCCTTCACCCAGTTTGAGTAGCGCAGACAACTTCTCTGATGACATGCCTTGCATTTCGTTAGACCATAACGTGACCATCTCCATCAGATCATGCATTTGCTTAACGCGCATTTGCGCATATTCATCAGACTCGTTACTCGGTTGTTCCATCAAGGCGTCACGTAAGGTAGATAACGTAGGATCAAGCTCACGCTTTCTGCGCTCAACCACTAATGTACGTGCTATTTCCCAAATATCGCTCGGCGCAGAAAAATACTCTTTTCTGTCACCTGGAATATGGTGTAATTTGATCAGATTCCATGACTTCAGTTCTTTTAACCCCATACTGACATTGGAGCGAGAAATCTGTAATGCTTCGCTGATTTGATCGGCATTAAGTGGGGCTTCAGTTAGTACGATAACGGCATACATTTGTCCAAGTGTTCGGTTTAACCCCCAGCGTGAGCCCATCTCACCAAAGTGAAGGACTAGCGATTGCGTCATAGGTGTTATCTTCATATTGATAGCCTTTTGTGATTTCTGAATTTTCAGTAATTTGTGAAAATTGTAGGCTTTATTTGTTTTAAGTCAAGCTTTGTTAAGATTATTTGCGTTTTTTTGTGATGTTTATCACTTTCTTTTGATTGCTGACTTTAACGTTAATTTAGACTTGGTATAGCTCTCTAGTGGCTAACAAGGTGGGAAACTTGGGCATGTAAGATATAAATGGCTACTTGAGTAGCCACAACAGTTGTAAGGTTGGAACAGAAAAAGTGCTAAAGTAAGATATTAACTAAAATGAGTACTTAGCTCTTCTATCGCCTCAGCATTTTTACTCACCTCATTACTTTTATCTGATACTTTTGCCGCGAGTGAGGTATTACGTTGCGATATGTTGTCAATATTATGAATGCCTTGAGTAATTTGCTCGGCAACAACACTTTGCTGTTCTGCAGCAGTAGCAATTTGTGCGGTCATATCGTTAACATTTTGAATGTTTTCAATGATATTATTCATTGCTTGTTTAATGGTTTTTGATTCGGCAGAGCACGCTTCAGCATTGCTTTTATTATGTAACATAATTTGATTCCACGATTTTAAAGTACCTTGTAATTCATTGACTGACAATTGAATTTGCTCGGTAGCATTTTGTGTTCTGCTGGCTAAGGCTCTTACTTCATCGGCAACAACAGCAAAGCCTCGTCCTTGCTCACCCGCTCTTGCCGCTTCAATTGCTGCGTTTAATGCGAGTAAGTTAGTTTGATCGGCAATTCCCTGAATTTCACTCATTACGGTTGATATCTTATCTACATCAGTAACTAATTCACTGGCATTTTTAGCAGCATTATCGACATCACAGGCAAGTTGATTAATTTTATGTTCGCTACTTTCAATGGTGACTATATTTTGTAAACATTCACTGTGTACTTGCTCTACTTTATCGTGAGCTGTAGTGGTACTTTGACTGACCTCGCTAATGGTTGCACTCATTTGCGTTATTGCCGTCGCAAATTGGCCAATATGATCGTTTTCTTCTTGGATACTGTTGAACATTTCGTTTGAAGTTTGTGCTAATTCATCAGCTAACTTTGCTAATCTTTTGCCTGAATCATTACTGCGCCCTAGCACGGTTTTGATTCTAGCTTTGTAAAGTTCAATGGGATAATTAATGATATTAAGAATCCCCTTACCTAAATATATATGTCGGGACGGGCTATCAAACGCTAATTTAGTTTTTGTAAGCTGACGGGGCATTTTTATAAGCTCTTCTGAAAAAATCAGTAATAGAACAAATAAGCAAGTGAGGAAAACAATTGCTGACATTATTGTGCCAGAAAACAGCCAATTGAATGAGACCGCGGCAACAACAGCGATTAGCGCCATGATACGCTTTATTGAAATATTCGCATGTAAGTCGATAATGGTTTTGTTTTGATTCAACTTGTTATATAGCGCTTGAGCCTGAGATTTTTGCTTCGCGCTTGGGTATGCTCTAACAGATTGATAGCCAGTGATTTTACCATTAGTAAGCAAGGGAGTTACATAAGCATCAACCCAATAGTAGTCGCCATTTTTACAACGATTTTTTACCATGCCCCGCCATGAGTCGCCACGCTTAAGTTTTTCCCATAGATCTTTAAAGGCTGCTTTAGGCATATCCGGGTGCCGGACAATATTATGATGTTGACCTATAAGCTCATCCAAACTGTAACCCGCTATTTCGCAGAACTCAGCATTTGCATAAGTAATAGTGCCATTTAAATCAGTGGTAGAAACAAGTTGTTCTTTTTCAGTGAATGTTCGCTCAACTGTCGTGATATGACTCATAAACCCATCGTCCTTGATAAATAACGTTAGCAGTAGCAATGTACGAACTTGTCTATTACATGCTAAGTTTTATGTTTTAATTGCTTTAACTCTGGCTGATAAATCCTGTTATTTCAATGTTTAGATTATTTGTTATGTGTAATCTAACTAACTTTTTAGAAGTATAGTTAAGATCAAAAAAAAACACTTAAAAAGTTTCAAGTGTTTTTTGAGTTAAAGATATGAATGTTACTTGTAGTAGCTTAAGCAAGCCTCTACTTCATTTTTTGAGCCCATGATCACTTCAACACGCTGATGAATATCTGTTGGTTCAATATCCATAATACGTCCTTCGCTGGTCATGGCTAAGCCGCCAGCTTGTTCAAGTAAAAAACTCATTGGGTTAGCTTCATACATTAAACGTAATTTATAAGGCTTGTCTGGATTTCTATTATCGCTAGGGTAAGTGAATAAGCCACCACGACACAATACGCGATGAATATCACCGACCATAGCGGCAATCCAACGCATATTGAAGTTTTTACCACGTGGGCCAGTATCGCCGGCAAGTAAATCGTTGATGTAATTTTGCATAGGGGCTTGCCAAAAACGTTGATTCGACATGTTAACAGCAAATTCTTGGGTATCTTGTGGTACTTGCACGTTGCGCTCAACTAATAAGTAACCACCGTGTGTACGGTCTAACACATAAAAGTGTGTACCATTGCCAGTTGTCATCACTAGCATAGTTGATGGACCATAAAGAACATAACCGGCACAAACTTGCTTATCACCTGACTGCTTAAACATATCAGGATCGCTAGCATCCATATCTTTTGGTGCTTCATGAATCGAAAAAATAGTACCAATTAACGAGTTTATATCGATATTTGAACTACCGTCTAAAGGGTCAAATGAAACAATAAATTTGCCATTTTCGTCACCTGCAACTGAAGTGTCTTCTTCTTCAGACGAAACGGCTTTAACAAAACCAGACTCTAATAAAATGTCTTTAAATAACTCGTTGGCGACAACATCAAGTTTTTTTTGTACTTCACCTTGGATATTCTCATCTAAGGTTGAGCCCATAGCGTCACCTAAGTGACCTTGACTGACACGAAATGATATTTCTTTAGTGGCAGCTAAAATGGTTTTTATTAATGAAATTAAATCTAATGGTACATTATCTTCACGTAAAGCGGGAGCTAGTCGTTGCATCGGGTTACCTAATTACTTTAAAGTCATACTCTTTATTACAAGAGTAAATTGTATATTGTATTTAATTTTCGGTGTAATGATGTAATATCAAGACATTAAAAATTTGCTTTAATTAAGCGATAAAGTAATTTGAAAAAAACTTCAAGCTTACTTTTAAATCGATTATAACAAGAATATGAGTATTTTCAGCACTTCTCATTATTTAATTTTACAGATGGCAAGGATATAGAATGAATTTTTTCATTAGGGTAATAGCTTTATTTTTCTGTTGCGTATTATCAGCGCAAGCGCTGGCGCAAACAGAGCAAACATACACTGAATTTATTAAAGATAAGCAACACCATCAAGGTTACTTTTCTTTTTATCTTGATGATAAAACAGGTAAAGTTTTTTTAGAAATAACGAGCTTTGAGCAAAACTTTTTATTTCAAAGTGCTTTGCCACAAGGGGTCGGCTCCAATGACATTGGCTTAGACCGAGGTCAACTTGGTGACACGCGTTTAGTGCGCTTTGAAAAAGTGGGTAATAAAGTATTTTTACGCCAACTCAATACCTACTACCGTGCTAATACTAGTAATATGCTTGAAAAACAAGCTGTTGATGAGGCTTTTGCTAGCTCAATTATTTGGGGCTTTAAGGTCAGCAATCACTCACAAGATAACAGTAAAACCCTTATTGATTACACGCCATTCTTGTTGTCAGATATCCATAACTTGTCAGCACAATTGAAGCGAACTAAGCAGGGGGACTATAAAATTGATGCCTCACGTAGTGGTGTTTATAAAAAGCGTAGTAAAGCCTTTCCAAATAACACTGAACTAGAAGCGACAGTGACTTTTAAAGGCAGCAAAGCTGGTACACATTTGCGCTCTGTTACACCTGATGCCTCTGCTGTTACCGTAAATTTGCATCATTCATTAATTAAGCTACCTGATGATGGTTATCAAACGCGTGAGTTTCATCCTTATAGCGGCTTTTGGCAGCACGCTTATGCCGACTATGCGAGTGCCATTGATGAACCATTAATAAAACGCAATATTCCCCGTCACCGTTTACAAAAGAAAAACCCTGAAGCGAAAATAAGTGAAGCGGTTGAACCTATTGTTTATTACCTTGATGCTGGCGTGCCTGAGCCGGTTAAAAGTGCATTACTTGATGGTGCGCGTTGGTGGGACCAAGCATTTTCGGCTATTGGTTATAAAAATGCTTTTCAAGTTAAGATGCTGCCAAGTGATGCCGATCCGATGGATGTGCGCTATAACGTTATTCAATGGGTACACCGTGCAACTCGTGGTTGGTCGTATGGCGCGTCAGTTATTGACCCACGCACAGGTGAAATTATTAAAGGTCATGTCACGCTAGGCTCTTTACGCGTGCGTCAAGATTACTTAATTGCGCTTGGCTTAACTTCGCCTTTTAAAACTACCGAAACCGATACCAGCGCCATGAAAGCAATGGCATTAGCTCGTATTCGTCAACTGTCAGCACATGAGGTAGGGCATACCTTAGGTATTGCGCATAACTTTGCTGCCAGTGTTAACGATCGCGCATCGGTGATGGATTATCCACATCCGTTAATCACCATTGAAAATGATGAAATCAGCTTAGAAAATGCGTACGCAACCGATATTGGTATTTGGGACAAATATGTGGTTGCCTATGGGTATAGCGATGTCAATAAAGCGCAAGAAGCACAGTATTTATCTGAATTAGTTAACTCAGCTAAGCAACAAGGTTTAGCTTATGTGTCTGATCCTGACGCAAGACCTAAATCTGGCGCGCATGCGACAGGGCATTTATGGGACAACGGCAAAGATGCTGCGGCGGAATTAACCCGGGTATTAAAAGTACGGAAACTGGCTTTAGCTAACTTTGGCTTAAACAGTATTCCTGTTGGCACGCCGATGTCAGAACTCGAACAAGTACTGGTGCCAATTTATAATTTTCATCGTTTTCAAGTTGAAGCGACTGCCAAACTTATTGCCGGTGTTGATTACGGTTATCAGTTGCGTAGTGAACAATTTACCAATCAACAAAAGGTGGTATCAGGTACTTCACAAAATGCGGCCTTGAATGCGCTATTGCTAACGTTGTCAGTTGAAACACTGATGGTTCCTGCTGAAGTTACAGCGCTAATTCCACCGAAAGCTTATGGTTACAGTCGAAACAGAGAAAGCTTTACCAGTAACACAGGATTAACTTTTGACCCCATTAGTGCAGCAGAGGCAAGTGCTAAGCATACCTTGTCATTACTACTTAATGCTGAACGTTTAGCAAGATTACAACAGCAAAGTATGCTTGATAGTGACATACCCTCAGTAGGGCAACTGTTGACTAAACTTGTTGGCGCTACTTTGCAGTCAGCCCCTAAAAAATCTACTGCCTTGCTAATACAACAACGTGTGAATCAGCAACTTGTCGAGCATTTGTTAGCGTTATGGCACAGTGAGAACCTGGTTACTGAAGTTAAGGCGGAAGTTTATCTTACCTTAATGGATTTATCTCAGTGGTTAATGAATAAGCGCAGTACTAAAAAATACAAAGGCTCACGAGCGCAGTTTGCTTTATTAGCCAAGCAAATTAATTACAGTTTGAGCCATGACAAGACGGCAACGCCAGTGTCTAAAATAATCTTACCGCCAGGCTCACCTATTGGCAGCTATTAAGCACAAAGAGCCTAATAAGCAAGTGTTTTTCGAAAAGTAACAACATTGACACTTGCCGCCCCTGGGTTAAAGAAGTGAGAAAAAACGGCGCTGAAAAGGAAGGTATTCAGCGCCGTTGTGCAATCGGCACTTAGTGTTAAGTGAGCTGCGCACAAAAAACTGACGATATGGCATTAAATTGATTATAAAGTTTCTACTTTTAAATTATTTTGATTCACATTTGGTTTTAGCTGCTTAGCGGTATGCGGCTCTGAAGGTACCGCAATCGCAACGGGCTTTTTAGTACGCATTAACACCACTAGGTTGCCTGCCAAAATAAAGAATAAGCCGATCACGGTATAGCCAGTCCAAGAAAAGCCCTCAACCAGTGTTGAAATAACGACGGCAACAGCCGGAAACATAATAGATGCATATGACGCACGATGTGCACCAATGCGGTTGAGTAATGTTAGGTAACTACCAAAGGCAATAACCGAACCAAAAATAGCGAGATAAAGCAGCGAGCTTATATAAGAAAAACTGTAATCGAAGTTAAATGTTCTGCCGCGTATCATGGCAATAACTGCCATAAAAATAGCACCATATGCCATGCCCCAAGCATTAGCAGACATCAGGGGTAAATTGAGCTTTTGATTTTTCATTGATAACATATTGCCAGTTGACGCAAATAGAGTGCCCGTTAAGCAAAAACCTAAGCCCAATAAGGTTTCAGCACCTAACTGCGTATCACTAATTTGTGGCCAAAATAGTGTAATAATACCGAGTAGACCTAATATTCCACCTAAATAAACTTGCTGAGTAATTTTAGTGCCATACCAGATACGAGCATTAAAGACATTGAGAAACATAATCATTGAAAAGGCGATACAGGTTAATGCAGAGTTGATGTGCTGCTGCGCAGAGTACAGTAGATAATAGTTAACGCTAAATAAAGTGGCGCCAAAAAAGAAAAACTGTAGATGATGGCGTAATGAAAAACGTAAAGGTAAACCTTTAAGTTTGCAATAAGCAAATAGCACAATAGCTGCTAAGCCAAAACGATAAACAATAGAAACCTCTGAAGCCACCTCACCTAATTGGTAATTAATTGCAATCCAAGTTGATCCCCAAATCAACACAGTAATGATATATAAAAATGTATTATTCATAACGATCTCTTGAATAAGTACCACAAGCTGTTGCTCGTGGAGCAAAAAGATAAACCAAGCGAATGGCCTTTAAACCAGCTAAATACTTAGGAGTATCAAGTAGGCAGTGTTAGTAACGAATAGACATTTTACGGCTTTTTTGTTTTAATAACATATACAAAAAAATGAAAATGCAACCTATACAGTTATGCGGCTCGTCGATAAATCAGCGTCAGAATTTTTATATCAACAAGTGATCGATTTTGTTGAACATCAGCAACGCAGTGGAGCAATACGCCCTGGCGATAAGTTGCCCAGTTTACGTAAGCTGAGTCGACAGTTTGATATCAGTGTGCCCACCGTAAAGCAGGCTTATGTTGAGCTTGAGCGCCAAGGTACTATTTCTGCTCGACCTCAGTCGGGTTACTACTTAAAAGCAACACAGGCGCGTACTTTATTGCCTATGCGAGCAAAATGGTCGGGGGGGCAGCCAACTGAAATTTCTTGTCGTAGTTTAATCGAACAAGTCTATGAAGCTGTTCATATGCCTGACTCTGTCGCACTGGGGATTTCTAATCCGGTAAATGCTCACCCACCAGATAAAACGCTTGCTCGATTAATGCGCTCTGTCCTAAGTCGAGTCTCAGAAAAAGCCGTAAGTTATGGACCGGTAAATGGCGATGCTAAATTACGTTTAAATCTGGCTTTTCGCTATCAAGAGTGCGGTGCTTTGGTAAATCACGACGATCTTATTATCACTAATGGCGCACAAGAGGCGTTATCTATCGCTTTACAGTGTGTTGCCGAGCGCGGCGACATTATTGCGGTTGAATCTCCTTGCTATTTTGGCATTATTGAGTTGATTGAAAGCTTAGGTATGAAAGCGCTAGAAGTTTATACCTGCACTGAAGAAGGGGTTTGTGTTGTTGAGCTGGCTAAGGTTATTGAGCAACACGCGGTGAAGGCGTGCTTATTTTCATCGGCCATTAGTAATCCATCGGGCTCTATGATGACAGATAAACAACGACAAGCCATGGTGAGGCTATTAGAACAAAACGACATTGTCCTGATTGAAGATGAAGTATATAGCGACTTGTACTTTTCTGAGAGCCGTCCATTACCAGCACAGTTATATTCAGAAAAAGGCTTAGTATTAACTTGTTCATCTTTTTCCAAAACTGCCGCGCCAGGTTATCGTGTTGGCTGGTTGTTACCGGGCAAATTTGAAGAAAAAGCTAAGCGCATCAAAAGAGCGCAGTCGTGCTCTACGTCAATGCTACAGCAATGGACCTTAAGTGATTATTTAATGAGTGGTGAATATGACCGGCACTTACAATTGTTGAGAAAAACCCTTCGCTATAACTGTGAACGTATGCGAGCATTAATTGCTGAATACTTTCCGGAACAAGTTTGTATTTCAAAACCGCAAGGGGGCAGCGTGTTATGGATACGTTGTCGCTCACATGTTGATACCAGTCAGTTTTTTAAACAAGCTGTTGCACAGGGCGTTAACTTTGCTCCAGGCGAAATTTTTTCACCATCAGGAAAATATAAAAACTATATGCGGATCAGCTATGGTGTGCAATGGAGTGAACGGATAGATAATGCCATTCAAATTATCGGAAAACTTGTTCATGACTATCCTGAGCCTAGTCCTGAGCCTAGTAATATAGGAGTTAAGTAATGATGAACCAGCCAAAAGTTAACGCCTCCTTGACATTAATGTTACCATTACTTGCTGCCATAATTGCCGTGTCGCCTCTCGCCATTGATATGTACCTTCCTGGCATGCCAGAAATAGCGAATTACTTTTCAGCCCAAATGCCTTTGGTACAAAATAGTTTAAGTATTTATTTATTTGGTTATGCAATGGGCTTGCTATTTTTTGGCCCAATGGCAGATAAATACTCTCGCAGAGCCATGGTAATGTTGGGGTTGTCGGGCTTTTTATTAACAACCTTGGGGTTAACATTAGTCGAAAATATTGAGCAATTTATTGCTTTACGTTTTTGCCAAGCATTTATTAGCAGTGCCGCGACTGTGGTTGTGCCAGGCATTATTCGACAGCTTTATGGTAAAAACACCGCCAAAGGGTTGTCTTATGTCAGTATGATCATGATGCTGGCACCCATGATAGCGCCAAGTATTGGCAGTTTATTGCTGCTGCATAGCTGGCAGATGATATTTTATGTTTTAGCAACCTATGCTTTTATTGTTTTTATCTGCAGTGCTATGTTTTTACCTGGCATATCTATGGCTAAACCGGCAAAAACTTATCGGGTAATTGAACGTTATAAAATTGTTTTTAGTAACCGTGCAGCACGGTTTGATTTATTGAGTGTGATGATGGTGTCGTTGGCTTTTTTTGCATACATAACCGCGATCCCATTTGTTTATTTGACGGTATTTAAGGTTTCTGAATTCGAGTTTAGTTTATTATTTGGTTTAAATGTTTTTGCGTTGATGATCGCACACTTTATTAACACGCGTTTTGTGGCCAGTGTTGGCTCTAGAAAAATGCTCTATTTTGGTCTTTCGTTGGCTATTATTATGTCGACGAGTTTACTGTTAGCCAATGTTTTTACCTTACCTTTACTGTATCACGCAATGGTAATTTTACCTTTGATGGGGAGCTTATCAATGATTTCAGTGAATGCTGACGCCTTAATTTTACAAGAGTTTGCTGAGCATGCTGGAACCGTGACGGCAGTAAATGGCACTTTACGATTTGGTATTGGTGCCTTAGCGGGTCCTATTTTAGCTGTATTTTATGATGGCAGTGCCTTACCATTTGCACTCTTAATGGTAGTGTCGGTATATATTGTTGTGATCTGCCAATTGATACGTAATAAGCTGAATATAGCTACGGAGGAAGTGTGAAAAATATAGCGATAATTTTATCGGGGTGTGGTGTTTATGATGGTAGTGAAATTCATGAAGCGGTACTAACCTTGTTAGCTATTGAACAGGCTGGCGCAAAGTATCGTTGTTTTGCACCAAATATTAATCAGCATCACGTGATAAATCATGTCAGCGGAGAGGTGATGCAAGATGAGCAACGGAATGTTTTGGTTGAGTCTGCTCGTATTGCCCGTGGTGATGTTGAAGATTTAAGTGAATTTTATATTGATGAATTTGATGCTTTAATCGTACCGGGTGGTTTTGGTGCGGCAAAAAACTTATCTGATTTTGCCATTAACGGTGAAGACATTAGCATAAATGAGCAAGTGTTATCGGTATGCCAAGCATTTGCCAAGGCTAATAAGCCTGCAGGTTATATGTGTATTGCTCCCGTTATGATCCCACTGATTTATGGGGAAGGCGCGCAAGGGACTATTGGTCAAGATATTGCCATTGCGGCTTCTTTAACTAATATTGGCCTTGCTCATAAAGCATGTGCTGTTGATGATATTGTTGTTGATGAAGCTCGACAATTAGTCTCAACACCGGCTTATATGTTGGCAACGTCATTGGTAGAAGCGGCAAGTGGTATTAACAAGCTGGTTGCAAAAGTGCTCAAGATGACTAACTAATCGTCTGTTACTTTAGCTGCTTGCTCTGCGGCAGCTTTTAACTCCACTTGCTGTAATCGCCATTTTTTTCGCTCAGCGTAGTAATGGTCCCAAACACAAGGGTTGCATGCACCACCACCACAGCAGTCATCATCGGCGGGTGGTAAAGGTTTTTCTAGTAATTTAGTCATTTTTTCTAGCCAAAATCATGGATAATAAGTCGTGCTTTATCATCCATGATATCACGACATAAGGTTTACGCTGAATATAAAAAAAGCTCTGCATGCAGAGCTTTTTATTAGTAGCGCTTTTGGGTTTATTCTAATTCAGAAAGCTTCTTCTCAAGGTAATGAATATTTGCACCACCATTAACAAAGCCTTGATCATTTAAAATATCTAAATGTAGCGCTATATTGGTTCTAATTCCGTCAATAACCAACTCACTTAATGCATTACGCATACGTGCAATCGCCACATCGCGGCTATCACCCCAAGTGATCAGCTTACCGATCATGGAATCATAATGCGGAGGTACTGAGTAATCCGCATAAATATGAGAGTCCCAACGCACACCTAAGCCACCCGGAGAATGAAAGCGGGTAATTTTTCCAGGCGATGGAATGAAAGAGCGTGGATCTTCAGCATTTATACGACATTCAATTGAATGACCTGACACTTTAATGTCATCTTGAGTATAAGACAGAGGTTGACCAGCAGCAATACGAAGTTGTTCTTTGATCAAGTCTACGCCAGTAACCATTTCTGTTACAGGATGCTCTACCTGAATACGGGTATTCATTTCAATGAAATAGAACTCACCATTTTCATACAAAAACTCAAAAGTACCGGCACCGCGATAATTAATTTTTATACAAGCATTACAGCAGCGCTCACCAATTTTGGCTCGCATTTCAGGAGTAATTCCTGGTGCAGGTGCTTCTTCCACAACTTTTTGATGACGGCGTTGCATTGAACAATCACGCTCACCTAAATGAATTGCGCCACCTTGACCATCAGCCATAATTTGAATTTCAACGTGACGTGGGTTTTCTAGGAATTTTTCCATGTAAACCATGTCATTATTAAACGTTGAACGTGCTTCAGACTTCGTTAGTTGAATAGACTCAATTAAGTCTTCTTCGCTACGAACAACACGCATACCACGGCCACCACCGCCACCAGAAGCTTTGATGATCACAGGGTAACCAATGCGTTTACCATGTGCTAAATTGGCTGCGTCATCGTCAGTTAATGGCCCATCAGAGCCTGGTACACAAGGTACACCTGCAGCTTTCATCGCCTTAATTGCTGACACTTTATCACCCATCAAGCGAATACTTTCAGCTTTAGGCCCGATAAAGGCAAAACCTGATTTCTCTACTTGTTCAGCAAAGTCAGCGTTCTCAGCAAGGAAGCCATAGCCTGGATGTATTGCTACAGCATCTGTAACTTCTGCAGCGGTAATAATCGCTGGAATATTTAAGTAACTATCCATAGCTGAAGGCTTACCAATACAAATGGTTTCATCAGCTAATAATACATGCTTAAGGTTTTTATCGGCTGTTGAGTGCACAGCCACCGTTTTAATGCCTAGCTCTTTACAAGCGCGCAATATTCTTAAGGCAATTTCGCCGCGATTGGCGATAACAACTTTA
>TARA_B110000211_G_scaffold99982_1_pt1 | contig 18381 bp, 16 predicted proteins | sample TARA_B110000211 | Tara Oceans TARA_B110000211 (sample SAMEA4397516) | marine metagenome | biome: Polar Biome; feature: [DCM] deep chlorophyll maximum layer (ENVO:01000326); material: water (ENVO:00002006), including particulate matter (ENVO:01000060) such as... | depth 30 m
GCTAGGCATGGACTGGTATGTTAAGGGAGTTGATGACCAGCTATAGGAGCAGTTAACCTTTTAGCTAGGCAACATCTCCAAAAAACCCGCTCTTAGCGGGTTTTTTTATGCCTCAAAATAGAGGCATAAAAGTGTATATTTACAGCAAACCTCGCTTTAGTTTTATATTACTCAACACTCAGACTCTACAGCCGTGGTGAAAATTGCAGAAGAACAGGGTGTTTGTGCCTTTGGTAAAGCTTCAGGCATGCCTAAATTAGCGCCTAAGGTTGTGTTGATGTCAATCATTGATAATTGGTCTGATTACTACATAGTTCGCACACAAGCAGTATTGGATGGTTCCTTAGCTGTTGCTCATAGCGAGATCATTAATCTTGCTAGCCTACTAGGTATGTACTGGTATGTTCAGGGTATTAATGACGAGCTTTCAAACTAAGTAGCTGACGAGGGCGAAGGTATCTTTAACCTATTGATCTGATGTGTCAAATCGATCTCTTTACGAGGTAAGATAGAAAGCCCGCCTCAGCGGGCTTGTTAATAGCTATTGCTTAAGTTTAGTAACGTTAACAAAGAGGCTTAGCTGTTGACCGGGTTGGAGGTATTTTTTGAGCGCCTTATTCCACTTTTGAATGTCTTTAACTGTGACACTAAAACGCTGAGCAATAACTGACAAGTTGTCCCCAGAACGTACCTTATACGTGAGCTTTTTAACTACTTTGCGCTGTGCTACGGGCAATTTATTACTGCTACTACGTGGCCATATGTTGAGTTTGTCGCCAATCTGCAATACAGACTTAGAGCCTAGTTTATTCCAACTTGCGATCTGCTTAACACTAATTTTATACTTTTTAGCAATCTTCCAAAGGCTATCGCCACTTTTAACCTTATACTCAATGCGTTTGCTGGCCTGAGTTTGGTTAATTTGTTTTTGCCTGGCTATAACACGCTGTGCAGCACTTAAGGTATAGGCTGCCGCTTCTTTGCTAGCGATAGGAATCATGAGGGTTTTACCCGCCCGAATCATAGTGCCATCTATATTATTAATAGTGCGCAATAACTCAACACTTACGTGATAACGGTTGGCAAGCCTCAACAAGCTATCACCGGATACTATCTTATACCTTTCCCAAGAAACCCTTTTACTTGAAGGCAGGTCTACAAGGCTGGATTTAAAGGTGGCTAGATGAGCAGTAGGAATAAGTAAGTGGTGGGGGCCCTGCGGATCTGTTGCCCATTGATTGAATGCAGGGTTTAATCGATACATTTCATCCGTAGTAATATTAGCCATTTCAGCGGCTTGAGCCAAGTCAATCTGAGAGCCCACGTCTACAGAGTTAAAATAGACCTCATTGGCGATACTATTCAATGCATCTGTGCCAGCCTGCTCCGATATAATACGCGCCATGGCCAACAGCTTAGGCACATAATTCATAGTTTCTTTAGGAAGGTCCAATGACCAGAAGTCGGTGGGTTTGCCTGCCTTTCTATTACGTTTGATGGCCCTTAATACAGTTCCTTGACCACCATTATATGCCGCGATAGCGAGTAACCAGTCGCCATCAAACATCTTGTGCAATTGTAGCAAGTACGCATGTGCTGCTTCTGTTGAGGCCATAATATCTCGACGACCGTCATACCACCAATTTTGTTTTAGGCCAAAGCCTCGACCCGTAGACGGAATAAATTGCCATGCACCAGAGGCGCGCCCCGACGAATATGCGAAGGGGTCAAAACCACTCTCAATAATAGGCAATAGGGCAATTTCTGCTGGTAACGATTTGGCTAAGGCTGAGTGCAACATGAAGTAATAGTAACGGCTGGCACGGGTGGTTACACGATGCATGTACTCTTTATGCGTGCTGTACCAGCTGTAGTGTGGATCGATGCGGGTGTTGGTGACATTGCCTAGGCCGTAATTAGCCACAGTAAGTTGCCAAAGATCTAGATCTGGAATTATTTCTGGAATTGTTTCAGTAATCACATCTAATGGTGTGACAATTTTGATGTTACTGTGAGCTTCTGTTAGGAAATGTATGGCTTCGGCTGTGCTGGCGTCGGAATCAATTTCAGACCACCCCAATGAATTATCATTAGCCATTTTTTCGGCAATCGCTTGGGCCGACAGATAAGGTTCTGTTTCCAAGTCATAGCGAATCACATTAGCTAGCTTGGTTTCTTGAGATATTTCTATGACAATTTCTTTAGGAGCTTGAATGATTTCAGTAGTACCAACAACCTCAGGGGAATCGGAGGCCGTGACTTCGGCGACCACAGCAACGCTAGAGACCTGAACAACATCAGAGACCTGAGCAGCATCGGAGACCTCGGCAGTATTGGTGACATCAGCAACCTTAGAAATATCTGAATTAGTTAAATTCGGCTGTAAAATGGGTGTTTGGCAGGCGCTAAGAAATAATGCTGTGGCCACATACAATATGGCACTATGCGAGCGTTTAAAGGTGTGGTGTAAAAAAATTCTTGTCAAAACAATAGTCACAATTTAAATGTCAAAAGGCTGCTAATTTTAGCAGGCTAGCTACGTAGGTCAATATAGAACCTTAAGTCTTGTTATAGTTCCTTAGTTTTTATCGTAAATAATCACTAAAAACTGTTTTTCCACTGCCGTAATGCTGAAAAAACGTCACTAGGGCGATCTAATACTTGGTTCTTGTAGCGTTCGGCACTTGCAATGACTGCTTTGTCATGTGTACGTACAAAAGGATTAATGGCTGATTCTTGCGCTAAACGGGTGGGCAGTGTGACTTCATTATCGGCACGAATTTCTTTGCACATTTTTTGAGCCAATTTTAATGCTTCATTGTCGCCATCTACGGCCATAGCAAATTCTAAGTTAGCTAAACTATATTCATGAGTTGGGTAGGCTTTGGTCATCCCAGGTAATGCCATGATTTTACTCAATGAGTGGTGCATTTGTTCGGGTGTGCCTTCGAACACTCGACCGCAACCCGCCAAAAACAAAGTATCTCCACAAAATAATAGGCCCTGTTGATCACTATGATAAGCAATATGGTCAAGTGTATGGCCAGGGATTTCCATTACATTGAACTGAGCACCAAATACGTTGACTGAATTACCTTCAATAACGCTGTGGGTTAACCCCGAGTATGGGCTATTAAGTGGTCCAAATATGGGGAGCTCCCCAAAATGACTCACTAGGTCGGCAATACCCCCCGTATGATCGGCATGATGATGGGTAACTAATATGGCCGACAGGTGTTTTTCTATCTTTAATGCATGATCAATAACAACTTGTGCGTCGCCTGGATCTACCACAATAAAAGAGTCGGACAGTATATCCTCAATACACCAAATGTAGTTATCGTCAAAGGCTGGAATAGGTGTGATGATGAGGCTTGAAGGTGTTGTCTGCATGGTATGGCCTGTTTTTAGGACTAACTGTCATCAATAAGAGTATCGGTGCTGGCTAAATTACGCAAGCAAGGTGGAAGAGAATGACTTATTATAAAGCATGATTGATCATACCCACCTACAATCCTACCAATTTGAAGAACAACAGTTTTCTGTTTGGTTAAATAGTGCAAAAGGAGCTTCATTTATTGCACAAGAGCAGCAACAGCTGACTTTTCTGATGCCCAGAGCTTTTGGTCATTACAGCGTTTATGTAGGTCTGAATGCCAAGCTGAGTTCAGGCCTGGCAAGCCCAATTAAAAATGCCCTGGCCTTGACGTCAAATCTTCAGTTGGGTGGCGACGCCGTGATGGATCCACATCAGTTACCGCTAGCTACTGAATCCATAGATTTGCTGGTGCTTCAGCATGTGTTAGATATGAGTGAAAACCCGCATGAGATTCTTCGAGAAGCAGCACGGGTGATTAACTCCGGTGGCCGCCTTGTGATAACGGGTCTTAACCCTTATAGCCTGTGGGGCTTATGGCGGCGACTACGGCTAAAGAGTGGAGTGCCTTGGCGGGCCAACTTTTTAGCGCAACACAGGCTTAAAGATTGGCTCACACTGTTGAGTTTTGGTGACTTTGATATCAAGCCTGTATATGATTGCTCGCCGGATAAGTGGAAGACTAAGCCCTGGCTGAGGTGCTTGGTGAATCCTTTGGGTGCTGGTTATGTTTTATCTGCAGTAAAGCAAGAAATACGAGGGCATTTACTTAAAACACATTGGCGTAATCGGATGATGAACCCTAGTTTTGGTTTGGTAGGCGCCACTCGCCAACCCAGCCAAAGCAAACAACCGTTGGAGATTAATTGATTGTCCGCAGATCACATTAAGTTATTTACCGATGGCGCATGTAAAGGTAACCCTGGTCCTGGAGGATGGGGGGTACTTATGCGTTTTAAAGAGCAAGAAAAACGGTTATACGGTGGCGAACCATTAACCACTAATAATCGAATGGAGCTTATGGCCGCAATTAAGGGTCTAGAGGCTTTAACGCGTCCATGTAAGGTTGACCTCACTACTGACTCTCAGTATGTACGCAAAGGAATTACTGAATGGATTTTCAATTGGCGTAAAAATAATTGGCGAACTGCAGCTAAGAAACCGGTTAAAAATGCCGACCTTTGGCAAATGTTAGATCAGGCTGTGCAACCCCATGAGGTAGAATGGCATTGGGTTAAAGGGCATAGCGGTCATGTGGAAAACGAAATTGCTGATGACCTTGCCAACCTAGGTGCTGCAGAACATACGGCATAACTCCTACAGGAATAAATTGTGCGATTAATAGTATTAGATACAGAAACAACAGGCTTAGAACCCAAACAGGGTCATCGGCTAATTGAGGTTGGCGCCCTAGAAATGGTGAATAGGCGCTTGACCGGAAAGAGTTTTCACGAATACGTTCAACCCGAGCGTGATATTCCCATGGAAGCGCAGGCTGTACACGGTATTAGTGAAGAGTTCTTGCAGGGTAAACCATTATTTTCTGCCATTGCTGACGATTTCATTGAGTTTGTCAGAGGTGCCGAACTAATTATTCACAATGCTCCCTTTGATCTAGGGTTCTTGGACAATGAGTTGGCGATCGTTGGTAAGGCCGTAGGGCGCAGTTATCCAAAAATTGCAGATATTTGCAAAATAACAGATTCCTTAAAACTTGCCCGACAAAAACATCCTGGACAAAAGAACAACCTCGACGCGCTCTGTCGTCGGTACGGTATTAATAATGCTCACCGAGAATTACACGGTGCATTGTTAGACTCTGAGATCTTAGCTGACGTATATCTGCTAATGACGGGTGGGCAAACCGACTTAATGTGGGCTACTCAAACAACATCTGAGAATGGTGGATCCACGGCGGTTAATAGCCGATTAGTGAGTTTACAAGGCAATGAACTACCTGTGGTGTTGGCCACCGAGGAAGAACTGAACGCTCACCAAAATAAACTACAAACCGTGGCTAAGGCCTCTGATGATCAATGCCTCTGGCTAAACGCCCAAGATTAATGACGCTTTTTAGTTAGTACTAAGCACAAGAGACAGGTCCAAAAAAGCCGCACTATAATGCGGCTTTTTTGTGCTTCAAAACAAAGTACTAAAGCATATAGCTTACTGCTAAATAACCCACAATGCTCATGGTAATAGTATATGGCAATGCCATCCATACCATGGTGCCGTATGACAAGCGAATCAAAGGTGCTACAGCAGATGTAAGTAAGAACAAGAATGCTGCCTGACCGTTTGGAGTAGCCACACTAGGAATGTTAGTGCCAGTGTTTATAGCGATTGCTAGTTTATCAAAGTGCGCACGATCGATCAGGCCTGCCTCTAATGCGCCAGCTACTTCGTTGATATATATAGTGGCAACAAACACATTGTCACTGATGGCGGATAACACACCATTGGCAACGAAGAATACGCGTGGCTGCATGTCTAGTTCAAGCGTAAGAACCCATTCTATGATCGGGTTGAACAAGTGCTGCTCATGAATCATCGTGACTATCGAGAAAAACACCACTAACAACGCAGTGAAGGGAAGGGCTTCTTCAAACGCATGGCCAATTTGGCTTTCTTCAGTAATACCGTTAAAGGCTGTCAGAATGATGATGATCATCAAACCAACAAGACCTACGGCGGCAACGTGGAAGGCCAAAGCAAATACTAACAGCACTGCTACAGCTGATTGTACAATTAGCGTGGCGTAATCACGTACGCTTCGTTGTGCACGCTGCTCTTTGTCAAAGTCTTCTAGTACCGTACGTACGGCGGCCGGTAACTGAGCACCATAACCAAACCATTTGAATTTTTCAGTAACCATACAGGTTAATAAACCTGCAACTAGTACAGGCATAGTGATAGGAGCCATATGTATAAAGAACTCTATAAACTCCCAGCCCGCTTTTTCGGCGATCAAGAGGTTTTGTGGTTCGCCAACTAAGGTAGTAACGCCCCCCAGGGCAGTACCTACGGCCCCGTGCATCAATAGGCTACGTAGAAAAGAACGGAATTGATCTAAATCTTCACGATGTAGTTCAATTAAATGGTCATCATTATGGTGGTTATGATCGTGAGAGCCAGCGTCTGACGCTACCTTGTGATAAACCGAGTAAAAACCAACACCTACGCTGATCAATACAGCAGTTACAGTCAGTGCGTCTAAAAAGGCCGACAATACAGCGGCAGTAGCGCTGAATAACAAAGACAATGCAATCTTAGACTTAACACCAACAAGAAAGCGGGTGAATACGGCTAACAACATGTCTTTCATGAAGTAGATACCAGCGACCATAAACATCAGTAGCAAGATAACCTGTAGGTTACTGCTGACTTCGTGATACACGCCATCTGGAGACGCTAGGCCGATAACCACAGCTTCTATAGCCAACAAGCCGCCAGGTTGAAGTGGATAACACTTAAGCGCTAAGGCTAAGGTAAAGATGAATTCAAAAATTAACGCCCAACCAGTAATTGTTGGTCCGGCTATAGCCAGCAACAAAGGGTTAAGAATTAAGAAGCCAACAATAACCTGCTTATACCAAACAGGCGAGTTTCCTAGAAAGTTGCGCCAAAATGCCTGCGGCAGTGTTGTTACTTGTTGCATACGAAAGTCCTGTAAAATATTAAAAAGAATTCGTTTAAATAGAGGCCTTGATAGATGACCAATTTGGCGCAGTATTCTAGAGGGTTTGCTGTTGATTTACAAATGTAGCGGCCAAAAGGCTGGGCATAAAAGGCTAAAGAGGCCGCTAATTAGGGAAATTTATTAAGGGTGTTAACCCATTTTGAATAATTGACTTAGCTGCGTACCTAACATGACATCGCCTTCAGCCTGCAATCGGCCCCCCATAAATGCAGCCATTCCATCCAGCTCACCTGACACGATTTCAGTGAGTGTCTCAGAATCCATTGACATGGTGATTTCTGGATCGTCGTGGTTACCTAGGCTTGTTGCGCAGGTGCCCTTGTCGATAGTGACATAAAAATCTTCATCGTCAGAGATGCAAAACTGAAATGTTACTTCTAAGTATTCAGCTTCGTCAGCGACAAATGCAGACTGCATTTGTGCCATAATTTGGGCTACTGCCATGGTATTATTCCTAATGGTGATTTTGTATTTCTGATTCTATGCGTTTTTCTACGTTAAATCAAACGATCGTTTGAATTGTTGATTTGGTGCATGTTTAGTTATGGTTTTATGGCCTACTAGACTAGAATGGATTGCTATTGTTCGCTGCACCCAAGAACCACATCTGGAGAGTTACGTGTTAGATTTTTTGTACGAGTACGGGTTATTTTTAGCCAAAGTTGTTACTTTTTGTGTTGCTGCTATTGTGGTGATTGGCTTTTTGGTGATGGCAGGACAAAATCGCCGTCAATTAAGTAAGGCTGGTCATATTGAGGTACGAAACCTCAATGAAGAGTTTGAAGACATGACGGATACTCTAGATCACGCAATGATGGACAAATTTCAATTTAAGCAGTTGCGTAAGAGTCAGGAAAAGGCTGATAAACTGCAGACTAAGCAAGATAAAGCCGATGCAAAGAGACAGGCTAAACAGGTTAAAGTAGAAGGGTCTTCAGTTACGAGTGAAGACGAAGTACCTGGTGCCAAAAAACGTACCTTTGTATTGGACTTTGATGGCGACGTTAAAGCCAGTGCAGTAGAGTTTCTGCGGCATGAGATTAGCGCCATTATATCTGTTGCCAAAGTGACTGATGAAATCATTATGCGCCTAGACTCAAGTGGCGGTATGGTGCATACCTATGGTTTGGCAGCGTCGCAATTAGGGCGTATTAATACTGCTAATATCCCACTCACCATTTGTGTTGACCAAATAGCCGCTAGCGGTGGCTATATGATGGCCTGTATGGCTAATCACATCACCGCGGCACCATTTGCCCTTGTCGGTTCCATAGGCGTTGTAGCAGAAGTGCCTAACGTACACAGGCTGCTTAAAAAGCACTCTATCGATGTTGAGGTGCTTACAGCCGGCGAACATAAACGAAGCTTGACTGTTATGGGCGAAAATACCCGTAAAGGCCGTGATAAATTTGTTGAAGATTTGCAGCAAACCCACGGTTTGTTTAAAAGTTGGGTTAAGCAGCAACGTCCGTATCTAGACATAGATAAAGTGGCTAACGGTGATGTATGGTACGGTCAGCAAGCGATTGATATGGGCCTTGTGGATGCGGTGGGCACCTCTGATGAAGTGTTACAAGAAGCTGTGAAGCAAAGCGACGTATTGTTAATAGAGTATGTGGCGAAAAAGACCATCGGTGAAAAATTTGGCATTGCTGCTGCTACAAGCTTAACTTTGTTTACTAACCGCATGTGGTCTAAAGCTCGACGTCACTCTATTACTCATTAAATTTGTTGAGGAACTACCCAATGCACTCTTTTTCAAGCCTATGTAAGCCTCTGTCTCCAAGGTTTTTAGCACCAAAGGATATGCCTGTACGTATTGGGTTAGTGGTGCTGGCAACCGATATGGTGCTAGAGATTGAGTGGCGAGACTTGTTTGCTGGGTTACCTATTGAAGTTTTAGTGGCTCGTATAGCCTGTGCTGCTGAAGTTACACCAGAGGCTCTATTAACAATGGCGCAACAGATAGGTCAGTGTGCTAGCGTGATCTTGCCAGACGTGTCTCTAGATGCCATTGCATACGGATGTACCTCTGGGAGTTTAGTAATCGGCGAAGTTAGGGTGCACCAATTACTTCAGCAAGGTAACTCACAACAAATTACCAGCAATCCATTTAGCGCTGTTAAGGCTGCATTGGCGCACATCAAAGCCCAAAACCTGATGGTGTTGTCGCCTTACTTGGCATCTGTAAACGAACCATTTTATCAGGCCCTAACCGACGCTGGGTATACGGTAACAGGGTGGGGCAGTCTTGACTTAACACTCGATAGAGAGATTGGTTCAATGAAACCTGATCACTTACCAGTTCTGATCGATGAGTTATTGGATGGGCTTGAGTCCATGCCTGACGCGGTTTTTATTTCATGTACCAATTTTAAAGCATTAGCCAAGCTAGATGAGTTGGAGCAGCGTTATGGTTGCTATTTTATGTCTAGTAATCAAGTAATGGCTTGGCATGTGTTACACCAGCTTGATATCACCTTACCTAAGGCCAATACTGGGCGCCTGCTCAACCCGATCTAACATCAAACCTTGGCACAGGGGTGCAGCCAAACACTGGTGTCGTGGAATACAGCGCCACCATTGGGTAGTCCAGGTTCTGCACTGGTGAGTGCGTTGATGCCTACATTTCCAGCAAAGGCTTTGTTAGGCCAAATCGACTCGCAGACGACGACCCCTTGTTGCAATCCATCATATTCCTTAACTGGTAACACAAGTTGTCCTCGTGCATTGCCAATTTCAACAAGATCTCCGTTTTGTATACCCAAAGCTAAGCAATCCTTAGGATGTATCATAAGGTCTGGCTGTTTCTCCAATCTCAGGGAAAATGGGGTCTCTGTGAAGCTAGTGTTCAAAAAATGGCGTGCGGGAGCCGTCACTAAACGCCATGGTTGCTTAGCTGTTGTGGGGTCGGTAATAGCGACATGATCAGGCAGTGACGACACATTGACCTTACCCAATAAGAGCTCATCCCAGCCATGGTGGAAATGGAACTTGCCATCAGTGTGCGAAAAACCGTTTAGGTAATGAGCGTCATCAAAGGGTAACGCACAGTCTACCCAATTGTTTTGCCATAAGGTTTGCCAGTCAACTGAACCGCCTTTCACCACACAGTCTTGCATGAGTTCGACGGCAGACATTTCAAAACCCTTATGCTGACTACCTAAACGTCTGCCAAGTTCATTAATGACCCATAGATTACTTCGACACTGACCAGGAGGCTCAATGATCTTGCGACTGATTTGCAGGTGCGTATGGCCACCGCCTAAATAGATATCATCATGTTCTAAGAACATGGTAGCGGGAAGCACTAGGTCGGCCATTGCAGCAGTTTCAGTCATAAACTGTTCATGCACGCAGACAAATAGATCATCACGTTCAAACCCTTGGCGCACCAAGTTTGATTCAGGCGCTACCGCCATAGGGTTTGTGTTTTGAACAAACAGCGCTTTAATCGGGGATTTTCCTTGCAGATCTCTTTGGTCATTGGTGAGCACTGGACCGATGCGCGACTGGTCTAATACACGAGTGGATTCATCGATGCTGTCCAAACCTTGTATGACGTTCATGTCTACAGGATACATCTCTTTATTACTATATAGCGCGCCGCCACCGAGGTGTTTCCATGCTCCTGTAACTGCTGGCAAACACGTCACTGCATGCATATTAAAAGCGCCGTTGCGGCTACGGCTGAAGCCATACCCCAATCGCATAAAGCTTTGAGGATGATTACCATACCACTGGGCGAAGGTTTCAATTTCTTCTTCTGTTAACCCAGTAATGTCTGATGCCCACGCTGGAGTTCTGCTTTTCAGATGTATCTCCAGACCTTTTGGGTCGTCGGTAAACTGATTTAGGTAATCCCAATCGGCGTACCCGTCTCTAAATATACAATGCATAAGCGCACAGGCTAGAGCACCATCGGTTCCCGGCTTTAGCATCAGGTGTAAATCAGCTTTTTGTGCTGTTGCTGTGCGATACGGGTCCACAACGATTAACTTAGCATTATTTTTATTACGGGCTTTATTAATGTGGTTCATTACATTGATTTGAGTGTGAACTGGATTACCACCCCACACAACAATAAGCGATGAATGTTGCATTTCCCGAGGATCGATGCCGCGTTTAAGGCCAGTGCCAGCAAGGTAGCCTGCGTCAGCCAAGGTGGTGCAAATGGTAGACTTCTGACGAGAGTAGCCTAAAGCGTGGCTAAGACGGTCGATGGAATCCCTTTGTACTAAACCCATGGTACCCGCATAGTGATAGGGCCAAATCGCCTCGGCACCATATGTACTGCTAATAGACGTGAATTTATCGACGATCAAATCCATAGCCTGATCCCAGCTGATAGGCTCAAATGCCTCAATGCCGAGGCCTTTAGCTCGTATGCGGCGCAACGGTTGAGTTAATCGCTGGGGATGGTGAATGCGGTCTTTATACCGAGCCACTTTGGCGCAAATCACTCCGTCAGTATAGGTTTGGCTTTTGCTGCCATAGACGCCACCAATAGTATGGCTGTCAATACGTTCCACTTCTAGGGCACAAACGCTTGGGCAATCATGGGGGCAAGTGGCTGCTATTCTTTGCATGTTGTTTTTCAACGTCGTTTATTGTTGCTTCTGAGTGTACAATAATTATCAATTATAGCCACCAAGGATTGGACTACTTTGCGCTCCATTACCCAATTAGCTGATTTTCGTGAGCCACTAACGTTCGCACAAGATGCAGGTCATCGTTTGATGCTGGTGTTGGCTATGGCAGAAGAACATGGCGTAAAGCAGGCGCAGCAGCTTACTCAGCTTGACTCGTCGTGCTTATGGGTAGATTTTCCAAACAAAGATCAAACGCAGGCCGCTGAACACCACTATATCAATTCAACTCAAACTAATCAGTACCTAGGCACGTCTAACCAGTATGTGGTTTATAACGCTCACAGAGGGTTTAATGCCAATGCTTTATGCGCACTTAGCGGCACTGTTGCTGGGGGTGGTGTGCTAGTTTTATTAACACCACCCACATCCCATTGGCATAATAATTTTGATTCTCAACTTCGGGCCTATGGCCAGTTAGCACCTGGTGCCCACTCTTACTTCATCCAATGGTGGCAGCAACAATGGCAGCATCACCATGCAGTGTTTGTGTTACACGACGACGAACACCAAGTACAAATTATCCGTTGGGAGCCGCTATCTAAACGATCTAAAGATGTGCAGCTGTTGCAACCCACTAGGGAACAGCAGAGTGTAATAGCGACTTTAGTCACGGCGTATAACCAGCAATCCGCAATGGTGCTCACCATTGACGCCCACAGAGGGAGGGGCAAATCTGCATGTTTAGGATGGCTGATTAAAACCATTGGCAACGAAACTAAAAATGGGGCCATTCTGGTCACTGCGCCCAGTAAACGGGCCCTTGGTTCCATGGTCCAAACTGCGGCTTCTCAATCGATAAACTTTCATGCCCTAGATGCACTACTACATACGCTCCCCAAAGCAGGCCTGGTAATCGTTGATGAGGCTTCAGCAGTACCCTTGTCACAACTTATAAAACTAGTTAAACATTATGGCCTGGTGGTTTTATCATCGACTCAAGACGGTTATGAGGGAAGCGGCCAAGGCTACAGACTAAAATTGCCCCGAATTATTAATGCCCTAGGACTTACAAGCAAAGCAATGACGCTAACAGACCCCATGCGCTGGCAGGCCAATGACCCATTAGAAAATTTTATTCGTAGTAGTTTTTTATGTGATGTAAAGATGCCGGATACAGCCCTAGATTTGTCTTCTAACGCGCCACAACTCATCAGCTATAGCCTGGTGACAGGGAAGAAATTGGCCCAGGATAGTGATTTATTGAAGCAGGTCTACGCTTTACTCATGTTGGCCCACTATCAGACCACACCCCAAGACTTAAGGTTGCTGTTGGATCATCCGCAAAACACAATCCATTTATGTCATGTTAATGATTGCCTCGTTGGTTTAGCTTGGGTAGCAAAAGAGGGCAACTTAGATCCCGCTCTAGCGCAGCAAATCGCATTAGGTAGGCGTCGCATTCAAGGCCATCTTTTGGCGCAAATTTTGGCCCAACAAGCTGGGTTCCCAAGCGCTTGTGAGATGGGCAGTTGGCGTATTCAACGACTTGTGGTTCTACCGTCGTTACAGGGGCAGGGATTTGGATCAGCCCTTCTACAACAGATTTATACATGTGCGCGAGAGCAACAGGTGGATTTTATTGGGGCAAGCTTTTCAGCAAGCAACGATACACTGCGTTTTTGGCGAACTAATAACTTTACGCCTGCATGGCTGGGTTTACGCGCAGACACGGCTACTGGTCTTAACAGTGTGCAAGTGGTCCGGCCTATCAGCAACGGGGCTAAAGTATTAACAGAGCAGCTGAACCGCCACTTACGAGGCTATTTAGACTTTGGCAAGGGCATGTGGTTTACATCTGTAGATGTTGAAACTTGGCAATGGATATATCCTATGTTGTCACAAGCTGCAGATACAGTACTCACTGCCGACCAGCAGCAGCGCTTGTTAACCCTGCTGGCAAACGGGCAAGCAGGGTTTAGCGGACCATTGTACGTATTGTATCAACAACTGCATGACCAGAAGGATAAAGAAATAGTCATGACCTCAGCACGCAAAAACACCCACAAAGGTTTACAGCAAGACGTTAGACGTTTGGCATTATCACTATTGCGATCACCTTCTCAGCAATGATCCACAGCACATTACGTATAAACTCGGTATACTCCAATCTTTGCCAATTTGTCTGATTATTCATGAATACAATTAAACTTACTCAATATAGTCATGGCGCGGGTTGTGGTTGTAAAATCTCACCAAAAGTTCTAGATAAGATGCTGCAATCACAGCTGCCAAAGTTCTCTCACCCGAACTTGCTTGTAGGCAATGAAAGCCGTGACGATGCTGCAGTTTTTGATTTGGGAGATGGTACAGGCATTATCAGCACCACCGACTTCTTTATGCCTATTGTAGATGACCCGTTTGATTTTGGCCGGGTAGCTGCCACTAACGCCATTAGTGACGTGTATGCCATGGGTGGCCAACCGCTAATGGCTATAGCTATTTTGGGCTGGCCAGTAGATAAACTGGCACCTGAAATAGCTGCTATGGTGATAGATGGTGCAAGAGATGTATGTGCTAAAGCAAACATTTGTCTTGCTGGTGGTCACAGCATTGATGCGCCAGAACCAATATTTGGATTGGCGGTGACAGGAAGAGTGGCTTTAGAGCATCTTCAACGTAATGACCAAGCCCAGGCAGGCGACCGCCTAATGCTTACCAAACCTTTAGGAGTAGGTATCCTAACCACTGCTGAAAAGCGCGGTATATTGCGACCAGAGGACGTTAATTTGGCACGTGATAATATGGTAAAACTTAACGACTTAGGGGCAAAGTTGGCACCTCTAGAAGGCGTTCACGCCATGACAGACGTCACTGGTTTTGGACTGATGGGCCATTTGGTAGAGGTGTGTGAAGGAAGCCAGTTACAGGCCGAAATTGAATTTGACAAAATTCCCTTATTAACGGACCTCCAGCACTACCTAAACCAAGGCTGTGTGCCAGGAGGAAGTAGCAGAAATTTTGACAGCTATGGCCATAAACTTGGTCCACTTAGTGAGGACCAATTAAATATCCTTTGCGACCCACAAACAAGTGGTGGCTTATTAGTTGCTGTGGCCTCAGATCAAGTTGCTGCAGCTGAGGCCCTTTGCCTTGCCCAAGCGCATGACTGCGTCTGGATCGGATACTTATCTGCGCCAAAAGACTCACAAAAACATTGGATTTCGGTGCTATAACATGCCTCTTAAAGCCATTCTGCTGCGCATGCCAGAGTCAATCAAGGCAGCTCAGTTTGACGATCTATTATTACATCAACGGCCCATGTTTGATGTGCGTGCGCCTATAGAGTTTAACAAGGGTGCGTTTCCTACTGTGGTCAACTTGCCCCTAATGAGTGATGATGAACGCCAGCAAATAGGGACTTGTTATAAAGAGCAGGGGCAAGAGGCCGCTATTGCTTTAGGTCACCAGTTAGTCAATGGTGACACTAAAAATAAACGTGTTGAGCAATGGCACGCGTTTGCCAGCCAACACCAAGATGCAGTGTTATATTGTTTTCGCGGTGGGCTAAGGTCTAAGGTGAGTCAGCAATGGCTCGCAGAGGCAGGGATTGCGATTCCTTTCGTGGAAGGTGGTTATAAAGCCCTTCGGACTCATCTGATAGAGCGCTTAGACCAATTGGTGGAAGAAGTCCATGCATTTGTACTTAGTGGCCGTACTGGCACAGGCAAGACAGAGATATTGCCACAGTTTGATCGAACCATCGACTTAGAAGGCATTGCCAAACACCGTGGATCTAGTTTTGGTAAATATATTGAAGAACAGCCCAGCCAAATTGATTTTGAAAACAATTTAGCTATTGCTCTAATGCAGCTTCAGCGGGCCTCTGATGAACCTGTTATCTACGAAGACGAAAGTCGCTTGGTAGGCTGTCGCTTACTACCTATAAGTCTTCAAGCTAAACTTAAATCTTCACCTATAATGGTTTTAAATGATGATTTCGATGCCCGTGTCGAACGCATTTTTGGTGAGTATGTTGTCAATGCTATTGCGGCTTGGGAGCAAGAACTTGTAAATCCCAATGAGGCCTTTTTAGCCTTCGGTGACAGCCTATTACAAAGCATTAATCGAATTCGTAAACGTTTAGGTAGTGAAGCCCATATACATCTTGTTAAACTACTTGAAAAGGCTTTAAATCTGCAATCTAAGCAACATGATTTAACCGATCATAAGGCTTGGATTTCCTATTTGCTGATCCATTATTATGATCCCATGTACGACTATCAGCTATCCCTCAAACAGGATCGTGTGGTTATGCAGGGTACTGCAAGTGAACTTGTCACTTGGTATAAAACTAACAATACTCCACCTACTTAACCGACTGTAAGGACATCCGACAACATGAAATCAAGAGCCGCTGTTGCCTTAGCCAAAGGACAACCACTAACCATTGCAGACATTGATGTAGAAGGCCCAAAAGCCGGTGAAGTGCTGGTGCGAATGGTTGCTACCGGTGTATGTCACACCGATGCGTTCACCTTATCTGGTGATGACCCAGAGGGTATTTTTCCATCCGTATTAGGCCATGAAGGCGGCGGAGTAGTAGAAGAAATAGGTGCAGGCGTTACAAGCCTTGCCGTAGGTGATCACGTTATTCCTCTTTACACTCCAGAATGTGGCCAGTGTAAGTTTTGTTTGTCCGGCAAAACCAATCTTTGCCAAGCCATTCGTGGCACCCAAGGTAAGGGTTTAATGCCAGATGGCAGCAGCCGTTTTTCATTAGATGGCCAACCTTTGTTCCACTACATGGGTACCTCTACCTTTTCGGAGTACACGGTTGTACCTGAAATTGCTTTAGCAAAGATTAACAAGGCCGCGCCGTTAGACAAGGTATGTTTGTTAGGCTGTGGTATTACCACCGGTATTGGGGCGGTACTAAACACCGCTAAAGTACAACCAGGTGATTCTGTAGCCATATTTGGCATGGGCGGTATTGGTTTGAGCGCGGTGCAGGGCGCTGTAATGGCCGGTGCTGGCCGTATCATCGTTATAGACATTAACGAAGACAAGTTTGAAATGGCTAAGATGTTAGGTGCCACAGATTTCATTAACCCTAAGAATTACTCAGATCCTATTCAAGACGTTATCGTAGACCTAACAGACGGAGGGGTAGACTTCTCCTTTGAATGTATTGGCAATGTAAACGTTATGCGTTCAGCCTTAGAGTGCTGCCATAAGGGCTGGGGCGAGTCGGTTATTATTGGTGTAGCCGGAGCTGGCCAAGAAATTACCACTCGACCATTCCAGTTAGTCACCGGACGAGTCTGGCGCGGTACTGCGTTTGGTGGAGTTAAGGGCCGCACTCAATTACCTGATTACGTAGAGCGTTACATGGCTGGTGAAATTCAGATTGATCCGATGGTGACGCACACCATGGGCTTAGAAGACATCAACAAAGCTTTTGACTTAATGCACAGCGGCGAAAGTATTCGTTCTGTAGTGATTTTTTAGGAAACCTTTGCAATGTCTTTAAATCAACTTTCAGAAGTAAAGGTTAGCGGTGGACGTTTATTGCGGGTAGAACACTTATCTGCAGCATGCCAAGGCACTATGACCTTTGCAATATTTTTGCCACCTCAAGCACAGCAAGGTTCTCAGGCTGGCTCCCAAGTAAATAAGGTACCAGCTCTCTATTGGTTATCAGGACTCACCTGTAACGATGAAAACTTCAGCCAAAAGGCTGGAGCGTTTGCCGTAGCAGCAGAGTTAGGGATGGCTATCATCATGCCCGATACTAGCCCACGCGGCGCCAGTATTGAAAGCGAAGACGAGTCGTATGACCTAGGCACAGGCGCGGGCTTTTATGTCAACGCCACTCAAGCACCTTGGTCTACAGCTTACAATATGTACAGTTATGTCACCGAAGAATTGCCAAGACTTATTCAAAGCAACTTTAAAGTGAGTGACCAAGCTTCTGTAAGTGGCCATTCTATGGGAGGACATGGGGCGTTAATTTGCGCCTTAAAGAACCCAGGTAAATATGCATCTGTGTCTGCTTTTGCGCCAATCACGTCGCCCTCACAGTGTCCGTGGGGCCAAAAAGGCCTTACGGCCTATTTGGGTGGTGATAAGTCAGCTTGGGCTCAATGGGATGCTAATCAATTGGTACAAAGTAACCATGCTGCAGGTATTGCTCCACAAAGCTTGTTAATTGACCAAGGCACCACTGATCCATTTTATGCTGATCAGCTTATGCCTGGGTTATTTAATGCAACCTGTGAGCGCTTGCAATACCCAATAGACTACCGTGAGCGTGAAGGTTACGACCATAGCTATTACTACATTAGTAGCTTTATTGAAGAGCACCTTCGTTATCATGCAGCGCACCTTGGTTTAACGGCATAACTAATGACAGAACAACATCACCAAACTCCTCGCCAAACGAGGCACGGCCACATGGCAAGAGTCTCCAAACTAGCCTTGGGGGATGATGCATTACCTGTACGTTTTATGTACAAAACCATACCAGAACATAGTAATGACACAGGTTGGCGCTTGTTTACAGGTTATGAAACGCCTGAATTCTTAGAAGAATTCTCTAACCTAGAACCTTTCCCATTGGAACCAATGTGTGAAACTGACTCAAGCTTAAACGCTTTGTTAGACCACAACGCAGGTACTGTATGGGAGAGGCCTCCTGAACAATCATGGCAACA
>TARA_B110000211_G_scaffold88209_1_pt1 | contig 18367 bp, 15 predicted proteins | sample TARA_B110000211 | Tara Oceans TARA_B110000211 (sample SAMEA4397516) | marine metagenome | biome: Polar Biome; feature: [DCM] deep chlorophyll maximum layer (ENVO:01000326); material: water (ENVO:00002006), including particulate matter (ENVO:01000060) such as... | depth 30 m
GGGCTTGACGGGTTCAGGTGTTGGGGTTGGCTCGGGAGGTTTGACCTCTTCAGGCTTGCTTTTCTCAGGCTCGTCAGGAAGAGCCACCGCATCCACAATGTCTTGCGTGACGGCAGTTTCTGTCACAGCTTCAGTTACAGCCACCACAGGTGTCTCAAGGGGTTCAGCAGGAGCAGCGACGCTGTTACCGCCACCTTGATCATCATAGCCAAAGTTGATGGGAATGCCCATCTCAGGTGGCGGGTCACTGTAACTGAGTCCATAGATACTGAATAACAACAACAGCAAAATATGCACGGAAATGGTGGTTGCCCATCCCTTGCGCTTGTCTCGCTTGTTGTTGAATTCGTAGCCCATGCCTTAGCGAATGGTAGGATCGGTTGCCAAGACCATTTTAATGTCGTGCCTGTAGGCGATATCAATCACTCGGACGGTTTCACCGGTAGGGACAGTCTCATCTACACGCAATACAATAACAGCTTCAGGTTCTGAAGCAGCAGCTACCAAGATGGCATTTTCCAGCTGCCCTAAGCTCACAACGTCGTCATTGACACTCAAATTGAGTTCCTTATCAATGGTTACAGTTACCGTGGCTTTTTTCACGGTTTGCGCTTTGCTTTTTGGCAAGATGACGTCCAGGGCGCTGGTGGTCACCAGGGTAGATGTCAGCATAAAGAAAATAAGCAATAGAAACACCAGGTCCGTCATGGAGGACATGTTGAAATCTGGCGATACTTTATTTCGGTTTCCTAAGTTCATAGCGTGGAATATCGATTAAACAGGCTCGTGTAGCAAGTCTAAGAACTCGGTGGCACTGCTTTCCATGGTGTGGATGACGGATTCAACACGCATGACCAAATAGTTGTAACCGAAGTAGGCGATGATGCCAACCACCAAGCCAGCAACTGTGGTTGTCATGGCGACATAAATACCCTCTGCCATCATGTCTACCTGAACGCCGCCGCCAGCATTGGCCATTTCCTTAAAGGATAGAATCATGCCAATCACCGTACCCAAAAACCCTAACATGGGTGCCCCACCGGAAATGGTTGCCAAGTATGGTAGGTTACGCTCCAGGCGTTGGATTTCTAACTTGCCTTGGTTTTCAATGGACGCTGAAATGTCTTGAAGGGGTTTGCCAATTCGGCGAATACCCTTAGCTAGCATGCGACCCACGGGGGTGTCGCTGCGTTCACAAAGGTTGGTGGCAGACTGCAGGTTGCCATGGGTGATGTAATCCTTGATGTCATCCATGAATTTGCTATCCATTTGACTGGATCGCTTGATGGCAGAAAGGCGACTCACAAACAGGTATATGGCCATGATGCTCATGATGAAGAGAATGCTCATGATGATTTGAGCACCGATGCCTCCATTGGTCATGAGGCTGAGGATAGACAGGGTAGATTCTGTCACTTCAGGCTCAAGGGCTTCAGTTGGAACGTCGATTTGTAAAAGTTGCATATCAGAGGGTGTTATGGTGGTTTAACGATGATATTCAAGCAAATGTTGTGCCTGGATCCCAAGGTCTGGTTAATGAATGGTCCTCAACCAATCAACCAGTTTTGAAAAATGTATGCGCCAATGCCAGAGGCATAGCCGATGAGTGCCAATAGGCTTATGCGTTTAAGGTACCAGCCAAAAGGGATTCGCTCAAGCCCCATGACAGCTACACCTGCTGCTGATCCAATGATGAGTACAGATCCGCCTGTGCCAGCACAGTATGCCAGGAATTGCCAGAAAAGGCCGTCTTGTGAGAAATAGCCGGCACCTTCAGCCAATGGGTACATGCCCATAGAGGCAGCTACAAGAGGCACATTGTCCACAATGGAGCTCAGCAGTCCAATGACGGAAGCAACTGCGTAGATGCCGCCTTGTGTGTCTGTTCCTAAATTGTTGTCAAGTAAGGTTGCCATGTCAGTTAGGTGTCCGGCACTTTGCAGTCCTGCAACAGCTAATAAAATGCCTAGAAAAAACAACACAGATGGGGTGTCAATTTTTCGCAGCACCCCTAAAACGCCAATCTGTTGCTTGACATCAGATGGCTTGTGTTTGTGAATGAGGTCAGTGATGATCCAAAGCACACCAAGGCTCAGCATCATACCCATAAATGGCGGGAGGTGTGTGACTGTCTTGAAGACAGGCACAAACAATAGACCCAAAACGCCAATGGTGAAGACGGTCATCTGTTCAGACTTGGGGATCTTAAGGCGATCATTCCCTTGTGTAACAGGTCGAGTTACTACACCCTTGAGTTGCGTGCTGATGATAAGCAATGGAACCAATAGGGAAATTATTGACGGGAAGAATACATGGGTAATGATACTGCCAGTGGAAACCTGACCACCAATCCACAGCATGGTTGTTGTCACGTCGCCAATGGGGGAGAAGGCACCGCCAGCGTTGGCTGCAACGATTACCATACCGGCGAATATCCACCGTGTGTGCTTGTCATCAACCAGTTTTTTCAACAGCGAAATCATCACAATGGATGTAGTCAAGTTATCCAAGATAGCTGAGAAGAAAAAGGTCAACCAGCAAATGATCCACATCAAGGTCACAATCTTGTTAGTTTTGATTCGATCGGTGATGACAGAAAACCCTTCGTGCGCATCGACCACTTCCACAATAGTCATGGCTCCCAAAAGGAAGAAAAGAATGCTTGATATCTCACTCAAGTGGTGCAGAAGTTCCCCTTCGCCACCATGGTCGCCACCGCCACCGCCTAGCACATAAATGGCCCAGCATAATACGCCTGTAACCAATGCTGCAGCAGCTTTGTCAATCTTTAAACTGTGCTCAAATGCGATGGCTGCATAGCCAATCACAAAAACGGCGATCATTAGTATGTACATGGATAGTTCTCAATTATTTGAATTGCCCAAGATAATGCCCATTGGGCACCAAAAGAAGGCAGTTAATGCAATCTTTTCACTAGGTTTTAGCCAATGTGAATGACCCCATCTGAGGCATCTCTCTCTCCGCCGGTTACGGAGGCCAGTATATTCACTTCATCGCGCAACCTTAGTAGCCCTAGCATGGCAAAGGACAAGGCCTCCTTGCATTGAATGACTTGGTCATCAGGCACAATCAACTGCCGATTGCTGAGCACTTGGATGCGATGCATCAGGTGATCGTTGTACAACCCACCGCCTGTGACTAATACTTTGCCTGCAGGTAGGCCCTTCAAAGCATGACTGATGGCCCATGCGGAATGTTCCGTGCAGGTAGCCAGGGCATCATCCACCGATAGGTCCTTCAAATGATGCAAAAAATGCTGATCGGCCCATTCCCTGCCAAGGCTTTTTGGGAAGGCTTTTTGGTAGAATGGTATGGTTTTGAAAGCCTCAAGCAAGCCGTGGTGAATCCGGCCATTCGCTGCTCGAAGACCTCGGTTATCGTAGGGCTCGCCGACCTTTTGAGCCAATGGGTTGAGCAGAATATTTACAGGCCCCAAGTCCCCTGCAAATCGCTGGCCGTCTGACTGCCAGCTGGCGTTGCTGAAGCCGCCTAGGTTGAGACAAATAGCGTAGTCAGCAAACAATAGGGCATCCACTGCGGGAACTAGGGGTGCGCCCTGCCCGCCACGCTTGACATCGGCGTTGCGAAAGTCGCAAACCACGGGCATGCCAATGCCATTTGCTAGCAGGGCATCATTACCAATTTGCCGGGTGATGCCCTTGTCGGGCTGATGAAGGACCGTGTGGCCATGGCTGGCCAGGGCATCAGGGGTCCAGCCGCTGTTTTCAATGAATGCCTTTGCTACCTCGTTGACCCAGGTAGCGTAGGCTCTGGAAATGGCATCCAATGCGTCGCCGGTTGCCGTGTAGGCCCTAGGGAGTTCCTCTGCCCAAGGGCTGCCTTTGTAGGGAACGGTCTCAGAGGCAAGCAAGCGATAAGTCCAGCTATTTCTGGTGGGTTTTTTGGGTTGTTTCTTGACAATTTTCCTGAACTCAACCATGCACATGTCAAGCCCATCAAGAGATGTACCTGACATCAACCCCACCATTCGGAATGGTCCATCTCCGGAAAACTGATCGCTTAACGCCATGGGTTAAAGGTGGGGGCTTTGCTTCGTAAATTTGTTATCTATTTTAAGAAATAATTCACAACCCATGGATTTTCAATTAACCGAAGAGCACCTGATGATTCAGGAGGCTGCCAGAGATTTTGCTCGCACAGAGCTGTTGCCTGGCGTCATCGAACGAGACAACACACAGACATTCCCCACGGAAGCCATTGCGAAAATGGGCGAGTTGGGCTTGATGGGTATGATGGTGTCACCCGACTATGGCGGTGGCGGCATGGATGCCTTGTCTTACACCCTTGCCATGGAAGAGATATCCAAGGTAGACGCCTCTGCAGCAGTGGTGATGAGTGTGAACAACTCCTTGGTTTGCTGGGGCCTTGAAACCTACGGGAATGAAGAGCAGAAGCAAAAATACCTGACCAAGTTGGCTGCAGGTGAGCAAATCGGCGCCTTTTGCTTGAGTGAGCCAGAGGCAGGGTCCGACGCGACATCTCAACAGACCACCGCAGTGGACATGGGTGATCACTACGTGTTGAATGGCACCAAGAATTGGATCACCAATGGATCAACAGCCAGTGTTTATTTGGTGATTGCTCAGACGGATCCTGAAAAGAAGTCAAGGGGCATCAACTGTCTGATTGTAGAAAAGGGCATGAAGGGATTCGTTGTTGGCAACAAAGAAGACAAGCTCGGCATCCGTGGCAGTGACACCCATTCCCTGATGTTTACTGATGTGAAAGTTCCTAAGGAAAACCGCATTGGAAAGGATGGGTTTGGCTTCAGTTTTGCCATGAAAACCTTGTCTGGTGGCCGCATTGGCATTGCATCTCAAGCTTTAGGTATCGCTTCTGGCGCTCTGGAATTGGCCTCCAAGTATGCCACCGAGCGCAAGACATTTGGCAAAGTCATTGCCCAGCACCAAGCCATTGCCTTCAAGCTGGCAGACATGGCCACTGAAGTTGAGGCTGCCCGCTTGTTGGTGCATCGCGCAGCTTGGTTGAAGGACCAGGGCTTGAATTATGACAAAGCGTCTTCCATGGCAAAGCTCTTCGCTTCTGATGTGGCCATGCGTGCCACGGTTGAGGCTGTGCAAATCCATGGTGGCTATGGCTTTGTTAAGGAATTCCATGTGGAGCGTTTGATGCGCGATGCAAAAATCACACAGATTTATGAAGGAACCAGTGAGATCCAGCGCATTGTGATTTCACGGGCCATACTCAAGGAATTGGGCGCTTAAGGCAGCCCATGGTTTCTCTTTAAAATGCAACAAGGCGCCCCATGGGGCGCCTTGTTTGGTTTTTAAGGGGAAAATGAATTCAGCAACTCACTCCTCATCCGATTCAAGATTCATGTTGTTCAGGATGTCTGCAATGGCTTGCGTGAGATCCAATGCTTCAGCGCCGTAGAGCACATTGCTTTCGTAGACAAAGATTAGGTCCATGCCACGCTCTGCTTGAATGATCTCTACAGCCTTGTCAACTTGCACCTTCACTTTGTCATTCATGGCAGACTCCAATTGCTGAAGTTCGCCAGAACGTTGCTGCTCTAGGTTCGAGTATTGGCCCTGAATGCGTTGAAAATCTTGCTGTGCGCGTTCCAACTCAAGCTTACTCAATCTCGGAGCTGCTTTGCTGAGAATATCATATTCTGATTGCAAATTCTCTTGCCCACGAACCAATTCAGCTTGAATTTTCTGTGCGGCGATTTCAAATTCGTCCACCAGGGTTTGATGGTAGGTATAGATCTGTGTCAAGCTGTCTAAACGGAGGTAGCCAATATTGAGGCCGTCAGCGCTTGCTGTGCTTGGGGTCTGTGTGCAAGCCATGCTCAAGACGGCTAATGCACCAAGGAAAAGGGTTTTCGTAAGTTTCATGCGAGCAAATCTAATGGATTATTGCAAAGCAGCCGACAGTAAATCGTCATCTGCGATATGTGGCATGGTAATCTTCATTGAAGGGTAGCGTTCCATCTCTCGCTGAATGGCCACAAGAGCCTCTGCATTCCTGGCCCATGCCCGGCGTGCAATCCCGTTGTTGACATCGTAAAAAAGCATGTTTTGTATGCGAGATTCCACGGCCTTGCTGCCGTCAAGGAACATACCAAAACCGCCATTGATGACTTCGCCCCATCCAACGCCACCGCCATTGTGAATGCTGACCCAAGTGGCGCCGCGAAAGCTGTCGCCAATCACGTTGTGAATGGCCATGTCTGCTGTGAATTTTGATCCATCGTAGATATTGGATGTCTCCCTGTAGGGTGAATCAGTGCCACTCACGTCATGGTGGTCCCTGCCAAGCACCACGGGTCCAATATCACCAGATGCAATGGCATCATTGAAGGCCTTAGCGATGGCCATTCGGCCCATCGCATCCGCATAAAGAATGCGGGCCTGTGAGCCTACCACTAAGTGATTGCTTTCAGCCTGCTCGATCCATCGAATGTTGTCTTGCATTTGTTGTTGAATGTCTACAGGGGCATTGGCTACAAGGTCTTTCAGGACTTTTTCAGCCAAGGCGTCAGTGGCCTGTAAATCTTGAGGATTGCCAGAGGCACAAACCCATCTAAAGGGGCCAAAACCATAATCAAAACATAGGGGTCCAAGAATGTCTTGCACATAGCTTGGGTAAGAAAAATCGATGCCATTAGCTGCCATGACATTCGCACCAGCCCGACTGGCTTCAAGCAAGAAAGCATTGCCGTAATCAAAGAAATACATCCCATTGGCATGCAAACGGTTGATTACCTCAGCGTGCTTGACCAGGGTAGACTGCACTGCAGTTTTGAAAGCTTCAGGGTCATCAACCATCAAGGCATTGGACTCTTCAAAGCTATAGCCCTGAGGGTAGTAGCCGCCTGACCATGGGTTGTGTAATGAGGTTTGGTCGGAGCCAAGGTCCACCACAATGCGCCTTTCATCCAGCCGTTCCCAGAGGTTGACAATGTTGCCAATGAAGGCAATGGATGTTGCCTCTCGCTTACTTTGTGCGTCAACTGCTGCATCGATGGCTGCGTCAACCTGCTCAAAAACCTGATCTACCCAGCCTTGCTGATGGCGTTTGTAGGCTGCATCGGGATTGATCTCTGCACTGATGCTCACCATGCCCGCAATGCTAGCTGCCTTGGGCTGTGCGCCGCTCATGCCTCCCAGCCCTGCAGTGACAAAGAGTTTCATGTGATCTCCCTTGCCCGCAAATTGCCGTCCGGCATTCATCAGGGTGATGGTTGTGCCATGGACAATGCCTTGCGGACCGATGTACATGAAACTGCCTGCGGTCATCTGACCATACTGCGTTACGCCTAAGGCATTGAAGCGTTCCCAGTCATCCGGTTTGGAATGGTTAGGGATCATCATGCCATTGCTCACGACCACCCGTGGTGCGTCCTTGGATGAAGGGAAAAGCCCTTGCGGATGGCCACTGTGCATGTGAAGTGTCTGACCCTCTGTCATGGTTGCCAAATACTGCATGGTTAGCAAGTACTGCGCCCAGTTCTGAAACACAGACCCATTGCCGCCGTAAGTAATCAATTCATGGGGGTGCTGTGCCACGGCAGGATCCAAGTTGTTTTGAATCATCAACATGATGCCGGCTGCTTGCTGGCATTCTGCGGGGTAATCCCCAATGGGACGGGCCTTCATGGCGTAGGTGGGGCGGAAGCGATGCATGTAAATGCGACCAAGTGTCTTGAGCTCTTTCGCAAATTCAGGCGCAAGGGTTGCATGGTGCTTTACGGGAAAATACCGCAGGGCATTGTTCAAAGCAAGGTGCTCTTCTTGCTTGGTCAGGATGGGCTTCCTGACCGGCGCATGAGACACCTCAGGGTCCATGGTTCTTTCGGCGGGAAGGTCATCGGGAATGCCCGCTAAAATGGTTTGCGAAAAATCATTCATGTCACAAAGGTCGTAATGAATGACCTTTGTTCCATGCGTACATCTATTTTCCCTCTGTTGCTGGTTGGCATGACCTTGACACTCTCTGGTCAAAACCTTCGAGAAACCTACATAACCAATTATGCTTCCATGGCTGTGTCTGAGATGCGGCGCAGTGGTGTCCCCGCATCCATCACCTTGGCGCAAGGGATTTTGGAGTCAGGCAATGGCCAATCACGCCTGGCAACAGAAGGCAGAAATCACTTTGGCATCAAATGCCATGACGGCTGGACAGGTCAGACCATGTATGTGGATGATGACAAGCCCGATGAATGTTTTCGTGTCTACCGCAAGGTGAAAAAAAGCTACAGAGACCACTCTGATTTCTTGACTGGGCGCAGCCGCTATGCCGATCTGTTTTTGTTGGATCCTCGCGATTTCCGAGCGTGGGCACAAGGCTTGAAATCAGCTGGTTATGCCACAAATCCTGCCTATGCAGAGCGGCTGATCAGCATCATTGAAAGCGAGAACCTGCAGCAATTTGATGCAAAGGTTGTTGGGACGCCGGGTCGAGGTATTGGCGCGCATCCCCGTTATGTGAGGCATCCCAATGGGTCGGGTTACATGCTTTTGGATGACAGCGAAAGTTTGGAGTTGTTCAGTGAACAGATTGGGATACCAATTAGCCGCTTGCTGGCCTTCAATGACCGCGACGTGGATGCTTATTGGCAAGGTGGTGACAAGGTTTATGTGAAGAAAAAAGCAGCTTCCTCAGGCAAGCGCTTGCCCTATTGTCGTGCCAAGGATGGTGATGATGCCTGGTCAATTTCTCAGCGCTATGGCATCCGCCTTGGTCGCTTGTACCAGATCAATCAATGGCCTGTAGGTTATCAGCCTGCATCAGGTGAGTTGGTGACGCTCCGCTAGTCGGCCCATCGATGTATGGCGCTGTAATGCCATTGCATTTCTCCGCGAATCAGGTGGCCAGAAATTCCTTTCCATCCCCCATTTTCATGTGGAGAAACCACCCAAATATGGCCATGGGCCGGTTGACTTTGTAGCCAGTTCAAGGCATTGCGTTTTTGCTTGCTTTGGGTGGAGTCGCGTGGATGCCCCAAGCTGTTCACATAGCGATTGAAAGCCAGGGTGTCATCCGTGACCATGAGGGTTTGTCCAAAGGATTTAACCCAAGGCTTCAAAGAAAGGCCAGGGATGTGAATTGCTAAACTGTCAGTCGATCGCCAATCGGGAATGATGCCGGTGCTGCTTGTGCTGATCTGAATGGCTCGGGCCTCAATGCGCTGCCTTCGATGGCCCTTGAAGGTCAGTTGCCCCAATGCGGTTAAATCATGCGTTTGACCCTTCCAAATCACTTCACCACTGGCCACCCGCCAGGTAGCCCACAGCATGCGGCCATTCATCCAGGTCCATCCAGGAAAGGTGGCTGCTGGCTGGCCTTCAAAGATCTCAAGTTGTTTCCCGGGTTCATTGCCTTGAAGCATCAGGCTGCTTGCGCCACTGGAGTCTATGGCATGCAACAGGTTGACCTGGCTGACGCGGTTGCCGTCAAGCAACCAGTCGTGCAGGGAAGAAGTGGGGAGTTGCTTGGTTTTCCATTCGGACCAATCCCCTAGAACAAGGGCTTGGTTATCTCTCAGTTGATCAGCCCATGCTGGCTGGTCTGCTTGGTTTTGTACTTGGCGGAGACCTTCCTCAACCAGCAATTCAGAGGGTGAGAAAAACAAGGTATTGGCTGTTTCACCACAGTAACCAGTTGGCAGGGTCCACAAGGATGCCCCGGCGTATTGGCGGCTTCGGGCTTCCTGTAGTTTTTTTGGATGCCACTGAGGCCAATCCTTGCGCTGAATGGTTAAGATCCAATGGAAGGCTGAGGAGCCAGCATTGTGGTAACTAAGGGTGGCCTGTTGGCAATCAATATGCATATGGTTGGTAAGCAAGGCTTTTGCTTGATCAAACAAGGGTATGTGCTCAAGTTGCTGGTTGGGCTTTTGCAGTTGCTTCATCAGGCTTGGGACATCGCTGATATCAATGACAGCAAGTGGCATAGGTGGTATGGTCGCCATGTCTGTGGCATCGTTGCCACACTGTGTAAAAAATAAGGCCATCAAGGCAAGCATCACAAAGCGCATCCCACGAAGTTATCGCTATAAATCCAAACGGAATTGGCTGGGTCGCCATTGAAAGCTGGTCCGATGCCAATCGCAGGACCCATGTGTCATCAATGCCTCCTTGTGCTTGGGGCTTGGGTAGCCTTTGTTGCTGTCCCATCCGTATTGTGGGTATGTCAAGTGCCCCTCTGTCATGATGGCATCACGCGTTGTTTTTGCAAAAATACTGGCTGCTGAAATAGCTTGGAATCGTGCGTCACCTTTTATTTCACAGCGGTGTTCAATCCCTGGGAAAGGGTTGAATCGGTTGCCGTCAATCAGCAGCAAGTTGGGCTGCGGTCGCAATTGTTCAATGGCTCGGTGCATGGCAAGGTAGGTGGCTTGAAGGATGTTGATTTGGTCAATTTCCTCAGGGCTTGCTTGGCCAATGGCCCATTGCCCATCGGACAACAGGGCAATCAGGTCTTCGCGCAAGGCCATTCGCTTGCGGTGACTCAAGACCTTGGAGTCCGTTAACCCAGGCATGGTTAGCCCTTCAGGCCAGATCACAGCTGCAGCGACCACGGGGCCTGCCAGGCAGCCACGCCCAGCCTCATCCACCCCGGCAAGCTTGCTCATGGGCTCAGTAAATCTTCCATGCGAGCCCAGAGGCTGTCAACACTTTGTTGCCACTGGAAGGATTGGGCCCGAATCAATCCTTTCTCAACCATTTCATCCACAGGCAGTTGGCCGTCCATGAGTTCGTTGATTGCTGCGGTCCATGCCGCCAAATCCAGAGGGTCTACAAGGTGTGCTGCGCCACCTGTAATTTCTGGCATGCAGGAGCTGTTAGAACTAATGATAGGGCATCCAGCGGCCATGGCTTCCACCAAAGGAATACCAAATCCTTCCATCAAACTGGGAAAGCAAAAAGCCTCTGCGGCAGCATACAGGCTATTGAGGTCACTGCCTTCTGCTCGTCCGTGAAGGATGATGTCCTTGCCTCCAGCGGCAATGGCACCTTTCAAGGTCTTGTCTTTGTGCAGGACTTGACCGACCAAAAGCAAGGCAAGTTGGCTTCCCGGGTGATGGTCTTTCCATTGATTGAAAGCTCTGATTAGGGTGATCACATTTTTTCTTGGGGTGAAGGCGCCCACAAACAATAGATAGGGTCTCCCTTGACTGAATTGCTCCCTACTGTTAGCCTTTATGGCAGGGGAGTGGGGGATGAATGTTGCTTGGGGTGCGTTGCCTGTAATGCTGATTGCTTTGCCATGCAGTTGATAGCTTGCTTGCAGATCCAGGGCAGAGGTTTCACTCACGGTGAGGAGGGCGTCAGTCTCTAAGGCAGACCGTGAAATCACACGCTGGTAATAGGATGCAGCCCTGGTTGGCATGTTATCCGCTTGGTGAAGAAAATTCAAGTCATGGATGGTTGCCATAGTTTGTGAGGACAAGCCATGTTTGGTGAGGGTCTTGCGTGATGGTAGCAGGCCATCGGGTGACCAATAGATATCTGCTTGCACCTTTTTGAGGGCTCGGGGGACGGACCATTCTTGCCAAATTTCCCATAGAAGTGGATGTCTTGCTGGTGGTGTGATGACATGAGCAGTTACGGCCTTTGGCACCATGCTGGGGTGAGGTTTTCGGTCGTAAAACAAATGCCAATTCACCTCAGGGTGTTGTGCAATCAAGGGCCAGAGGATAGATCGGGTATGCCAACCTGTTCCTTCCAGTTTGCCTGCAAGAAGCCATCTGGCATTGACAGCGATGATAGGTTTAAGTGATTGGCTTGCGGGCATAAAGTCAAAAGTATGACCTTTGAGCCATGGCAATCCCCTCGCTTTCTGAAGCATGGTCATCCTTGATTAAACATTCTGCATTGGTCCTTACGCTCAAGGTGGCCGGCGCTTTGGGGGGCTATGCATTCACCTTCATCGCCATCAAACATTTTGGATTGGTAGCCTATGGAGAGTTTGAATTAGCCTTCACGATGGTCTTTATCATCGCAGTCCTTGCCAAATGGGGCTATGACGGGGTGTTGTTGCGTGAATTACCTGCGCATGGTGATTTTTCGGTGAATAACCAGCGACTTCAAACAGCAGTTTTGCGTGCTGCCGCAGTGATGGCGTTGGCCTTTTCGGGCTTAATTTTTCTTCTGCGATTCCATCTGGCATCCCTTTTCGACATGCCTGGGTTGGCAGAGGGGTTGAAGCCGGCGGCTTTGATGCTTCTGCCATGGACCTTGATGCTGATTCATGCAGAGGTCCATCGCGCTAGAGGTAACATGGTGCATTATGGCCTTCGTCAGTCTAGCATGGTTTTAGGTCTTGCTGCCATAGCCATCTGGTTCTGGCCACGTGAAGACATCAGTCCCATGTGGTATATTCTCATTGCAGTTTTGCCCTTGCTGTCATTGTCTGGCATGCGATTGCTATTGTTAGGGCAGTCATCCTGGTCAGCTTGGAAGGCTCACCGCAAAACTGCCACAGCCATGTTCCTTAGCGCCATCCTATTCACGGTGATGTCATGGAGTGACACTTTGCTCGTGGGTTATTACATGGACGCAGCCGATGTAGGCCTTTACCGGGTGGCCTTTAAGGTGGCTACTTTGATCACATTCACCCAGTTTGCCATTAACGCAAAACTGGCGCCAGACATTGCATCACTCTGGGCTCAGAGCAAACCCAAGGAGCTGCAATCGTCCATCCATCGGGTGGCTTGGCTGAATGCAGTCATTGCAATACCAGCTACCCTTGTGTTGGGACTTTTCGGCCCCTGGATGCTGGGACTTTTTGGCGAGGCCTTCGTTCCCTTGTACCCTGTTATGATGCTCCTATGTATTGGCCAATTGGTGAATGCTTTGTGTGGCCCCGTGATGTACCTGTTGAATATGACAGGTCATGAGGCCATCGCGCAGCGAACCATGCTGGTTGCTATGCTGGTAAACCTCATTGCAAATGTCATCCTGATTCCTTTGATGGGGTTGATGGGAGCTGCTATTGCAACTTCCTTGAGTATGGTGCTTTGGAATGTGTGGGCCTTGGTTGCCGTGCGACGACACACGGGCATACGAACCCTCTTTTTCTGGCGTTAGCCATCCATGCAAGGCATCCCTAATATCGCAGTGATCGGTGTAGCTAAGGCGGGCACTACCAGCATGGCTTCGTGGCTGGAGGCACACCCTGATGTGGCTATGGCCCGCATCAAGGAGTCTAACTTCTTTGCCACTGACATTGATTTGGATCGCTTCACAAGCCAGTTCAAAAACCTAAGTCCTCAGCCCGCAGAGGCTTATTGGGCAAGCAAGCCCTTAAAGCCCCTTCATGGTGCTTTTGTGAAAGATGCCAACCGTTACCAGCGCTTGTTTGAGCACGCTAGCCCCGGTCAGAGCACAGCGGATTGCTCTCCTAGCTATTTTTTCAGTGAACAGGCCCCTGAGGCCTTGAAGAAGTCCAATCCGCAAGCAAAGGTGATTCTCATCTTGCGTAACCCCATTGACAGAGCCTATTCGCACTATTTGATGGCAAGAAAATACGGCATGGTTAAGGGTGATTTTCTGGAGGAACTGGCTGAAGATCAGGTGAAGCAGCCCGTTTGGGGTAACAGTGAAAACATCTACCACTTAAGCTGCTATGCAGAGGGGTTAAAACGCTGGCAAACAGCATTTCCCGACATGAAGGTGTGTTTGTACGAGGAGTTGTTTCAAAGCGAACAGTGGGACAGCCTGTGTGATTACCTGCAGATTTCGCGCCAAGCAGGTCCCTCTACGGTACAATTTCAGGGCAAAGAAAGCCGACGACCTGGCATCAATGCCTTTGTGATGCATCATCCGATTGGTAAATTATTTCAGCATTTGATCCCGGCATGGCTGAGAAGCTGGGCAATAAAACGCTTAACAAAACCTATTGACAGCCAATCATTCAGCTTTGATCGCAAAGCAGCTTGGCGCTATTTTCACAAAGATGTGGCTGAGGTGGAGGCCTTACTGGGTCGCCCGCTATCTTTGTGGCCCCATTGAATCTCATGAAAACGACTTGACATGGACATACAATCAAAACAACTGATCACCTTTCTTTACCGATGGCGCAAACCCTTAGTGATCATTCCCTTGGTGGCCGCCGTGGTGGCTGCCGTGGCTTCCATGCCGGTATTCATCAAGCCATTGTACACCAGCACAGTGGTGGTGTTTCCTGCAACGACTAATTCACCGTCCAAGGCCTTGCTGCCGCAAACCAGCTATCAGGATCAAGATTTCTTGGAATTTGGCGCAGAGGAGCAGGCAGAGCAATTCTTGCAAATTCTCCATTCGGACGCCATTTTTGATAGCATTTCACATCGCTATAATTTAATGAGTCACTATGACATCGACAGCAGCAGTCGCTACAAACGGTATTATCTGCGCGAGGAATTCAATGACAAGTTTTCCTTCAAGCGAACGCAATTCATGAGTGTGGAGATTGCCGTTCAAGATGTTGACCCGCAATTGGCTGCGGACATGGCCAATGAGGTGAGTGATTTGGCAGACCGCTCCAAGAGTCGCATCCAGCGTACAAGAGCCCGCATTGGTTTATCCATTGTTAACAAGGAATACAGTAATCTGCACCAGATGATCCTGGACATGGAGGAGGAGATGGTCGTTATCCGTTTCAAAGGCGTGCACGATTACGAAAACCAATCCATGGTTATCACTGAGCAATTAGCAATGGCTATTGCTGCTAGTGCAAAGCAGTCAGTCATTAACGAGCTTCACGGTATGCTAGATACCTTAGCAAAGTATGGCAGCCGTTATGTCTCTTTGCGCGATGAATTGCGATTAATGAAGGAGGAAGAGGTGAAAATGCGCACCAAATTGAGTCAAGTCAAAATGGATGCAACCCAGGTGCTACCTGCGACCTTCTCTGTAAACCGAGCGGTGCCTTCTGATAAGAAATCTTACCCCGTCCGTTGGTTGATGTTGCTGCTTGCTGCCATAGCTTCCTTTGTGGCCACCTTGCTAAGTATTTTGATTTCTACAACGTGGAAGGACCTGCGATCCGAATTAGGCAAATAAACCAGACTCAATGGGCGCTTGCCCTGCTGATGGTCTGTTTGATCACCTTTGCGGTGGTGGTCACAGAGTCCTGGTGGGTGATGGTCATTCCTGCTGTCTTAGCGGCGGTCTATTGGGCAATGGTCTCACTGGAGACTTTACTGCTTTTCACGGTATCATTGACTCCATTGTCTATCACGTTGAAAAATGTTGGATTCAATGTAGGGTTGAGCTTGCCTGCAGAACTGCTTTTGGCGGGCATCACCTTATTGATCCTAGTTAGGTGGTTGCACTCAGGCAGCTTGCCCTGGAAGGCTATTAGGCACCCCATTGGTGTTGTGCTTTTGCTTCAGATTGCATGGATGTTCCTGACGTCGTTGACTTCTGAGATGCCCTTGGTGTCTTTTAAGGTGTTGATTCGTCACATTTGGTTTGTCATTCCTTTGTACTTCTTCTTGGTGAAGGTTTTTGCCTCTCATCGCCTTCGACAGGCTTTTTTCCCTTTGTATGCTTACCCATTAGCCTTGGCAGCCTTATATACCTTGGTGGTGCATTCAGGCTATGGCTTTTCTAAGGAAACCAGCACCTGGGTGTCCTTTCCGTTTTATAAAGAGCACACAGTTTACGGTATGGCCTTAGCCTTTGTTTTGCCCTATGCAATGATGCAAGCATGGCAAAAGGCATCCATGAAGCCCCTGTTGCGCATGATCGCCATGTCCCTTTTTGCGGTGCTGTTGCTGGCCATTGTCTTGTCCTATACGCGTGCAGCTTGGCTTAGTGTGCTTGGGGCGGCCGTTTTTGGTCTTATGCTAAGCCTAGGTATTCAATGGAAGCACACAGTGTCGGTATTGCTTCTTTCTTTAGGGATGCTCTGGCTAACTCAATCAATGTGGATGTCAGTTTTCACAAAAAATGACACAGTGTCCAGTGAGAATTTTACTGAACATGTGCAATCGGTATCTAACATATCAACGGACGCATCCAATATGGAGCGTATCAATCGATGGCATGCGGCCATCAGCATGTTTCAGGATCGTCCATTGATGGGTTGGGGTCCAGGAACCTACCAATTCCAGTACGCGCCATTTCAACACGCAAGTGACCTAACTATCATTAGTACCAATGGGGGTGACATGGGCAATGCACATTCAGAATACATTGGTCCCCTTGCGGAGCAGGGTTGGCCTGGATTGCTTTTGATTCTAGCCCTTGTATGGACGGTTTTTTCTCAAGGGTCAAAAACCTACCATCAACTAGCAGCAGGCAAGGATAAAAGGCTATTGATGGTTGCTTTGATGGGGTTGGCCACCTATTTCATCCATGGATTTTTGAATAATTTCTTGGATGTGGATGAAGGTGCCGTGTTGGTTTTTGGTAGCTGTGCCATCCTGGTTTCGATGAGTCAAACGGCAAAAAAGCTTACTGAGTAGGGATTTCAGGGATTGATAAGCCCCTTCTCAAAACGCTCCTAAACACCTGATTAACAGGTATTATGTGCTCATTTTTTCAAGAAAAATGCTAAAATTGACTTGCAAATGCCTGTTTTTACTGTAAAAAAAGATATCTTGCCCCTGTTTAACTATTATACTAACACATATGAAACGCAGAGTTCAATACATTACTCTTGCCATGGCGACCGTTTTCTCATTTGGTGCATTTGCACAGAATGGCGGTGAGACTGGTGAGGTAGAGACCACTAACCTCGGAGTCGATAAACTCGATGAAGTCGTTGTTACAGCCCTCGGCATCTCGCGAGAGAAGAAGACCGTTGGTTACGCTGTCCAGGAAGTCGCTGGTGACGAAGTCACACGCGCTAAAGCGGACAATTTTATGGCCAGTCTTTCCGGTAAAATCGCCGGTGTCAATGTCACGCAATCAGGTACAATGGGCGGATCCGCCAACGTTGTTATCCGTGGTTACAAGTCATTGACAGGCAACAACCAGGCCCTGTTCGTTGTTGACGGCATTCCAATTTCAAATCAAATCACAAACACTAGCGGTCAAACGACAGGACGTGGTGGTTATGATTACGGAAATGCTGCGATGGACATTAACCCAGAAGACATTGCTAAAGTGACAGTACTGAAAGGTGCGGCTGCAACAGCTTTGTATGGCTCACGTGCCTCTAATGGTGTGATTTTGATCACTACCAAGAAAGGTACCAAGCGTGATGGTCTTGGTGTATCAATCACCTATGGCGTTCAACGCGGGACGATTGATCCTAACACCTATGTTAGGTACCAGAAAGAATTCGGTGCAGGTTATGGTCCTTATTATGGTCCTGACACCTTGAACGGTTACTTCACTGATGCTAAGATCGTTGCGTATGACGTAGACGGTGACGGCATTTTAGATCCAACCATTCCAACGACTGAGGATGCTTCTTTCGGTTTGGCTTTTGATCCAAACTACATGGTTTACACATGGGAGTCTTTGTACCCTGAGTTAGCGACATATGGTGTGGCACAGCCTCACGCTGCCCCTGACACTGACGGTTCTGATTTCTATGAGGAGTCAGTGACGACTAACAAGAGTGTTTCTATTGACGGTGGATCCGACATGGGAACTTTCCGTATTGGTATGACACAGTATGATACTAAAGGTATTGCACCTGGTTCAGAAATGCAGCGTAACAACTTCTCCTTCAATGGTTCATTGAATGCTTCAGATAAGTTGACTGTGACAACCACAGCTAATTTCATCCAGCAGGCAGCTAAAGGACGTAACGGTACAGGTTATGACTCAAAGAACCCCAACCAATCTTTCCGCCAGTGGTGGAATGTCGGTGTGGACGTTGATAAATTGAGCGAGTACTACGAGGCGACTGGCAAGAACATCACCTGGAACCCTTACGGTTACGGCGCTGGTGCATCTTCTACGAGCCCAATCTACTTTGACAATGCTTACTTCTCAGCTTACGAAAACTACCAGAATGATTCTCGTAATCGTCTGATCGGTAACATCGCAGCTACCTATGAGATTAACGATTGGTTGAGCCTTCTTGCTCGTGCCAGTGTTGATACTTATTCTGAGATGCAAGAAGAGCGCGTTGCTGTTACTTCTGTTGATCTTTCACGCTACGGCCGCAAGAATCGCAGTTTCACTGAGAGCAACTTGGACTTGGTACTAACTGCCAACAAGCAGCTCACTGACGACATCAGCTTCAACGGTAACTTAGGTGCCAACTCTCGTCGCACGTCAATTGATTACATTTCTGCAGCTACCAATGGTGGCTTGGTTGTACCTGGTGTCTACGCCTTGAGCAACTCAGCAAGCACACCGAATGCGCCTTTTGAATCTGCTTACACTATCGGTGTAGATGGCTTCTT
>TARA_B110000211_G_scaffold234242_1_pt1 | contig 18366 bp, 17 predicted proteins | sample TARA_B110000211 | Tara Oceans TARA_B110000211 (sample SAMEA4397516) | marine metagenome | biome: Polar Biome; feature: [DCM] deep chlorophyll maximum layer (ENVO:01000326); material: water (ENVO:00002006), including particulate matter (ENVO:01000060) such as... | depth 30 m
GTAACAAGGTATCTGTAGGGGAACCTGCAGATGGATCACCTCCTATGAAACTCGGAAAACCGGGAGGCGGGGCGTTTATTCGCCCCGTCTTCCAACCTATTCTTCATTAACCTCTATTTCACTACCTCTATATTTCCTTTGATGTTTTATTATAGTAATCATTCTTTAAAGACTCCTTTTCGACTTTTTAAGGAGAACATATATACATACTATATATCGTAGCGTGAACATGCGAAGAATTCTCGCGACAATGATGATGCTGTTAATGACGACTGCGGCCCTTGCGGGTTGCGCTGGATCCGATGTCACCCAAGAAGACGTGGATGCGGCAAGAGAGGAAGGTAGAGCAGCAGGTATTGCTGAAGCTACTCCTGTGAGTACTCTTGACACCATTATAGCCCGTGGCTCAATGAAGTGTGGCGTGAAGGAATCTCAATATGGAATGGGATATTTGGATGCTGGAACTGGAGTTCGCTCTGGTTTGGACATTTCCTACTGCCGTGGTGTTGCAGCTGCTCTGGGGTTGAACCCTGATACTGATGTCGAGTATATCCCGGCTTCTGGATCAGATCGATTCGACAAGCTAGCCTCTGGCACTATTGACGTTCTAATCCGTACTACGACTTGGACTACAAGCCGTGATGCTGATCTAAACGCTGATTTCGCAGGTATGAACTTCTTCGATGGACAAGGTATTTTAGTCCGTGGAGATGCTTTCGATTCTGCAGATTCTGGCAACTCAGCTAGTGCACTTAACGGCGCAAAAATCTGCGTCGGAATTGGCACTACAACCGAGGGTAACATGGTAGATTGGTTCTCTTCTAGGGATATCTCGTTCACTTCTGTTCCTGTAGCTGACGCTGCAGAAGCAACTGCTAAGTTCATCGATGGTTCATGTGACGCTTTCACTGGCGATATGTCCGCAATGGTAGCTAAGAAGTGGCAACTAGATGGAGATGGATCAATGAACGACGTATCCATCTGGATTGCATCTGAGATAATGTCAAAGGAGCCTCTAGGGGCGGCAACTCGCGATATGGACTCTGACTTCAAGGATGTAGTTGCGTGGGTATGGTATGGAATGATTACTGCTGAAGAAAATGGCGTAACGGCTGCAAACGCAGCTACTATGGCTACTTCTGCATGTCTTGACGGTGCTGACCCTGGTGTATGCCGCCTATTAACAGAGAATCTAGGTCTAGGCACTGCAACTAACCCGCTTGCGGGTACATGGATGCAGGCTGTTCTAGGTGCTGCTGGTAACTATGGTGAGGCTTATGACGACGCATTCTGCGATGGTACCTATGATGGTGTTAGTGGATCCGACGCCATGACTGATTGCCTAATGCCTCGTGCTGGAACTCTAAACGCTCTTGTTTCTGAGGGTGGAATCATGTACGCACCAGCAATGCGCTAATTACATTAGTTTGTAGGCTGGTCAGAATTACGAAAGCCTCTGGAGGGGTATTCTCCTCCAGAGGCCTCATTCTTTAAACCGCATTTTTGTTTAATTCCATGCGGCATTATATTTTTTTTTATATATTTTTCAATTTCCATAAATATGGAAGAATTTTTTTAATACGTGTGAATAACCTTTTACCCGATGCTCTCCTATGGAGACCATGGATGCTACCAAGTTACTAATTTGGTTGCCCTCAGTGCAATCCTCACGTGATGTTGGAAGGTATTACATCCTCCGTTTTATCCCCATCTACTTTTTCTGGTTGTACTGTAACAAGTTCCTTGAAATGTCAATTGATTACCTTTCTACGATGGCTCGAGATATCACAATTGCCGGTACTCAGATGAACACCTCGTACTATCCTATTGAAAAATTAGCACTAGTTGTCGGAGGTTTAATTCTGATTTGCTTCTTACTTGTTCAGAATGATTTACCGGCCTTCTTCAGAGGGTTACAAAGACGAGATCTCAAGAATTTAACTGAACGACTCAGATTCTCCTTTTCTGAGTGTTCAACATCAATCTTTGCCATCCTGAGTTTTGTTGTCTCGTACTTCCTATTGACTAATGTCCTTGATCTGAACCCCGGAAGTCAGATTCCCTTCTTCTTCTTCGGAGGTGCTATAATTGCTGGAATAATTCTTCTACAGGACAATTTGAGTAAAATTCTGAGTTGGAGTTGGATTAGATCTATCGACTCTAGCACCCTCGTTTGGGGGAATTTGGGTCTAGCAGTCCCTGTAGTCTCAATCATAGTGTTCATCGCTCTAACTCTCAACCTACCGTTAATTCCTGCAATTTCCCAAGACGTCTCATGGTTTCTTTCTGTAATTATTCTCATCACTACTCTCTACTGGAGCTGGCGAATTTCTAGGGAGGATATGAAGCCAGCAATTCAGTCTAAGAGGACTGCCGCTCTGGCATATATTGTATTTTTACCATTCATAATGTACTTGCTACTGAGAGTACTCTACTTGCAACATGATCCTAATCCAGTCATGCAGAATCGTTGGGGAGTCCAGTTCGACTTCATGGACAAGGTGAATACCTTCAAGATAAATCCTTGGCCGATCGAGGTAGTGGCGAATAGGGATCCCAGATGGCTATTCCTAAAGGCGGCAATCATTAATTCAGTGAGAGTAACCCTGCTCAGTATAGTTCTGTGCCTCATACTAGGTACCATTGTCGGCGTCACTAGACTCTCTAACAACAAGCTGGCATCAACCATGGCAACAGCATATGTCGAAGTATTCAGAAACCTCCCTCTTGCCGTTCTCCTTTTCTTGATATCAACCCAGTTCGGCCTTCAGGCTCCTCTATTCATAGAACAGAAGTTTCTCTTGGGGGGTGCCATATTCTACAGTAATCAAGGAATCTGGTTCGTGACTGTAGCATCATATCAAAGATTGGTCATGGGCTTGACCGGTCTCGCCTTACTCCGGGTGGCGCTGCGTTTTATTGATCGGATTGAACCACGAAACGTAATCTCTCCCGGTAATTGGGTTGAATATTTTAGAAGACCCTTTAGCACATTAGGTTGGAGGATTGAGACACTGCTCGCAGACCTCTTGTTGATAGTAGCAGCAGTGGTCTTCATCGATTACCTAGTGCCATTCGTTTCAACACATGGAGGGGGAACTGGGGCGTCTCTCGCCATTATCTTACTTGTTTATGCCCTGTCAGTCACAAGTAAGATAGACGACGATGGCATCAACTCGCTACAGATAGATGATTCGGAATCCGGACTTAGGAAGAGATTTTCAATCTGGATTGCAGGCTTCGCCATAGCGTCGGGGATCGCGCTCTCGAAGGGCCTGTCATGGCCAATATATCTCAAAGATTGGAACGGAGACGGAGTTGATGACGCCCCTGGATCTTGGGATATAGCAGCAGGCACTGGCTTCGAGATTACGCCTTTCTTCCTCGCCATGATGCTCGGACTGACACTGTTCACTGCATCGACAGTGGCCGAAATTGTTCGAGGAAGTATCCAGGCTCTTCCTAGGGGGCAGATTGAGGCTGCCATTTCTCTATCTCTGAATCCCTATCAGAGACTCAGGCTGGTCATTTTACCACAGGCTCTGAGGAGTATGGTGCCATTATTAAACAACCAATTCATGAACGTCTGGAAAAACTCCAGCCTAGCCGTCATTGTCGCTTATAGTGATATATTTTATGTTATACTTGTGATGATGAACAACGTCGGCAAACTAATTCCTCTATTCATCCTATTACTTTTCACCTATCAGGTAGGAAGTATCGCAATTTCTGTTGTTATGAATTGGTACAACTCTAGGGTAACGAGTGTGAAAATATGAATTTGAGAGGCCTTAATATGAATTCGTTCCTAGAGTTTGAGGAATCTGTCGCAGGTAAACCAGGAGGCAGCTGGGTGAACGCAGAAAATAATTCGCAACTATCTTGGCTGGCGATTTCTCTAGCACTAATTTTCGGGATATGTGGGGGCGTGTGGGAAGGTTTTCTGCCTAACGGCTTCTTAGAGCAGTTTGCGAAAGGAGAATCCGAAGGTGCAAGTTATCTGAATGCCATGATATTTGGCACGATATCTGCCATTGTCATCACGTTTGCATGGTGGGTAACTTTGACCGCTCTGATTAAGTGGACACCTCAAAAGTCCCTTACTACTGCATTGCTTGGAATCTTTGCTGCATGGGTGATTGTCATAGTCGTGCGTGGCCTTAGCCACTTCGTCCTAGTTATCGCTGATTGGGATGTAGTTTGGGCCAATAGGGTGTTACTAGTCGTCGGACAACAGATGACTGAACAGATGACACAAGCTCCCGGTTCAGAATCCTGCATCTCAACATGCTATGGTATAAATCAGAACTGGCGTTTGTGGTGGATACTTTACCCATCATTCGCCATAATTGCTGGTGCCTATGGGACTACGAGTGAAAAACCAGCTAAATTCTTAATTCCATTTACTGCATTATGTGTCATGTTAATGCTCGTAGCATGGACTCCTAGTGAAATAAACTACCACAGAGTAGTTCCGCTGACGAATCTATTGAAGGCTATGTTGGTGAGTTATCTGGCATATGGGTCTTCTTACTACTATTGCTCGATTTCAGAGGAGTACAAGGCCGTTCGTTTAAGGATGTATATCACAATCGGGGCTGTGGTGACATTCTTCTTCGCGATTGTTATTATGAATCCGCCAGAATTTGTGAAGGACATAGCAGCACTCTTCGGCGGAGAAGCTCCGCAAGGAATGCGAGAGGCAATAATTGCTGGAGAATTCGTACCTAGCACTCTCGATAAATTGGCTGGAGATGGCATCGAGGCATCTCAATGGGGTGGGCTCTTCGTCAACCTCCTCGTAGCAACTGCCGGATGTGTTCTCGGTTTCGGAATAGGCGTGGCTCTAGCATTCGGCAGACAGAGTGAGCAGCCATTCTTCAGTCTGCCCTCAATCGCACTAATCGAATTAGTTAGGTCCGGCCCTCTAATCTGCTGGCTATGGTTTGCAGTCTTCTTGATGCCCGATATGATGGATCCATTCTACGAGGCGGAGGACATCATCAGAATGCTCTTGATGTTCGGAATGTTTGGCGGTTGTTACATCGCTGAGGTTCTTAGAGGTGGTCTTCAGGCTGTCGACTCTGGGCAGAAAGAGGCGGCACTTGCTCTAGGATTATCTCCCTTCCAGACTAAGTTACATGTCGAACTACCCAATGCAGTCAGAACAACGCTACCTTCAATCGTCAGTGTTTTCATTGGTCTATGGAAGGATACTACTCTTCTATTCATCATCAACATACTCGACTTCTTTAAGCTGGCTAAAGACTTACCTGCAACAGATTTGCGTTTCTTAGGTAATTTCCTAGAGCCGCTATATGTCACCGCCCTAGTTTTCTGGGTATTTGCATTCTACCTATCCAGGGTCTCAATGAAGATTGAGAAGGGCCTTGGTCTGGTCAGAGAAGGAGGAGGTGAAGCAACATGAGTGAACACGACATGGATGATAAATCAGGAACCAAGTACGAAGAGACGATTATTGATACAAAGGGAGTAAAGGTTAATTTTGGTGACTTTTGGGCCCTAAAAGGAATAGATATTAAAGTTAAGAGAGGTGAAATTATCGTTATTTTAGGTCCATCGGGTTCGGGTAAGTCGACTTTCATTAGGACACTCAACCGCCTGCAACCGCATAGTGGAGGTACAATTGTTATCGACGGCATCACTGTTGACGATGATACGACCGTATCCGATCTGAAGTACGTTCGTGCTGAGATTGGATTCGTGTTTCAACAGTTCAATCTTTTCCCTCACCTAACTATCATGGAAAACATCACATTAGCACCGATGAAGGTCAAGGGTGCGTCTAAGAGGGACGCTGAGGCCAAGGCATTAGAGTTACTGGAGAGAGTCGGGATTCCTGAGCAAGCTTACAAGTATCCAAGTGGTCTATCTGGAGGGCAACAACAACGTGTAGCTATCGCTCGTGCCTTAGCAATGGATCCGAAAATAATGCTCTTCGATGAGCCGACTTCGGCACTTGATCCTGAAATGATCAAGGAAGTTCTCGATGTTATGATTGATCTTGCGAAGCGAGATATTACGATGATCGTCGTTACTCACGAAATGGGGTTCGCCAAAGAGGTCGCCGATCGATGTATCTTATTCGATGAAGGACATCTCATTGAGGAAAAAAGTCCTGACGAGTTCTTCTCTAATCCGGAGCATGAAAGAACTAAATTATTCCTCGAACAAATTCTTTGATTAACTTAGGGTTGTATCCAATGAGCGACTCTGTCGTGGATAGTACTTCTAAACGTCATTAATTTTAATTTTGGACCTTCTAAATTAACTTTTATCATTGAACCTCTTGCAAAATGAGTTTCCTCCCATCCGTCACTTACAACATAGCCTCTATGCATATCACTTGTGAGAATTGTCGACTTATCCGTCCAAGACCAATATGATCCATCTTCCGCACGTTCAGCTCTTGGCAGGTCCCTAGAAACAAAAAGATATTTTTCGCCTACTTCGTTAATTGAGAACGTTACACCCTCGATATCTGCAACATGTCTGAACCAAGCACCTTGTCCTAAAAAAGTAGAAAATAAACATCCTGACGATCGTTGAACTACATCAATGTTATTATTTCCTTGTTCTGCATCTCTCTGTATCCGATACTTCGAAGGTTGATATTGATGTGTATTGGCTACTAACAAATCGTTTAATGCAGGATCTGAAAATATAATTTTCCCACTTGGCGTTTCAATTTCGGCTTGTAATCTAGGTAGAACATTCATTATGGCCCTGCCTTCAATTGCATCTAAGATATCCGCAGCAAAGAAATTTGGATCACTTCCCATGTAAAAACCATACGAGCCGTCGCTATGAATTTCTCTAGGGTGACTATTAACTCCCATTACCGGGGTCTCATCATCAACTGAATGAACTATGGAAGTCAAAGTACCGTCTCCTCCTAATATTATGGCTAAATCTCTCCCAATAAAGTCGGATCTTCTTACGGTTTCCCTAACAGTGTAATCCGCTCTTATTTTTCCCTTAGATGTCAAGTTATCTAATTCCTCTCTGATAATTTCTAGTGCTTTATCATGTATGTCTTCAAAGTTTTTTTTGTAAACAACCAAGATATTGAATGTCACCCCAAAGCACTCCTTTTAATCAGGCCTAAGAGTATTCACATATAGCCGCAACGTAGGATTTACCACCTTTATAAATCCAAATTCTTGCATAGACTCTTCAATAAATGCCTCCTCGTCAAGATATGAAAGTCGCATATATGCTGTCATTTATTTCATTAACGGCAATTATATCAGGCTGTATAACTGTCCCTATGGATGGCATTTGTAATGATAAAGACTGTTACGAGTTCTCTGCAGAGTCATTCTCAGATTTTTTAGGACAAGATAATGCGTTTGATATTATTTCATATTCGGAATCACACGCCCAAATGCGTGTGGAAGCATTTTTGATTACCGAACAAGAAAATCAGAGAGGGGAAATATATTGGAACGTTGCAAAAGACCAAGATGCAGGTCTTAGCTCTGTGGCCTCTAGGTTAGTATTGGGTGAAACAGTTGTAATTGATAATGAATATATCGAAGGTAATAAAACAAATAATTTCAGAGTGGGTAATTTATGGTACGAAGGCAGGGATGAAATTCCTGAATTCTCCAATCCCTTCATCAAATTGGCTAAAGCTGCTTCAGAAAAACCTGATGGATTTTGGCCTCCATTTACTTTCAATACTAATGAAATATCAGATTTAGATTGGTCACTTTCCATTGATCATACATCAAATCAACAGGTTGCAAGTGCTGTTAATGATACTCATTCAATATATATTGAGACTAGAGGAATCCCTCCAGCTATAGTTGGCATTGAGACATATTCTGGAAATAATAATTTTATCCTTAAGGTATCTACTGAAAATGTTTCCATATCTTTGATCAATGGAATCTTAAGGGCACCCGCACCTTTCGTACCCAATCCTATGCCAACTTTAACTAATGAAAATATAACTTATTGGTCTGGTCTAATATCTGACACACTATCTATAGAAATTAATCCAGAAGAATTAGAAATACACGCCCTTGCGATTAATGGTGACAATGCTACTTCTATTTCCTCAATGCGTTTCGACTTAAAGAATAGTAATGTAACTTTAACGGATGGTTCTTGGTGGGAATTTAATTGGATGGATTATCGCGGGGAAAATTTGGTTTCAAATGGTGATTTGTATACGGTAAGGACTAATTCATCTGGAAATCTAGGTATAGCAATATATGATCTATGGGCCTTTTCTTGGACTGATCAGGTATTCTAGCTTGTGAATAATTATATTTCTTAATTAGTAATAACACAACTTTATGAACTATTATGTTCTAGTTAAGAATAATGGTATGTGTTGAAGATGAATTTTAACATCGCAACGCATCAAACCATAATCACTTCATTAATTATTATTACTTCCTTTTTGACTGGTTGCATTGGAGGTACTGATTCTGATAATGATGGTTTTAATGATGGCTCAGATAATTGCATTGATACATATAACCCTCTACAAGAAGATTACGACTATGATGGTAAAGGAGATTTATGTGATTTAGATGATGATGGTGATAAAGTTAATGATGATGATGACCTATATCCATTTAATTCTCAAGAATCAACAGATTCTGATAAAGATGGAGTAGGCGATAATGAGGATGCCTTTCCAAATAATCCATTAGAAGTTAGTGACAATGATGGAGATGGGGTCGGAGATAATGTTGATCAATTTCCAAATGACGTTTATGAATGGGAAGATAGTGATAATGATGGATTGGGCAACAATGCAGATGATGATGATGATGGAGATGGATTCAACGACTCTGTTGATCAGTTCGATTTAACTCCCATGTCGCTTCTTAATCAAACAGGGCCATTTAATGTAGGGACCAAGGATGTGACTTTCACTTCACCTAGGGGTCATGAACTCACTGTACAAATCTGGTATCCTACTATGGACTTAGAAGGAGAGAAAGTTGTGTACGACAAAACATTTGGAGGTTCAGCTTTTGATGATGCCACTCCTGATTGTACTGAAACTAGGCCAGTTACCGTTTACAGTCATGGATTCCCTAGTATTAGGTGGGGGTCATCATTTCTTATGTCGAATTTAGCAAGTCATGGTTTCATTTCAATTGCACCCGATCACCCGCATATGAGTATATGGGATATAGATATTGATTATTTCCATGAGGCAATCCTTGCTATGCCATCAGATGTAAAAGATAGTTATAATTGGTTATCAGGTAAAAGTCAAGAAACCAGTCCATTTGAAGATTGTATAAATCCCGCTGAAGGATATGCAGTAATTGGGCAATCTACTGGCGGTTATAATTCAATGATGCTTGCTGGGGCAGAAATTTTACTTACAGATCTAGAGGAAAGATGTACCAATGGTGATGAAATAATATGTAAAATTAAAGATGAATGGTTATTAAATTATGGTGGCGAATATATTAATTTCCAAGATGAGAGAATATGGGGTGTTGTATTATTATCCCCCTGGAATGGTTCAATTCTTGATGACGGCATATCTCAAGTGGATAAGCCAGTGTTTATATTAAGTGGAAATATGGATGAAACAACTACAATTATTGAAGTAAACAAAACCGCGAATTCCCTGGGGAATAGTCTAATAAATTATGCAATCTTAAACAATTCAGGTCACTATGCATTCGCACCAATTGGTTGTGCAGCATACGGTTGTGATGGCTTATTGGATATTGATATTTCTACATCATTCGCCAATGAATCAGTAACAATCTTTCTTGCCCAATTATTGAATTGGCCTTCATCGGAAAATTACTCAATGCCTGAATATAATTTTGTTAACTGGGAAATCTAATTACTTTGATTCTATAATTGAATTTGTATTCTCTCATAATCTGGTGAGTAACTTACTTTCAACCCAGTTACCGTTTTTGGGATGATTATCTTAAAACACATCACAATAAGCGAGAGCCATGTCCGAGCCAAGACACCCCCTCATTCGTCTTTTATCTCATCTCAAACGACATAGGACTACAGTTATATTGGCATCGCTTTGTTCTATTTTGAATAAAATATGGGACTTGGCACCCCCGCTGCTTATTGGCATGGCAATAGACGTTGTCGCACTAAAAGATCAATCCTACTTGGCTACTTGGTATCCAGATCCAAAAGATCAATTCTTACTATTGACTGCTGCTACAGCAATTATTTGGATATTGGAATCTATATTTCAGTATCTTTATGATATATTATGGAGGAATTTAGCCCAAACAGCGCAACACGATTTGAGAATGGATGCCTATTCTCATATTCAAGATTTAGAGATGCAATGGTTTTCTGAACAAACTACAGGTGGTTTGATGTCAGTTATGAATGATGATGTTAATCAATTAGAAAGATTTCTTGATCAAGGTGCAAACGATATTTTTCAAGTTGCTACTACTGTAATTGTAGTGGGAGGGATAATGCTCCTTTTAGCCCCTGAAGTTGCAATATGGGCAATTATTCCAGTGCCTATCATAGTATACGGATCATTTATATTTCAAAGAAAAATCGGGAAGCATTATTCCAATGTACGTAAAGAAGTTGGAGATTTAAACGCTACATTGAATAACAATTTACATGGAATAACTACTATCAAGTCCTTTACAGCAGAAGAGAGGGAAATTGAACGAGTGGCTAAAGCTTCTGCATCTTACAGAGATGCTAATAGGGAGGCCATACGCCTTTCTGCATCTTTTGTTCCTTTGATAAGGATGGCAATTCTGTTTGCATTCACTGCTAATATGTTGGTTGGTGGCTGGATGGCTCTTGAAGGAGAATTGAGTATTGGCGCATATTCAATTATTGTATTTATCACACAACGTTTATTGTGGCCTTTGACAAGACTCGGGCAAACTTTTGATTTATATCAAAGAGCCATGGCATCTACAACTAGAGTACTTGACTTATTGGATACAGAAATAGGGATAGTTGAAGGAAATTATACGTTAGATTCTGTATCAGGGGAAATTAACTTTGATAATATCAATTTTACATATTCGGAAAGAGAACAGGTACTCAATAACTTCAATCTATCTGTACCTTCTGGTTCAACTATTGGCTTAGTTGGTGCAACTGGTTCCGGTAAAACAACTCTTATTCGATTATTACTCCGATTCCATGATTCAAAAGGGGGCAATATATCTATCGATGGCCACAACGTTAGGGACATAACGTTGAACTCCTTACGTAGCTCAATAGGATTAGTAAGTCAAAATACCACGCTATTCCCTGGATCTATACTTGATAATGTCAAGTACGGCAATCCCAATGCCACGAAAGAAGAGGTTCTTGAAGCTGCAAGAATCGGCGAGGCTCTAAGTTTCATAGAAGAATTACCAAATAAGTGGGATACCAATATTGGAGAGGATGGCCACAAACTATCTGGGGGACAAAGGCAAAGACTTGCTATTGCAAGGGCCGTTCTGAAAGATGCTCCAATTTTAATATTGGACGAAGCTACTAGTAATGTAGATAATGAAACAGAAGCAGCACTACAAAGATCTATAGAAAAAATATCCAAAAATAAAACAACTTTAATCATAGCTCACCGATTATCTACAATCCGAAATGCTGATATAATTGCAGTAATCGAAAATGGTAAAGTTTCCGAATCAGGTTCTCATGATTACTTATTGCAAAATAATGGCCTTTATTCCCGATTGTGGAAAGTTCAAACTGGTGAATTAAATTCTGTTTAGTAAGAGGTTTTTATTATGAAAATTGAAGAAAAAAGTGAACCAAAACTATCAGGCTTAGCTAAATCAATGGGGATTAAATTACTTAATTTTAATAATGGTAAATGCTCAGTTTCTGTTAAAGTATCGGCCAAACACTTGAATGCAGGGGGAGTCGCTCATGGGGGCCTCCATGCAACTATGCTTGATACCTCATTGGGTGGAGCACTAGTATCTTCAATAAATATAAATCAATGGTGTGCGACCGCCCAACTTGATATTTCTTATATCGATCCAGCATATGAGGATGATAATTTGATTGCAAAAGGAAAAGTACTGCGAAAGGGAAAATCTCTTGCTCATTGTGAGGGTATATTGTCTAATTCTGATGGAAAAATAATTGCTACTGCCAAAGGTACCTGGATTATATGGGGAGTTAAACCTAATAGTTTATTGTAAATTAACACTCATGTCGGGCGCATATTCATTAGTCAGCCTTGTCGTGTATGCACCATGGCAAGGGCAGATTCAATGATTTGGTTTTTATTCGGCTTCGCACAATTGATCATTGCAGATGTATTTTCAGATGCAGCAATGCTTACTATACTGGAACACTTCTTCAATATTTCGGGCGGTGGCTCTCTTATGGTTGGACTTTATGTCCTCTTGTTTATGGCAAAGCATTCTCAGGATTTTGCTGATGTATATAGTAAATTTGAGAAAAGTGAAGTTATAAGAAAACCAGATGGTAATTTAGAATTTGTTGATGGAGACTCTGCCGTCATTAAAGGAGCAAGTGTCGTTTTACCGGCGATTCTTACTATAATAGCGGCCATTACATGGTTAGCAACTGTTTAAATTAGGGGTGCTTTACATTGGATATTAATCCAAAAGAATCCATTGTTGATAAAGTAGTAAATAATCCAGCATATGATTTATTAGGCGGATATCAATTATTTCTCCGCCGAGTTATAATTCCAATATTATTGATGTTATTGCTATTATTTTCTTACACTATATTTTCCAAATTCTTGAGTTCGAGTAATTCAATGATACTATCCTTTGGATTCGCCGGGCTTATGGTCGGCCCCGTTTTCAATTTAGATCGCTTTATAGCAGAATGGATAAAATAAATTTATTGCCATTTTTATACATATCTGCCGAATATGTAAAATGAGATGGAGTTCAGGATAGACTAATGGCGCTATTAGATGAATTAATATTTGATTTCCTCGGACTCTCTTCTCCGAGCGGTTTAGAAATAATATTTGCAGGTTCTGCAGTCATTGGAGGTGCGTTATTCTTATTCTGGTTTGCATTGTTGATAGTAGGTGGTATAACGGCAGACATATTTGATGGCTTACTTGGTACGGATATCGATGCCTTAGGTGCCGACGCATCATTTAAGGCACTTACATTCCAAGGAATAATGGCGTTCATGATGTTTTTTGGTTTAGGGGGCCTTTTTGTCTTAAAATCAGATGGGGGAAATTCAATCGCAGTTGTCGTCGGGGGAATGGCAGGCTTTGCTTCCATGTATGGGACAGGGAAAATGTTTGAATTATTCGTAAATTTACAAGCAGATGGTACTATAGATATTTCTCAGTCTGTAGGTTCTAAGGGGGCTGTATATTTGGGAATCGGTGAAGATCAAGTAGGGCAAGTTCAAGTTGATGTCAATGGGACAATGCTTACTTATCCTGCTCGTTCTTTAGATAAAATGGCAATTGATACAGGTGTATTGATCCAAGTTAAAGAAGTTGTTGCAGGGGTATTATTAGTTGAAAGAGTATAATTATTTAACTATTTTATTAAAATCAGAATAAGATTGCCGGCGAAGCATTCATGACCCCTATCTCTTTCATCAGTGTCGGAGTAGATGATATGACGGCCTATGAAGTAATGCAGGAGACTAACTCAGATGGTGGAGCTGGAGCTATAATTACAATAATGTTATTTGCAATAATGTTAGTTTTTGCTGGAACAATTATGTTTTTCGCCCAACGATATAAGAGATGTCCACCTGATAAAATAATGGTTGTTTATGGTAGGACTGAAAAAGGACGGGCATCGAAAACAATCCATGGAGGTGCAACATTAGTTTGGCCATTGATTCAAGACTATGCGTTCCTTCCCTTGACTCCAATTACAATTTCAATTCCTTTGGAAAACGCTTTATCTAAACAAAATATTAGAATAAGTATTCCTAGTACATTTACTGTAGCAATAAGTACAGAACCAGCCGTTATGTCCAATGCTGCCAATCGCCTACTAGGGCTCAGTATTGTTGATATCGAATCAATGGCTGCAGACATAATTTTAGGTCAATTACGTTTGACCGTGGCTTCATTGACAATCGAACAAATCAATCAAGACCGTGAAGCGTTTTTGATCGAAATTCAGAAAAATGTCGATACTGAACTTCTAAAGATTGGCCTATATTTAATTAACGTAAATTTAGTTGATATCACGGACGATTCAATGTATATTGAGAGTATAGGAAAGAAAGCAGCTGCTACTGCAGTAAATAATGCATTAGTTGATGTTTCAAATGCTGAGAGAGATGGTGCAATTGGGGCTTCACTGGCTAGAAGGGAAAAAGAAATTCAAGTAGCTGACAACAATGCTCAAGCAGTTAAAGGTCAAAAGCAAGCAGAAGCAGATAGACGTACTTTCGTAGAGGAACAAGAAGCATTAGCAATTGGCGGAGAAAATACAGCCAAAGAATCCATTGCAAAATCCAATGCACAATTAGAAATTGCAAGGGCTAGTGCAAAACAATCTGCAGAAGTTGCAAAAGCAGAAGCTGAATCACACATCCAACGTGCAAAATATGAGGAAACGCAAGAGACATTACGAGCACAAGAAATCGTTCGTGAAGAAATTCAAAAGCAACAAATTGAGATATCTGCAAATGCAGAAGCCCAACGTATACGTTTAGTTGCACAGGGTGAAGCCGATGGAGTATTGGCAAAATACAAAGCCGAGGCTGAAGGTATTCAGAAAGTATTGGAGGCAAAGGCGACTGGTTATGCCAACCTTGTAAAAAGTGCTGCTGGCGACCCTAAAGCCGCTGCCACGTTACTTATGGTCGAAAAGATTGAATCTATGGTCGCTGCTCAAGTTGAAGCAATCCGCAATCTCAAAATTGACAAAATCACTGTATGGGATGGAGGAAATAGCGCAGGAGATGGATCCTCTGCAACAAGTAACTTTGTCAGTAGTTTAGTTCAAAGCTTACCTCCGATACATGATGTGGCTAAGATGGCAGGCGTAGATTTACCAGATTATCTGGGTTCTATTAACGAAAATTCCGATGATTCTTGAAATTATAAAATCGTTACCCTCTTGAATGCACCCTCGATGGGGTGTTATGGAAAAAAGTGACGTAGTAATTATCGGAGGGGCCAGAACTCCATTCTGTGAGTGGTTAGGGGGCAGAAGAGGAGACGGCAAACAGGGTGGCCTTTTAGCTGAGATATCTGCTGAAGATTTAGGCTCCATTGCAATAAAAGGGGCTATGAAAAAAACCAATACTGATCCATCTTCAATAGATCATGTTGTAATGGGCCATGCACTTCAAACATCTGACCAAGCGATATTTGGCGCCAGACATTCGGGTTTAAAATCAGGAATTCCTCAAGAAGTACCTATGCTTACTCTGAATAGGTTATGTGGTAGTGGAGCTCAATCGGTAATTTATGGGGCCCAGTTGATAATGCTGGGAGAGGCAGAAGTTGTAATATCTGGAGGTATGGAAAATCTTAGTCAAGCACCTCATGTACTCAGAGGAATGAGGGGTGAATACAAATTAGGGCGCCCTCCTAATGAAGGAGATGTTTTACCAAAGGATATGGAAGATTACCTTTTTACTAATTTAAAAGATAATATTCCAGGCTATTTTATGGCTCAAACCAGTGATGAACTTTGTTCACGAATTGGAGTTACCCGCGAAGAAGCGGATTCATTCGCAGTGATTAGTCATCAACGAACGGAGAAAAGCATAGATTCAGGAATTTTCAATAATGAAATTGTAGATGTTGAGACTTCCACCGGAATGGTTGGTGCTTCAGACGAAGATCATTTTGTTCGAGGCACCTCTGCCGAATCTCTAGCAGGGCTAAGGGCCCATTTTGGTCCAAAATCCCTGGTAACTGCAGGAAATGCTTCAGGCGTTGTAGATGGTGCTGCTGCAGTTGTATTAAAATCTGCAAGTAGAGCTGCTAAAGATGGCGACTCCCCAATTGCAAAAATAGTATCATGGGGTGTCGTAGGTTTGGAACCTGCTATAATGGCGAATGGCCCAGTTCCTAGTAGTAGATTAGCTTTAGAGCGCGCAGGATTAACTGTTGATGATATTGATAGATGGGAGATAAATGAGGCATTTTCAGGCCAATTGGTTGCTTGTGTAAAGGAATTAGGATTAGAATATTCAAAAGTTAATGTAAATGGGGGTGCAGTTGGCCTTGGCCACCCTTTGGCAGCAACAGGAACACGTTTGATCCTAACACTTTCTCATGAACTAAAAAGATGCGGTGGAAGATATGGTATTGCAACAGCATGCATAGGAGGGGGCCAGGGGATTGCAGTATTAATTGAATCAATACCTAATTAAATATTGAATATGTCAATAAAATATCTAATCAAACTTACGACTATAGCCATTAAGAATGGATATGTCAAAATATTCTGCGGTACTATTTTTATTGCAGTTTTTGCACCTAACCATGATGCTAAAAATACTCCTAATCCTATAAAAATTAACCAAATTCCAACAGTATCAATTAACTCAGGCCCAGTTTTATCAATTATTAGATGAGATATTATTCCAACTGGGACTATCCATGTTTCAATAATATAAGAAGTTCCAGCGGCATAATGAGGTTTCCAATTAAATAATGTTCTATGAAATGTCACAAACAACATCCCTCCTCCTATCCCTAAAGATCCCGAAGTTACTCCTCCTACAAAACAAAGAATTCTATATTTTGCTGAAAAATTACTTTTTATTTGTTCACTACTAATGGGTTCTTCTTGAGCTTGTTCATCAATAATAAGTTGACCAAACGTCCTGATTATGACCCAAATTAACAAAATTGTTGCTGCTAGTTTTATCGCCATGTCGCCAACATAATCAATAATTTTTGCACTCATTATAGCCCCTAATATGACGCCTATCAACGCAGGCGGTATCCCGATGTTGGCAACTTCTCTGACTGCATAGCCTCCTTTTGAATGGGCCATCCTACTCCCTATTGACACTGTTAGGACTAGTAATATCGAACCTAATATGGCCAATTGGATTTCCCAATTAAGTAAATATAGGAATATTGGGACATAAAAAACACCACCGCCTAATCCCAATGGAGAAAACATAAATGCGATTAGAAAAATGAGTATAATTGCTATTAAAGTTGTTATTTCCATATTATCACTTACTATTTAATAAAATTATGACATTATAACTATGGCGCAATAACTAGTTAGCAACATCATTATTGTAGATATTATGCCCAATGCCAATACTGGTCCTCCTGCATCTTTCATACTTTCCTTGGTTATGAAAAAACCAACTGATGACAAGAGTGGAAGTAACATATATTTACCAATAATTACTAAAAAATTAGTTATCACTTTTGGGAGTAACCATGAGGATAATATGGCAGAAATAACGAATCCAGGTATAAAGTAAGGAATTTTTCCTATCTCTGTTTTTTCTCCTTCTCCTTCATTAATTTTATTTCCAATTATTAGACATAAAGGGACTACAATTACTAATAGTGAAACTCTTGATAATTTTATTGCAGTTGATATTGCCATTGCTTCTCCTCCAATTGATTCTCCTGCGGCAATTGCCTGCGGGACGGCATGGATGACTGCACCTGCCCAAATTCCTCCTTGTTCATCTGATAATCCTATAAAGGAGGCTAGAATAGGTATTATTAAGAAAGTTATTAGTCCTAGGATATTTATTACTGCTAAAATTATTCCAACTTTTTCTTCCTTTAATTTTAGCCCTGGTGATACTGCTATTACAGCACTATTCCCGCATATTGCACCTCCTGTCCCGAGCGCTATGCATGTCTTTAGGTCTATATTCATATATTTGCCAATGAAATAACATATTGTAAAACTTGTAATGGCAGTAGTAATTGCTGCAGATAACCCAATTAACCCTATTTTAGGGTCTAAAAATAAAGTTAAATCTAGTCCAAAACCTAATAAAATTATTACTATCGGCATTATTTTATTGATCATCCACTTTCCTCCTTTTTCTATATTTGAAAAATTAAAAGCAGCTATAGATCCAAAAATTAAAGCCAATGTACTAGCTCCAATATTTATTCCACCTATCCAATCCGATGAAAGGAAAATATTTGTAAAATATGCCAGTATTCCAATTAAAAAGGCTAAAATAATGCCATTTTTTTCTTCCATTATTACACCTATTTATAAATACTTTTTACATTCCAATAATTACACTAACTATCGTTGCTGCTCCTAGCCAAGCCCCAACTGTTGAACCAAGATTTCCGAAAACTGTAACTAGCAAAACTTTACCGACTTTATTCTTCCAAAAAATTGACATTTGATCCATGGCTAAAAAATCTTTAGCATCCTTTCCTGTTGGTGGAGATATTTTGAATTG
>TARA_B110000211_G_C14093299_1_pt1 | contig 18359 bp, 14 predicted proteins | sample TARA_B110000211 | Tara Oceans TARA_B110000211 (sample SAMEA4397516) | marine metagenome | biome: Polar Biome; feature: [DCM] deep chlorophyll maximum layer (ENVO:01000326); material: water (ENVO:00002006), including particulate matter (ENVO:01000060) such as... | depth 30 m
AGGCTCTTCAGGGGTTAGCCCTACAATTGCAAATGATGTTAATAACAGAGTAACCACAGCAGTAGGAGATGGTACTTTAAATGGAGAAGAGGATTTAACATTTGATGGTTCTACTTTATTAATAAGTGATTCCTTATCTATACAATTTGTTCAACAAGCCATAACAGATAACGCAGCTACTATTGTAGATAGTTTTGCTATCAATACCTTTAATGGAGCTATTTATGATTATATTTTATTAGATGCTACAGTAGGCTGCAGAACAGGTCAATTTTTCGTAACTCAAGATAATTCTTTAATAGATTTTACAGATATTTCTACTAAAGATGTAGGAAATGATGCAATTAAACCTTCACTTAGTGCTGCTTTGGTTTCTACTAATGTGGAAATAAGTATCACAAATGGAAATGGTTATACTTTTAAGGCAATGGCTAAAAAACTTTAATATTTATAACAAAACAACATGGCAAACACTCCCATATGGCCCGGCTCTAGTTCATTTTTCCCAGGAGATACTCCTTTTGGGTTTTACGATAATGATATAGATTTCCAACGCGACGCTGAAAAAGTATCAGTATTTTGTGCTCGTCGTTTAGGTTATCCTTTAGCAGACGTGGAACTACAAGACATTAATTTTTATACAGCTTTTGAAGAAGCAGTAACTACCTATGGTAATGAAGTATTCGCTTATAAAGCAAGTGAAAATTACCTTTCATTAGAAGGATCAACTACAGGATCTGATTTAAATTATAAACTTACTCAACCCAATTTAGGAGCAGAAATTAGAATTGCTGAATCCTATGGAGTAGAAGCAGGAGTGGGGGGTAATGTAGAATATAGAACAGGTAGTATAGATTTAGTAACTAATCAACAAGTATACGACTTAAATTCTTGGGCATCATCCTCAGGAATTGAGAGTGGTGATTTAGAAATTAAAAAAATCTTTTATGAAGCTCCTCCTGCAATTGTAAGGTATTTTGATCCATATGCCGGTACAGGAACAAGTACTCAAGGATTAATGGATTCATTTGGATTTGGTCAATATTCACCAGGTATTAATTTTATGATGATGCCCATAAATTTTGATTTAGCTAAAATACAAGCTATTGAACTTAATGATCAAGTTAGAAAATCTAATTATAGTTTTGAATTAGTAAATAACCAGCTAAGAATATTCCCAATTCCCCAAAGGAGTGGTTTAAAATTATACTTTAAATATATTCTTAAATCTGATAGAAATAAATCAACAGTAGGAGGCAGCATAGGAACGGGTGTAGTAACAGATATTTCTACAGTACCCTATGTAAACCCCACCTACAAATATATTAATTCCATAGGTAGACAATGGGTATTTGAATATACTTTAGCCCTAACCAAAGAAATGCTAGGTTATATTAGAGGTAAATACACAACAGTTCCCATTCCTGGAGCAGATGTTACACTAAATCATAGTGATCTAATCACAGCTTCAACTGCAGAAAAAACAGCATTGTTAGAAAGATTAAGAGGATATTTAGATGAAACTTCAAGATCTAAATTATTAGAAAAAAAAGCCAATGAAGCTGAGTTTTTACAAAAAGACTTAAATAAAGTACCTTACACAATCTTTATAGGATAATGGCATTATTTGGAAGAACTAGAGATGTAAATTTAATTAAAACAATCAACCGTGAACTGTTGGGAGATGTTATTACTCAACAAGCTTCATTTTATAAAGTTAGACTAGAAGAAACTACATTTAATTTATATGGTGAAGCAGCAGGAGGTAAATTTTATGATGGTCCTGTAATATTTAATTGTTTAGTAGAAAGAAGTGACCAAGAATACCCAGAAAGTGATCTAGGTGTAGATTTTGATTGGAGTGTAATATTTAAATTCCTTAGAGAAGATCTAATAAATGCTGGGGTAAATCCTGAAGTAGGAGATATCATATTATATAATGAAGGTTATTATCAAGTAGATAATGTAGCTTCTAACCAATATTTTATGGGTAAAGATCCTTCTTACCCAAATGAACCAAACCCTCTTAACCCTGGGCTCAGTGATTTTGGTGGAAATTTATCTTACATAATTAAGGCACATTACGAACCTGCTGATAAATTCGGCATTACTAAAGAAAGATTTTAATGGCAGACCAAGGCAAAACTCCAATCCCAAAATCTCAAAGAGAAATATCTAAAGGACTATCAAACCCTAGCATTGATGGTAATGATCCTAATAATGTTACTAAGTATTCTACTACTTTAGCAGATGCTCGAACTAATAACCAATCAGTTAACCCTGGTAGGGCTTCTCAAATATCTCAAAAAGATGATAGCTGGAAACCTTTTACTATAGGTATAAAGGATTTAGATGAAGTTATTAAATATTATTTTGATAATGTAATAAAACCTTCTGTTGTACAAAATGATAACAGAATAGCAGTTCCTGTAATATATGGTTCTCCCGAAAGATGGAAATCTATACAACGTGATGGGTACTATAGGGATAAAAAAGGAAAAATTATGGCACCGCTTATTATGTATAAGCGAACTAATATTGAAAGAAATAGAGGACTTACAAATAAGGTAGATGCTAATTTTCCTCAAAATTATGCTGTATTTCAACAACCTTATTCTAAACAAAATAATTATAACAGTTTAAGTGTGTTAAATGGTGCAAAACCTATTAAAACATACCAAGCCATGGTAATACCAGATTTTGTTACATTCACTTATACTTGTGTAATTTATACTTATTATATGGAACAATTAAACCAAATAATAGAAGGTATAAATTATGCAGCTGATACCTACTGGGGTGATCCTGAACGTTTTAAATTTAAAGCTTTAATAAATAGCTATCAAACAATCACCGAGTTAAGTGTGGGACAGCAACGTACTGTAAAGGGTAGCTTTGATATTAACTTAAAGGGTTATATCATACCTAATGTTATACAAAAAGACCTCACTGCTCTTAAGAAATTTTCTAGTGATTCTAAGGTTATTATGGGACAAGAAACTGTAGAAAATCTAACAAGAGATAGAGGCAATAATTTTATTGAAAATATTAATACAAACTTAGATTAAAATGGCAGAACAAAAACTTACTCCTGAAGAAATTAATGAAATTCAATTAATCCAATCTACCCAAGAAACTTTGGTTTCGGGATTTGGTGAATTAGAATTTCAAATTCAAACTTTAGAATTACAAAAAGAAAAATTAGTTGAACAGCTAGAAACTTATAAAATTAAAGAAAAAGAGCTAGCTAATCAATTATCCCAAAAATATGGTAATGGTACTATAAATATTGAAGAAGGAACTTTTCAATCATAAAAAGATATTTTGAAAAACCTTTATATATTTATCAACAAGACAATTAATTAATTAATCTTTAACTTTAAAACATGGCAGAACAAATAATCTCGCCGGGTGTATTTCAAAATGAAAATGTCCCGGTAGCTTTAGAAGCAGCAGCAGCCCCTATAGGAGCTGCCATTGTAGGCCCCACCGTCAAGGGTCCTATGAATATCCCAACTACAGTCACAACTTATAGTGATTACAAACAAAGATTTGGTGCAGGTCTTGTTAGTGGGGGTATTGAATACTCATATTTCACTAACATATCAGCACAAAATTATTTTAAACAAGGAGGTAGCAATTTATTAGTTACTAGAGTAGCTAGTGGGTCTGGAACCTTTACAGCAGCAACTTCTTCTTTAATCCCAACAGGAGGTCAGCAAGGTGCAATGCCAGCTAATCACTCAGCTGCTGATGTTTTCCAATTAAAAACCATTTCAGTAGGTGCTAATCAAAATGCCTCAACTACAGAAACAGCAGGAAATGCTTTAGAAACAGGATCAGCTGATAATTTAAGATGGGAAATTGCTAACGTAGACACAGGCTCTGGTATTTTTACTCTTAATATTAGACAAGGTAATGATAGATTAGCCGATAAAGTTGTTCTTGAATCTTTTAGAGGGGTCTCACTTGATCCAAAAAGAGATGATTACATCGCAAAAGTAATTGGTAACCAAGAATTTACTATTGGTGTAGATGGTACTGATTCATATGTTGAAGTAACAGGTGAATATCCTAACAAATCTAAATATGTAGTTGTATCTACTGTTAACAACCCAACCCCAGACTATTTAGATGGTGCTGGTAATTTCAAAACTGAATTTACTTCTTCCCTTCCTGCTGCAGGAAGTGGCTCATTTGGAGATGCAGTTGGTAGTTTAATTTTTGCGGGTTCTGGTGGTACTAAATTTTATAAAGATATCACAAATACTAACTCTCAAGGTTTAATAGATGATGATTATTCAAGTTCACTTGATTTATTGAAAAATAAGGATCAATACGCATATAATGTTCTCAGTGTTCCTGGTTTAGTATATGCATTTGCAGATCATAAAACAGTATTAGATAATCTTATTACTACTACTACTACTAGAGGTGATAGCATTTTACCAATCGATTTAGTAGCACATGGTTCAACTACAGCTGCTGCAATCACAGAAGCAGGTAAATTAAATACTAACTACGCCGCTGCTTACTGGCCTTGGTTATTAGTTAATGATGAGGATACTAGCGCTAACGTTTGGTGCCCTGCTTCAACAATCATACCTTCAGTTTATATCTTTAATGATAATACTTCTGAAGCTTGGTTTGCTCCTGCAGGTTTCACTAGAGGTACGATGCCTAACGTTGTAGCCCCAGAAAAAACTTTACCACGTGGTTTAAGAGACAATCTTTACACTGCTAAAATCAACCCAATTGCTACATTCCCAGGTACTGGTGTTGTAGTATATGGTCAAAAGACATTACAATCTTTATCAACTGCTCTTGATAGAGTAAATGTTAGAAGATTGATGATTTCTCTTAAAGGATTTATTGGTAATGTTTCCCAAAATCTTGTTTTTGAACCTAATTCATTACAAACTAGAAACAGTTTCTTAAGTGTTGTTAATCCATACTTAGAAAGTGTTCAACAAAACCAAGGTTTGTATGCGTTTAAGGTAGTAATGGATGACTCTAATAATGGTCCTGATGTAATTGACAGACAGGAATTAAGAGGTGCTATCTACTTACAACCGGTTAAAACAGCAGAATTTATTGTACTTGATTTCAACCTCCTACCAACAGGAGCTGAATTCCCATCATAATAAATTTTTATATAATAAAAGAAAGGGGTCGGATGAAAATCCGACCTCTTTTTATTTTTGAATATTTATAAGTAACCCAAATAAGGGTCATGACTTATAATTAATTTTAAAACAACAATAATGGCAATATTAGATCCAAACGAAATATTCTTTACAGCGTTTGAACCCAAACAGCAGAATAGATTTCTCATGCTTGTTGATGGTGTACCTTCGTACTTCATTAAAGGTGTGGGAGCAATTTCATTGACACAAGGAGAAGTAGTTCTTAACCATATCAATGTCTACAGAAAAGTAAAAGGTAAAACAACTTGGGGAGATGTCCAATTGACACTCCACGATCCAGTTTCACCTTCAGGAACTCAAACCATCATGGAATGGGTGAGACTTCATCACGAATCTGTAACAGGTAGAGATGGTTATTCTGATTTCTACAAAAAGGACGTAACACTAAACATCTTAGGACCTGTTGGTGATATAGTTTCTGAGTGGGTATTAAAAGGATGCTTTATTAAGGATGCTAACTTCGGTGAGTATAGCTGGGATAATGCTGACGCAGCCCAAACTATCACTATGACTTTAGCTCCTGACTACTGCGTATTGAATTACTAATCAATCAAATCGAGTACAAAAGAGAGCGCACGAAAGTGCGCTCTTTTTATCTTTTTATATATTTATATCAAACATAAATGTTATTCTAAATGAGTGAAGAAAAAAAATTTAAATTCCCCACGGAAATTGTAGAGTTACCTTCAAAAGGTTTACTCTACCCCAAAGACAACCCCCTATCTTCTGGTAAAGTTGAAATGAAATACATGACAGCTAAAGAAGAAGATATTTTAACTAACCAAAATTATATTAGACAAGGCATTGTTCTTGATAAGTTGATGCAATCCCTGATTGTTTCAAAATGTAACTATGATGACCTTGTAGTAGGTGATAAAAACGCTATAATGGTTGCCTCTCGTATTTTAGGCTATGGTAAAGACTATACCTTTGAATATGAAAAGCAAGAAGTTACAATTGATTTATCTGAAATTGACCCTAAATGGATTAAAGAAGAAGACTTAGTAGAAAAAAATACTAATGAGTTCAATTTTACCCTTCCCCATACCGAAACTCCTATTACTTTTAAAATCCTAAATAATAAGGATGAAAAAGCTATTGAAGCTGAAATTAAGGGAGCTAAAAAAATAAATAAATTGGCATCCCCCGAATTATCAATGCGACTTAAGCAAATGATACTTTCAGTAGAGGGAGATGATAGCCGTAAGGCAGTTAGAGAATTTGTAGACACCTATCTCTTAGCTCGTGATTCAAGAGCATTAAGAGAACATATCAGAGAGATTCAACCCGATATGGACTTAACATTTGACTTTTACCCTGAAGATGGGGGTGATACTCAAGAAAATGTTAAGGTCCCTATCGGGGTCACATTTTTTTGGCCTGACGCGTGAGTATAGGATGAGCATGTTCGCTATGATCCATGATGTAGTATATCATGGTAATGGCGGTTTCGATTGGAATACGGTATACCATATGCCTATTTGGCTTAGGCGCTTTACATACAATAGAATAGCGTCATATGTCAAAGATAATAACGATGCTCAACAAAATGCTACGCAACAGACTGCAGGAGGTACAACTCGACAAATCGACTTCACTAAACCGCCTTCTGACATGAAACCAGGCCAACGTATGTAAAAGAGGGCACTGCAAAAGCAGTGCCCTTTCATATTTATATGAAAACAACATTGTATGGCTTCTGAAGAACAGATTAACAATCAGTCGAGGTTTAATGACCTACAAAGGGATAGTAAGGAATTGTTATCTGAATACCAGCAAGGTATACGAGAGTCATCAGAATTTGTATCTGTTCTTACAACTCGTTCATCTCAATTAGTAGATGTACTAAAAGATACAGTATCCCAAAAATCAAAATCTTCCCAAGCTGATAAAGATTTAATTAGTAGCATTACTAAAATAAATAGTTTAGCAAAGGGATTTGCTACACCTTATACAGATGCTGGTAAAGCTATTAGAGACTCTAATAAGGCTCTAGATTTACATTCTCGCTTACAAAAAGATGTAGAAGTAATAGGAAATCAATTAGGTCAAGACCGATTAGAACAGGCAAATGCTTATAAAAGAGCCGAAGAAGAAATCTACAACACACAGAAGAAAATTGATGATGAACGAAAAAATGCTTCTGGCTTAGCTCTTAAAACTGCTGATGAATTAATTGAAAAAGATAGGAATAAAATAGAAGCTGAAAGACAATTTGAAAAATTTAAAGGAGAAAACGCAGCTTTAAATATTAGTGCTATTGATAATAAAGTTGCAGCCGAAGCAGCAGCTTCTCAAGCTGTTGAAAACTCCATTAGCGAACAAAAATCAGCTATTGCAGACCAAATTCGTGCCCAAGAACAATTAAAAGCAGCAAAATTAACATTATCTTCATTAGGAGATAATGCTAGTTCTGCAGAAAAAGATGCAGCCCAAAATCAAATAAATGCCGCTAAAGATGAATTAGATCTTGCTAAAGAATCTTCTCAAATAGCTAAACAAAAGCTTGATGTAAATAGATCATCTTTAGATCAAACACAATCATCTTTTAAAGAAGCAGAAAGAGAATATCTACAAAAACAATCTATTTTAAAAGCAGCTGAAAAAGAATCACGCCTTGCACAAGATGATGCTCAATTTGCTTTAGATAATGCTAAAGCTCGAGGTGATATAGAAGGGCAAAAAGTAGCCCAAGCAGCCCTAAACCTAGCTAGTGGCACTCAAACTTTAGACACTGAACGAGATGCCTTAGAATTAGCAGAAGCTAAACTAGATGTAGATCAACAAATTTATATTGAAGGTCAAAAATCTTTAGGCCAATCTCAAGCTGGAGTTGAATACCTTAAAGAAGAAACTCAAAGAGTCCGTGAAATTGTCCAAGCCCAAACCTTATGGAATGGGTCTTTAGGAGCAGCAAAAGACATACTGAAAAAAATAGGCCTAGACAACCAGATTATTAGTATAGGTTTAGATGAAGGTACAAAAGCTGCTCAAGAATATTCTGAAACTCTTATTAAAGGGAGACAAGAAGCAAGAGGCGCAGCTGCTAAAGCAAATGTTGAATTAGAAGCAGCAGCAGCATCTCGTACCGCTTCTTTAGAAGCTTACCAATCTTTACAAGCTAGTGGAAGTGAAGAAGCTATTGAAGCAGCAAGAAAAGAACTTGTTGCAAGAGAAGAGGTTTTTGAAAAATCTCAAATAGCAGCAGCAGAAGCCTCTAAAGCAGCAAAAGAATCCAGCTCATTTATTAATAAATTTAAGGATTCCGTTAAAGTATTAGGAGTAGGTATAGGAGGCACATTTAAAGGTATGGCTTCTGAACTTAAAGCTTTAGGTGCATTAGGTATATTGGTAGCAGGATTTAAAAAAGCATTTAAGCTAATAGGAGGATCTTTAGTCACAGGATTTATATCTGATTTAAAAGGTAAATTTACTGAAGGAGTTAGTTATTTAAAAGATCAATTCTTTTCACTTAATTCTTATATAGAAGACGCTAAAGCTGGAGAAACATTCCTTCAATTTATGTCCCAACAAACTGCCGAAATCGCAACTAATTTAGGTATTGGTACGGCAGAATCAGCAAAGTTAATAACTCAAGCTAAGGGTTTAAGCCGTGAATTGGGTATGCTTCCTGAGGAATTAGCTAAAACAACAGCTGAATTAAACATAGCATTTGGAACCACCCAGAAATTTTCAGATGATACTGTTAAAACAATGGGTCAATTAACCCATCAATTTGGGTTAACTAATGATGAGGCATCTGAATTTGTAAAATTATCCCAACTCTCAGGAAAAGAAACATCAGATTTTACATTAGAAACTAAAACTAGAGTCCAAGCTTTAAAAGAAGCATCAAATATTGCTATTTCTGAAAAAGCAGTAATGCAAGAGATTGCTAAATCAAGTGCAGCAATTCAACTGTCATCCAAAGGCCAAGGTAAAAATTTAGCGGATGCCGCTTTTCATGCTAAAAAATTAGGATTATCACTAGCTCAAACCGAAGCTATAGGAGGTAGTTTACTTGATTTTGAAAGCTCTATTGCTAATGAGATGGAAGCCGAATTGTTAATTGGTAGAGATCTTAACTTAGATAAAGCTAGACAATTTGCTTTAAACAATGATATAGCAGGGGTAGCTAAAGAAATAGCGGGACAAATAGGATCCGCAGCAGAGTTTGGTAAAATGAATGTTATTCAACAAGAAGCATTAGCTAAATCTGTTGGTGTAAGTAGAGACGAATTAGCAGGGATGCTGAAAACCCAAGAATTACTAGCGGGTACAGGATTTAGTGAAATGAGTGATGCTCAGGAACAATTTAAAAAACTCCTTAAAGAGACAGGCTCAGAAGAAGCAGCTCTAGCTAAAATGAGAGAGGGAGGAGCATCAGATGCTTTAGCAGAACAACTTAGAGTAGTTTCTTTGCAAGAAAGAAGAGCTCAACAAGAAAGAGATATAGTACAAGCACAAGCATCATTAGCTAAAAATGTTAATGCTCTGTTTACGGCGTTTAATAAAGTCAACAAACAGATAAAAGAAATTAAAAACACTATTGTTGATCAAATGAAACCTTTCTTTGACCAATTTGCAGGTTTAATAGGGGAAGGTGGAGATGCATTTAAAAATCAAGTTTTACCTTATGCTAAACAATTAGGTAAATTTATGAATGACGTAGGTTTACGTCTTGTAGATATTGTTAGAAATAATGGACCTGCTATTAAATCTATATTCTCAGGAGTACTTGATTTATTTGGATCTATATACAGTGTAATAGGAGGAGTAGTTAAACAGTTATTAGGAATTAATAATGCTTCTGCTGCTTCATCATCATTTTTCGAAAGTATAAATGATACCATACAATCTATGGTAGAAAGGCTTAAAAATGTTGATATAAGTGCTTTAACTGAAAAAATTAGAGGATTTATACAAGGAGTAAAAGATACTTTTACATCAGTTAAAGAAGGTGTTATGAAAGCGATTGACCTAATCCAAAATTCGGCATTAGGTAAATTTTTATCAGGAAATGTAGGAGCAACATCCCTAGCAATAGCTCCTATAGCCTTTAAGGGAATTAAAATGGGTAAGGATGCCTTCAGTGGAATAAAAGATTTACTTGGGATGAAAAAAGGTGAATCACAAAGCAATCCTTTGTATGTATCAGATGTAAGTGGAGGGGGAGGGGGAGGAAATGATATGATGAGCAATTTGATGAAAGGAGGAGGGAGAAAAGCAGGAATAGGAGGTGGATTTAAAAAAGGTTTTAAAGGTTTAATGGATTATGCCAAAATGGCCGTTAAAGGAGGACGTGCTGGTAAAGTAGGTAGAGCTCGATTATTAAGAGCAGGAAAAGGTTTAATTACAGGACAAGGTGCTTCATTTGTAGGAGGTACTGGTAAAGGTTCGGCTCAAGCTGCTAAAGCAGCAGGTAAATTAGCAGGTGCTGCAGGCAAATTAGGCAGTGTTGGTAAAACTTTAGGTAAAATAGCAGCGGGTGGTGGTATTGGAGCAATTGTGGGATTAGCAGCAGAAGCAACATTAGGACACTTTAAGAAAAAAGCTGAGGCAGCAGCCGATGCTATGGAGGAAGGAGAAGAAAAAGATAAAATGATAAGGAAAGCCCGAGCATTGGGTGTAGCAGCTGAAACTGCTAAATATGCCGGATACGGAGTTGCTATTGGTACTATGATAGGGGGACCATTCGGTGCTGCTATTGGGGGAGCAGTGGGTGCCGCTGTAGGATTTACTAAAGGTATGATTGATGCTGAAAAAGCACGAAAAAGAGATGCATCAGCTGCCGGCAAATTTGCTAAAGCACAAAGAATAGCTGCTGCAAAACATGCTAAAGCTTTAACAAATATTGAAATAAAATCTGCTGCCCTTCAAGCTAAAGCAGCTAAAGAAGGATTTGCAAAAGAACAAAAAGTAAGACTCCAATTTGCTGAACAACTAGGGGCCTCAGGAGAAACAGCAGCTGAAAAACTACTTCAACTTAAAAATTTAGATATTGACAGCACTAGTGATGCATTTAAATCATTTGCTCAAGATGCTCTCAACGCAGGTAATATTACTGAAGAAGAATTTGCAGCTGCCCTAAAAGGTACTATAAGTCCTCTGGATCTTATGGAAAAAGCAGCTAAAACTTCTAGTACTAATTTAAAAAAATTATATAATTCTGCTATAGAAACAGCAGGTGCTTTAAGTAATGAACTTAAAAAGTCAATTCTTGAATCTGCAGGCGTTAATGAGGATGTAATTAATGCCCAAGTAGGTGCTGTTCAAGCATTCACTAAAACTGCTAACATCCAGAGTGGAGATATATTTGAAAAGTTTGAGAAAAACCTTCTAAGACTAGACAATTCAGAAGCAGTAGAAACGCTTAGAGGAGAGGATTCGGATTCAAGAGGTTTTCAAAGAGAACTTATAAAGAAATTTGAAGCTCAAGGGGCAGATGCTGACCAAGTAAAGTTAGCAATGGAATTGTATGCTAACAATTTAGAGGCAGCAGGTGAAGACTTTAATTTAGACTCAGCAGCAGATGTTGCTAAAGCTATCGAGGGAATAGGTGGTAGTTTAGTAGAAGTACTACAATCCGATGTTCTTTTAGCAGAATCAAAAGCAAAAACAGCGGAATCATCCGCACTTAGCTCCATTGATGAATCTGGCATACTTAAAACTATTGGAAATTTAACTAAAGACCAATTATCAACAAATGGAGAACTTAAAAGTGTTTTAGAAGCTGTTGGTGTAAACCTTGAAGAAATAGCTGAAGGTGGAATTAATTCTGATGAACTTCAAGCAATTAAAGAGAGTTTAACAACAGGTATAACAGCAGGTTTAATGGGTGTTGAGGGCTCAAACCCAGATTTACTATCCCAACTTGAATCTGCTGTCCCCGTAGATGATTTTATTATCCGCCCAGGTCAACCTGCTCTTAAATTTAATAAGGATGATTTAGTTATGGGAGGTACTAATTTAGGAGGAAGTAATGAAAATGCTTCTTCAAGTACTGAAAAATTAGAAAAAGAACTTCAAGATTTAAAACAAATCATGTCTGGATTTGTAGAACAAATGAGCCAAGTAGTAAATCGCCCAATTACTGTAGAATTAAACGGAAACAAAGTTGGACAAGCTTTAGGACAAGATTCATACAGAATACAATAATTCCATATTTATAATCACACTTAATGTGTTAATTAGATAATAACTTAAAAAAAAACAACATGTCATTATTAAAATCACTAAAAGTATCTCTCTTAGGATTCAAAGGCCAAACCCCACCTGTGACAAATCCTAATCCTTTAGGAGCAGAAGGTAAAAAAACTCTTGATAAATCTCTTTTAGACAGAAACAACGGCGCAACGCCTCCTAAGTATACGGATAACCCACCAGCATAAATAATATATGGGCCTTATCAACCTTCAAACTAATTTAAGGTCCCTAAGCTACGGAAGCGGAAGAGGGGAGCCCTATGTGACTCAACCTCTTCCTGCTTACGATGAAGACCCGGGCAATCGCTATCTGGGAGCAGATATGTTTGGTCGTTCAGGTCAACTCCAAAGGGGCCTAACTGATGTCACAAGATTAACTAAGTATCTTGAGAGTGGTAAAGGCTTGCTCTTTAATGTAAAACAAATAGCATTAGAAAGGACACGACCCAAAACCCCCTATGGTCCTAAAAGAAATTTTTTATTTAGTACTATACTAGCTCAAGCAGGTGTGTCTGGTACTGGGATACATTGGGATAGAACAAATAGTTTAATAATAGAGGAGGATGAAAAATATCTTTCTCAAACTCTTAACAAATACAATAATAGGGGTGAGGAAAATACTAATAGATTAACTTTACTTTATGATAGTAAAATTACTAAATTAAAATCTGGAGGTAAATCTGCCAAAAAATTCTCTTTAACAGATAATCAAAATCAAACTACTTTATTTCAATATGGAGGAGGTCCCAATTCTGTGGGGGGCATAGGTAATACTATAGGACTTAGAATCAGTAATACAACTGAATATAAACCTGGAAGTAAAGGCAGTTCTAATGAGATTAAATCTGCAGATTATTCTAGAGTTTTTGTATTAACTAATGAACAAATAGGTCTTCGCAAACGATCTACCTCCACAGGATTTAATACTGATAGTGGTATTAAAAATTTTATTACAGATCTTCCTAATACTGAAGATTCTAAACGTGTAATAGGAAGAAGACGAACTAATTATAGTAATTTTAATAGATCAAAGACATTTGGGACAGGTGAATATAGCCCAAATGTTGATAAACAAGCATATTATGATGATGTTCCTAATCCCAAAAGTGCGGGAGTAGATAAAATTAATATTAAAAGCATTTATAAAAGTAGTAATGCCCGAGTAAATTCAGAAGGTACTAAAGATTTGATTAAATTTTACATAGCTGTAATAGATAATGATAATCCTATTAATAAAACTTATATCCATTTTAGAGCTTACATAAGTGGGCTATCAGATAACTATTCTGCTAATTGGAATGCTAGCAGCTATCCTGGAAGAGGAGAAGAATTCTTTAAATATCAAGGTTTTAGTAGAGATATAGGATTTAGTTTTCAAGTCCATGTGGGATCAAGAGCAGAACTATTTCCCGTTTATAATAAATTAAATTATCTTGCTTCTATAATGGCTCCTGATTATAGTTCTCCGGGATTTATGAGAGGAAATATCGTACAATTAACTGTAGGAGACTATATAAATGATATGTATGGAATAATCACCAATTTTAACTATACTATCCCAGATGAATCTACTTGGGATATAGCTAGAACAGATGGAGGGGCAGTTGATTCACAAGCTGCCGAGCTTCCTACACTTATAAATGTAGAAAGTTTTAGTTTTAAACCCATACATAACTTTATCCCCCGTACTGTTAAGGATCTTGATAATCCTGAATCTAGATTTATTTCACTAGGAAATGCTTCAAATGGTAAGGGATACGGGGAAAATAAAAGAGGATTAAAATGAACAGATATAAACAAATATCTCTTTCTAATAATTCTCTTATAAGAGGGAAAAAAAGATTTTACACAACTGTAAAATACCCCGAAATTCCGCTATCAGTAAGTGATATATATGTTATCACCCAAAAATCTGATAGATATGACATATTAGCAAATCAATATTATGGTGATAAATCTTTATGGTGGGTAATTTCAATAGCAAATCCCTCAATTACTCAAAATACTATATATCCTCCTGTAGGTATTCAACTTAGAATTCCTACAAATATTAATAAAATATTAAGTAGTTATAACAAATTAAATGGATAATGGCCAATTTAACAGGATCCCCTTTGAATACCTATGTTCAAAAACAAATTGAAATTAGACAAAAAGTCTTAGGTAATAACCCTGAAGTTTCTGATATAGATAAAAGAGTACTTACTAATCATAATAAAGGCGCTTGGGTAAGATTAGCTTCCTCAGTAAATGTAACTACAGATCATGCTATTGAAGAATTATCTTCTCAAATTATTCCTAAGGGTGAATTATTAGCCCAACAATTAGTATTAATAGGAGGAATAACTTCTACTTTTGGTGGAGCGGATTTTCCTAAAGGAGGGGTAGTTCCTAATAGACAAGTAACTCAAGATATATTTCAATCCTCCCAATATTCTTATGGATTGGGAAATCTTGATTACGGACTTACTCCTATGCCTGCATTAGATACAGTTTCAATCCAACATTTAAATAGGGGAGCTATAAGAAAATTCCAAATCCGTCTTACAGTCCAAAATAAGGATCAATTGACATTAATTGAGTTATTATACCTTAGATTAGGGTATTATATGCTATTAGAATGGGGTCACACAAGCTACATTGATAACACCAAATCTTACATATCCCAACCAGAATTTCTAACAACAGCTTTTCAAAATTTTTTTGATGATACTAAAAAAGATGTAGATATTGAAGATGCTATTCTAGATGGTAGATACAGTAGTGGGGGAAATTATGATGGAGCTTTATTTAAAGTAGATAATTTTAGTTGGAGTGTTAATACTGATGGAAGCTACAACATAACTCTATCAGGGATATCTAAAGGAGGTTTAATAGATAGCTTAACTATAGGATCCCCTAAAGAATTTGGGAAAGATGAAAACAAACCCGCTTTTACAGACTATTTTATTATTAATCCTGATAAAAATAAAAAACAAGAAATCTTAAAAAAACTTGGAATATCTGGAATTGAAGATAGTGATGTAGTAAAAATATATAAAGATACTATTGGAAAAAGATTATCAAAAGGTGATTTTAGTAAACTAAAAGAGATAGGAGCTATAAAATTAAAAAATTCTGATTCTCTCACCAACCCAGATGTTTTAAATATTTCTTCTACTTTTGATTCTACAGATGATGATGCCGTAATAACTATTTTAGATCAAAATAAATCTGTAATTAATAATGAATTATTTAAAATTTTTAGAGAAATAAAAGCTGTAAAAAATTGGACCAAAGTTAATGAAAAATTCCGTTATAAAAAAGTCAAACTTCGAGATGAATTACTAAAAAGTGAGGGAATCCAAGATTTAGGAGAAGCTTTGGCTATAAAATTTGATAATGCTAGTAAAGCAGATAACGCAGCCGAATATAATTACATAACTTTAGGGGCTTTACTTTCCATAATTAAAGAAAAAGTATTAACTTCTAATAATAATATTACAGTCCCCATAAGTGATGGATATAAAGATAACTATATGTTTACTCACTGGTTCCAACATTCTACTAACCCTGAAGTTTGCTTAATCCCTTTTGACACCGGAAACCAACTTAATACAGAAGGGTTAAACGTAGATACTACAGAATTTAATAAAATACTATCAACAACTTTTAGAAAAGTTGATGGAGATACTACCCCTTCTAGTGATTATAAAGGATATTTGATGGCAGTTCATATTAATATAGAATTTATTTCTAAAACATTAAATGCCTCAGCATCAGAAGGAGGAGGAATTAATTTATATAATTTTCTTGAAAAATTAATGTATGGCATTCAACAAGCTTTAGGAAATATAAACAGATTTACAGTTACTTACAGTGAAACTACTGGTATTGTTATTAAAGATGACACAATAATCCCTAATATTAATGACCAAGAAACAGATGATACTGTAAAATTAAAATTATATGGAACTAACCCAGGAGTTGATGGTAGTTTCTTACGTAATATTAGTGCTCAATCTAAAATTACAAGCAAGATGGCTACTCAAATAGCTATAGGATCTACAGCTAGTGGTAATTCTATTAATAATAGTACTTCACTTCTTTCTCGATGGAATTCGGGATTAATAGACAGAATACAAGCAGCAGAACCTAACATAAAAAATACTACTGATGCTGATTCTAATGAGTTATTAGACGAAGTTAATAAACAATATAAAACTCAATTAAAGTTTTTAAAAGATTCATATGAAAATTTTAAATATTTAGGCAGACCCAATTACACCACAGCTCAAACAACATTAAAAAATCTGTTAGAATATGATTTAGCAGTAAAAACCATAAATGGTAATATAGCTGGTAAAGGATTTATTCCATTAGACCTTTCTTTAGAAATGGATGGTCTTTCTGGAATTTTATTATACCAAAAACTTCAAACCACAAACGAAATCCTCCCAGCTTCTTATTCAGGTAAAGTTGATTTTATAGTTCAAGCTTTAGACCATAGTATAGCAGGAAACGAATGGACTACAACAGTAAATACCCTTTCGGTCCCTAAAAAAACGGATTTAACAAGAAAGCTTGATAATAAAGATAATAATGAATTTAGTCTTTTAAATCCTATTAACTCTGAAATTGGTAATACATAAAAATGCCTTATTATCCTAAAAGCCAAATACAAACAGATTTATATACTAAGGGAGAAGAACTTAGAGTATATTCTACTAAAGCCAATTATATAGGGTATTATTGGAAAACTTCAAAAGGTGAATACTTTTCAGGTAAAAATCCTTATGATGGTACTCCTTTAGAACTTGAAACATATCCTTTACTTTCTAAATCTACTTTTAATACTATAACCTACAATAAAAAAGATAGTGTTTATAACATTCTAAAAAAGATTGATGTTACTCAAACTGCATTAGTTCCTCCTTATATTAAACCTTTTCCCACTCAAAAAGATTATGAAATAGGTAATTTTATAAGATATTTTGCTAAAAAAAATAATGAAAATATTTACATAGAAACTTCTAAAGAAATATATAATGAATTAAATGTAAAAAATGCTAATTATGATTTTAAATCTTATTTTATTTTTTCTTTACAATGGAAATTAACTGGAAATAAATCTAAAGTTATATCAACTAATCAAAATATTGTATTACTTACTGAGGGGAATAATAATATAAAGGGGTTAGGGACTTATTTAAAAAATAATTATTTAGAATTTTATAAATAAAAAATCTAATATTTATATAAAACCTAATTTATGGCACAAAGATTTGTAATAGACAGAACAGGAGGGGCAGCTGCGGGGCAAAGCGGCTATTGCATTCCCTATAGTATTACATCTCCATCTACCCTTCCACTTTCGGGTAAAATTAGCTTAGTAAGCCCCTCTAACACTTCAGATGTTAGTAAAATTGAAAGTATTAGAATTTCATATTCTACTGATCTTAACTATGATATTTCATCATATCTTACTTCTAGCAATGCAGGTAATTTAATTCTTTTTGAAAAAAATGATCCTGACAAATATGCTATCTTTAATTATTATTCAACTACAGATTATCCTAATGATAGTTATGTTGAAATAGAAGTCTCCTCAGGAAGTTTTACAGGATCATCTGCATTCTCATCAACAACCCCCTTTTCAGGAGGGGATAAAATTTGTTTTACTTTAGATTATAATGATGGGGGATCTACAGCTGCTACTACATCAGGAACTTCGGGACTATCAGGAACATCGGGCACATCGGGTATAGATGGCTCCTCAGGAACATCCGGCACTTCAGGAATAGACGGCTCATCAGGAACTTCAGGTGCAGACGGTTCTTCAGGCTCATCAGGTACTTCAGGTGCAGACGGTTCCTCAGGTTCAAGCGGTACTTCAGGTGCAGATGGTTCATCAGGTTCAAGCGGTACTTCAGGTGCAGATGGTTCCTCAGGTTCATCAGGTTCTTCA
>TARA_B110000211_G_scaffold52860_2_pt1 | contig 18326 bp, 21 predicted proteins | sample TARA_B110000211 | Tara Oceans TARA_B110000211 (sample SAMEA4397516) | marine metagenome | biome: Polar Biome; feature: [DCM] deep chlorophyll maximum layer (ENVO:01000326); material: water (ENVO:00002006), including particulate matter (ENVO:01000060) such as... | depth 30 m
TAACATTTCTAACATCTCCAAGGCAGGCAGTGGTAGCTTTTTGTCGGGCATTGGCAAAGGATTAACTGGCACTGGGTCAGCTATATACGATGGTATTGGCGGCTTGATGGCAGATCCTCTCGGAACCTTTACTGGCTCTGCGACTGGCGGAGGAATACCGGGCCTGCTACGAACCGCATCATATTCTGGTCAACCAATTCCCGCAGGCACTGTTGTTGGGGCTGGATCTAGTGTATACAATCCGGGAAGCTTATATGGCTCTCCACAAGGCGGATTTCAAAAAGTTGGTATGCAGTTGGCTGGCATGGGTGGCGGCGGCGGCGGTATGTCATTAGGCCAGCTATATCCCGGCGGTGGTATGCAAGGCGGCCAGACCCCAGAGGATTATGCGTCGGGGGTTTACCAAAGTTATATCGATCAAGGGATGTCTCAAGACGATGCGGGGATTATGGCAGAGCAGGCGTATCAAGATGCGATGAATCAAAGTTACGCCGCAAGCCAAGGTTCAGGTGGGCTATCTTCTTTAAATCGAGCACTCAACCCATTCATTAGTGGTGGCGCCATAGACAACGCTTTCGACACGCCCCAGTGGATGAAAGACCTTGGCAATAGCTTTGGCCTTGGTAGTAAAAATCCAACGCCTGACATGATTAAAGGCTTAACCAACCCCAACGTGCAAGGCGGATTTGCGGGCGGTTTAGGTGGCTTGCTTGGCGGTGGGGGTGGAATGGGCGGTCTAGGTCAATTGGCTACCGCAGGAATACCCGCTTACTTGCTGGGTAAGATGGCTTACGACGAAGCTAAGAAAGATCGCGGGGTTGCGTTAACCCCTCTGACTACAATGAACGCCGCAGGCAGATACAACATTGAGGCCGAGATCGCTAGAAGAATGGGCGATAAGGCGCCGAACCCGACTGAATTTGGATTGTTGCCGAGCAACACGTTGCCGCAACTTGCGGGCGGCGCCCCTCAAAGCATGGCATACGGCGGGCCAGTAATGGCTTATGCAGATGGCGGAAACGTCAGTATGCAAGAGTTTCAGAGAATGGTTGGCGATATTGAAGGCGAAGGCACAGAGATATCTGACGACATCCCAGCCATGCTTAGCGATGGCGAGTTCGTGATGAACGGACAAGCGGTGCGTGGCGCTGGAGCGTTTACCATGAAGAAAGATGGCGGCATCATTACCTTAGAGGCTAACGGCAAGGAGTCGCGAGACAAGGGCACCGACCTAATGTATCAGATGATGGAGCTCTTTAAAGAGTTTGCAGGAGAGCCAGCATGAGTGTATTTTTTAGTACGGAAGCGGGCAACGCTACAGGAAGCGGTGACGTTGATGAGTTTGCTTTTGCATATAAGAATAAATTTGGGTCAGAGCCCGACGCCTCCATAATTCAACAGTTTGAAGCCGCGATGGCAGAATCAGGCAAGGCTCTCGACGACTACGGTTTTGAGGGCGACCTTAATTCTCGCCTGTCTCAAAAGAACGCCCTTCGGGATCAGTTGATGCAAAGTCAGCTTGACCAATACGGTTTAGAGAAAGACTCACCCATGATGGGCCCGAGTAATTTTCCTCAGACTCCAGATGTGATGGTTGGGGGGCCCGCCGCTCAAACAAATGAACAAATAACGCAGAGCCCTGAGTATCAGGACGCGCTACAAAGATTTCAGGATTCTCAAGGGCAAGATGCAGGGGCCAAAGCAACCCTTGATGGCTTTCAGTCGCAGATGTCCGCTAATGCGGGAGATCAGGCGACTACATCAACAGGGCCAGCGCCAAGCGACAATCCATATGTCAGCGGCGTTACCTCCACGCAGACAACCATGGATCCGGTTACTCAGCAGTTGCTTTACGGTTTAGATGGGCAAGGCGGGTTTATACCCGGCGCGATGCAAGCCGCAAACCGCACGTTTTTTGATGCCGAAGGCAAGCCAATTGTAATACCGCAAGAAATTGCTGGCTTTAATCAAGACCAATTGGCGGCCATGAATTTGGCTAGAAGCAACACTGGCTCTCAACTTCCATTCCTTCAGCAATCGGAAGCGGAAATGCGTGCTGGCCTTGGCGCACTTGATCGTGGTCAAGCTCAACAGTTGGGATCTCAGGGGCAGTCTTTGCGCTCTTTACAGAGCGGCGCTGGTCAATCTGACTTTCAATCTCGTCTTGGTCTTGGAGACGCTTTGCGTGGAAACAGGTTAAACGAATCTATTTCTAGGGGAGCCACTTCAAGCTTTGGGAGAAATTTAGGCGGATTAGATTCGCTCTCTCGCGGCGCTGTGGATCAGTTTGGAAATATGATCGGCGGAGCCACAGGAAACTTACAGCGCGGTGTTTCAGATTTAGGCTTTGGGCTGGATCGATCTTTAGGTGCCGAGGCAGGATCATTCAACAACTTGAGGTCTGGATTGTCTGGCGCTTCTGATACTTTAGGTCGTGCGGGAACTTCTCTGGGCCAAGGATTGTCTCAAGCAACAGGTGCCATGGGATCTGCGGCGAGTGATTTGCGCAGTGGTCAGTTGGGTGCGTCAAACACATTGCGCCAAGCAGGGGACGTTTTAGGCGGCGGTTTATCAAGAGCGGAAAGCGCTCTTGGCTCTGCTGGCGGGCGTCTTGGAAGTGGGCTTTCTGCGGCAACGGGTGCATTGAGCAATGCCGAGCAAAGATTAGGCAACGAGCTTACTGCCGCGATTGGCGCAGAGCGTGGCGCTGTGGATCGATTTGGTCGAGAGTCGGCGCTTGCTACTGGCAGTCTTGCTGGTTCTGTGGATCGTTTTGGCAATAGACTTGATGACGTTGAGCGTTTGGGGATTGGCGCTCTCAGCGACTTTACTGACGACTTGGATGAGTCACAGCAACTATTGCGTGGGACAACCAACCAGTCGTTTGATCCCTCGTCGGTAAGCAATTTTTATAATCCATACGAAGATGCGGTGGTTCAACAGACAATCGACGATGCCACCAAAAACCTCTCTCAAGCCGATATGCAGGAGTTTGCCAGCAACATAGCTAGGGGCGGAGAGTCGGCGTTTGGTTCTCGCGCTCGGCTGGGAGCCTCGGAGCGGGCAGAGGCTGTTGGCAGAGGTTTAGCAAAAGAGGTTGGCGGCATTCGTGCGGCTGGATTCCAGAATGCACAAACCGCCGCAATGAATGAGTTTCAGCGACAGCAAGATGCCCAAAGGCAAGGCGCTTCAGGATTGGCGTCACTGAGCAGTCAAGGTCTTGGCGCCTCGGAAAGATTTGCTGGGGCTCTCGGTTCTGGCGCAGGTCAACGCCTTGGTGCAGAGCAAAGCTTGTCTGGACAGTTGTCGTCAGACGCGGCACAGCGCTTGCAGGCAGAGCGAAGCATTGCAGATAGATTGTCAGCCGCAGGAAGCCAGCGCTTCGGCGCAGGGCAGTCTTTGGCGTCAATGATGGGTAATCAGGCGTCTCAAGAGTTTGGCGCCGATCAGGCATTGGCTGGCATGATAGGCAGTAATGCGGCACAAAGATATGGGGCAGATCAAGGGCTATCGAGCCTAATGAACAGCCAAGCAAATGCCGCTTTGGCCGCAGATCAAGCAACCGCAAATATGAGAGCCAATCAAGCAACCCAGCAGTTTGGTGCAGATCAATCTCTAGCCAATATGCTTGGCAATCAAGCGTCTCAGCTTGGGTCGGCAGGTCAATCTCTTGCTCGCAGAATCGGTGATGTTTCGCAGACAAACTTTGGTGCCAACCAAGCTCTAACAGGTCAGCAAATGGCTCAAGCTCAAGGTATGTTGGGCGCCAATCAAAACATGAACACGCAGTTGCGCAACAGCGCATCTCAAAACCTTGCGGCTCAGCAACAGTTAGGCAACACAATGGCTAACATGGGTCAGGCGTCAAGCAACGCAAGAAATATGTATGGTCAAAATACCATGGCTAACGCGCAAGCAGTCTCGCAGGGTCAGGCTCAGCTAGGCAATGTGCAGAATCAAATTGGTCAACAGCAACTGCAAGCCCAGCAGGGATATGGAAACTTCCTCCAAGGTTTGGGCGGGCAGATCTCTAACGCCAATAGCCAAGATATGAACACGCTGATGAACATGGGCAATATGCAACAGGGTCTGTCACAACAGCAACTAGATGCTCAGAGAGCGTCATTGTTGCAAGCCCAGCAGGCGCCGTTGGCTCAGTACCAATCCTTGATGCCATTTATGCAAATGGGCGTTGGTGCAGGCGGATCCTCTCAGATCAATACAAACTACGCCCCCACGCCAAGCGCATTGCAGGCTGGTTTAGCAACAGGTCTGGGAACCTTGGGCGCCGTAGGAAACTTTGTTGGGCAGACAAGCGGCAATAATCAGCCATCACAATACTATTATCAGTAGGTTAAAATATGGCAACGCCAGATCCAACCAATAGTTATTTCGAGCAACTGACTGCGTTACAGAAAGATCAGGCTCCCCCAACGTATGCTGACATTAGTGAGCGTGCGAGAGAGCTTTCGATGCTTATGCCACAGCAACGCAAAGCCAACATCTATGATCTTGCTACATCTTTGTCGCAGGGCTTAACTCAGCAGGCGGCAAGTGGGCGACCATCGTCTGTGGGCTACGGTTTGGCGGCAGGGTTTAATCTGTTTTCCGAAGCGGCACAAAAACGCCGAGCGGTTGCGGATGAGATGCAGTCTAAGTTAATGCAGATGGCTTACTCTGATCTTGAGAAAAGAAAAGCAGAAGGTATAGATTTGCAAGAAAAAATGCTGGATTCTAATTTTAAATATGACTTAGAAGTCCTGAAGCAAAATAATGGTTATTTTCAAGGAAAGTCTCTGCCAGCGCAATATTTGAATATATTGGTCGAAGGCGAGAGCAATCCTGCGGTTAGAGAGACGGTTCTATATAAAACTGCTAGAGCTATGTTAGCCCGACCAACTAGTAAATTTGTTCAAGGTGAACAAGGAATGGTCGAGATAACTGTACCCGGCGCTCCCGTCGATGAATTATTTCCGAAAGGCGCCGCAAGCAATTCTCCACAAAATGTTTTGCCTTCTCAGACTGGGCCAGCCGCAGTCGATTCAAACCAAAATACCGCGCCGCCTGTTTCTAATGAGGTTGATACTGGTCTTGTTGATCCAATAAGCGGCAAAAAAATATACATGAGAACAAACTCAGATGGATCAACCACGCCGTTTACAAAGCCTTGAGAGTGAATTGATATGCCAGATTTAAGCATGGAATACTTTAATGAGCTCAAAAGGGCGCAGGAGAATAGCGCCACTTCGGAAGATAATAACACTCCTATTACGGTCACGAAAAGATTTGAAGAAAATCCTACTGAGTTTGGTCGGGTTCCACGAACATATACAGGGGGAGATCCCTTGGCAAGCGATATGGTCGAACCAAAAATTGTACGGGGTACAGAAAAGACAAAGGATCCTTTAGGCGATAAACAGAAAAATTCCGCTTCCTTTGCGGTTAGAATGGCCGACTCTAATGCAACCATTAATAAAATTATGGAATCTGACTTTAATCCGTTAAACTTTTATGACGCCGTTGCAATTGATCAGGGGCCCATGATTCCAGACTTTATGGAAAACGTATTAAAAAGCCCACAAAGACAGATTTTTGAAAACGCGGCATTAAATTTTGTTATGGCACAGCTAAGAGATGAGTCTGGGGCCGCTATTGGTCAAGGAGAAATAGAGTCTGCTTTTAACTTGTATATCCCTACATTTGGCAATCCGCCTGAAGTGATAGCGCAAAAAGCAAGAGCTAGAAGATTGTCTGTATTGGGAATGAAGGCAAACGCGGGAAATGCTTTAGATAGGATTCAAAAAAAATTGATAGAAGACAAAATCTATGGAAGAAAAATAAACATAGACGGAATTAGTGTATTGAAACAAAAAGCAAAAAGAAATCCAGAGGGCCCCGCCGCCGAATGGTTACGCGCCAGAGGAATGTTAGATGACTGAAGCCGAGCTAAACAGAATGTCAGAGTTGCAGTTGATTGCTTTGATTGAAAAAAATGATCCAGAGACAATTAACCCCAAAGGTTTTCAGTCTAATGACGTCCCTGAATTATCTGGAGAAGACTCATTTCTGATGGATTTGGCCCAAGAACAAATAAATAAAACTGTTAATACTAAAACTGGAGCCCCAGCAGGAATCAGAGCCCAAGTTGCCGCCGCGCCCACCACAGAAGACAAGCTTGCAACCATCAAGAAATTTTACCCAGACGCCATGCCAGTAGAAGTTTTTGACCCAATAGGAGGCGCCTCAAATTTCGGAAAAGGAAACTTTATTATTACAAATCCAGAGACTGGGGAGTTAGGATTGTTTGATGAAGATGCTCGCTTGTTTGGAATACCGCTTCCGACCTTTGGGGATATTGCAGATATAGGGCCAGAAATTGCAGAAGCTGTTGGCAGTATGGTTGGCGGAACCTTAGCCGCTAGTGCGGCGGCTACAGCAACGGCGCCCACAGTCTTTGGAACAATTCCTGCGGCAACTGCGGCTTTTGTTGCGGGTGAAGGTATTGGAAGTGCTACGGCAAGAGAAGCTTATATTCGCACTTTGGATTTGTTTGGGGAAACCGAAGATACAAGAAATGTTTCAGAGGTTTTTTCAGACTTTGGTAATACTGCGATAATTAATGCGGCGGCAGGGCCAATTTCTTCAAAGATATTTCAGGGCGTGAAGTTAGTTGCTGGTGCGCCAATAAGATTTAAAAATAAAGTTATGTCCGCTCCCGCAAAAGAAACTTTTGAGAGGCTACAAAGATCTGGAGTTACTTCACCTTCGGTTGGAATGGTTACTGGAAGCCCCTTAGCAAACGCTTTTGAGTCGGTGCTCTCTGCGCTACCTCCTTCAACTTCAATTATGATGCAGAATGTTGATCAAACTGTTAACGAATTACAAAAAAGAAACGCAGAATTAGCGAGAGAATTTGGCGGTGTTGCAACCACATCCGAAGCGGCGAAAAAAGTATTTGGTGCGGCAAAAGCATCAAAAATCCGTTACGAGGAGAAACGTAACGCAATGTACAATGAAGTTGGGGACTTATTAAAAGACTCTTTAGTAAGATCAAACGCTAAAGAAACGCAAAAGTATGCTGACGAACTTGTTATTCAAGGAGCAACAGCTTCAGGAAAAGATGACGTTAGGTTAGCTATAAATGAGGCTCAAAAAGCTTTATCGGATGCGGCTGAAGGAAAGTTAGATTACAACACCCTGAAAAATTTGCGCACTAGCGTAAGAAAAAAACAAACGGCGGCAAGGCGATCTGGAACTAGCAACAGAAGTACAGACTTACTAAAGCCTCTTGAGGCGGCGCTAACCAAAGATTTATATGATTTGGTAGAAAGTGCATCGTCTTCTCAAATCGATATGTTTGGCGCCACAGTAAAGGGCGCTGGCAAAGAAGCTTTGGAAAAATATAAAGCGGCAAATGCTTTTGTATTAAAAAACGAAGCAGATGGTGGAGATATAAAATTTATTGACTCTGTTATTAAAAAAGGAGCCGACGAAGCCTCTGCCGCACTAAGATATGCGGTTGACAAAACTGGAATGGGCGGAGAAAGAATAGAAAAATTAAGACGCCAGTTTACTCCAGAAGAGTTTGATGTTTTGGCTGGATACCAACTTGGTAAAATGGGGATGCCAAAAGCTGGAGCTCAAACCTCTGTTGGTGTTGGCGTCATGGGAGATGATGCAGTACAAGACGCAGGTTTTAGCTTACAGACATATTTAAACAATTGGGCTAATCTTACTCCAGAGGCGAAAGAAGCTTTTTTTGGTGGGACTCGATACGAAAAACTTGCTCCCGCTTTGGATGATTTGAGGTTTTCAATTAATCGAGTTAGGGATTCGCAAGCACAATTAGCAAACCCATCTGGGTCTGGAAGATTAGCGGCGGCTATGGGGGTCTTTGGTATGGTTGGCGCCGACGCGGCAGGCTATCTACCCGGCGAAGGATTCGAGTTTGGACTTGGGGCTTTGGCTACTTCGGCTGGCTCCGCAAAATTAATGACAAACCCATCTTTTGTTAAATGGTTGGCGGGTGGAGTTGAGAAGGTTGCTTACGACCCAATGTCTTTTGGACAACACGTTCGCAGGCTGGCGGTAATTTCTAAAGAGAATCCAGACATAGCAGAAGAGATTGAAGCGATTCTTATGGGAATGAGCCAAGAAACGCTTGAGCCATTGGAGTGGCAAGATTCCGAGGTTCTCAAGGAATCTGTAAACGAGGGCATTCCAGAAAATAACGAGGTATCTTTTCGGCAAGCGGTGCCAAGATCTGTAGCAGACAAGCTGTTGCCAACCAGAGAAGAGTTAATGTCTCAGATGTCGTCAATAGATGTTCCAGATGTTGGCGCTCCAATGTTTGAGCCCCTTCCGTCTATGGGATCTGGGTCTTTTTCAGGGCAGTCGAGTATGTCCCCAACGATCCTGCCTAATGACGCGGATAGAGAGTTGGCGGCTAGGCTCCAACAGCCAAGCGCTGGGATAGCTGGTTTAATCTAAATCTTCAGAAGATTCTGAGATAGAGATCACGGCGCCATCAACCTCATAATCGAATTCATAGCCCATATATTGCTCGCCGTTGACGTTGATCACGGTGTTTCTGCTAAGTAAACGCATTAACGCCGCTTGTTGATACAACGTGAGTCGAGCAAAAAGGTCTATGACTTCGCCGCCCTCAAGCACTGGCTTGTAAGATTGCGGAAGAGACTTTTTCTTTGCAAAGTTGATCATCTAGCCACGTTCCTAGGCAAAAACAATTTGTCATGTTCGTGCTCAATTAACATTTTAAGTTGATCAATTTTAGATCGGCGCTGATCGAAACAAATCTCCGCTAGAAGATCGTATGTATGTTGATCCACCGCCAAACTTTTGCGTTGCCTATCTTGCTGGCTTTTTTCCGTTATCACTGATTCCATTTTTTAAGGCTCTTTATGCTATATAAGTTTGTAGATTGTATAGATATGTGCAACAATTTACAACTATGAAATATACCCTAAAAAATTATTTGCTCAGCATGAAATCTAACTGGTTCATCAATCAGCCGTTGTATCAAGCCGTTGAAGAATCGATTCCAGTCATTGCAAAATATAGAGTAAGCGAGGGGAAGGAGAACCTAGAAAAAACCCCAGCGCAAAAAATGTGCAAGAATCCGTTTCCAGACATTTATACCGTGCCACTGTTTCGTAGGGCATGGTGCAAGATGATAGTGGAAGAGATAAAAGAGATGGAGAAGCACGTAGCCTTTAAGGTGAATGACGAAGAGGATGAGCTACGGCAGATACCCGAGATCGTTTTAAAAGATCATGTGCCACAGTTATATGAAAGGATGTGGTTTGTGGTGCAGACGATTTTAAATCCGTTGTTTTTGAGCCTTTATCAACGTGATTGCTTTGACATCTCTGCAATACAAATTGCTAATTACAATCCAAAGGACAAGAAGGCGGGGGCGTGGCACCACGACGAATCCTCAGATATATCGGTGGTTATTCCATTGAACACTGGGGATTACATAGGAGGGGGCACAGAATTCCATAATCATGGCGTTTTAAAGCCTTTACCGTCAGGCCATGCCCTGATATTCCCTTCATTCACAAACCTCCATAGGGGGCTTCCTGTGCAGTCTGGTGACCGATATCTTCTTGTGATGTGGTTGCACGACAAAAGCCGCGCAACTCACATGGTTGAAGATCTCTAGTGACCGTACCCCCAAGCGGTTTCATATTTTGGTGTTCCGCTCCAAGGGTAAGCACTGCTGTATGAATTCATGGTGATGTTGCCGCTACCATTGAATCTTTTCTTGATGACTTCCTCGCCAATGTATGAGCCTTTTTTGGCACAAACATAATCTGCGCCACGTTCTGATCGATCCAATATCTTAGAGACTTTACGGATCTCGATGTTGACGCCCTTCTTGGCAACTATCTCGTAAAAATCAATGTTGGTCTGATCGTAACCCCAAGAGCAGTAATAAATGTCACCAACAACCGCCTTGGCCATGGCCTCTTTCTTATCAGCCGCCCTCTTGGCTTTGTCCTCGGCTTTCTTATCTTCCCAAGCCTTGGCATTGGCAAGAGTATCTGCCACCCAAGTATCACGCTTTTCGACAGTGGCAAACCTATATCTGTCGGTTGCCTTAGATTTCTTACCGTAAAAACTCATAGCGCATGGGGCGTCTTTGCCGCCAAGGTACGTGTAAACAACACAATTCGCGCCGTCAAGATTGACCTCTTCGGCGCCCTCTGGTATCCAAAATTCTCTTGGTGCTTTCATCTCTCATCTCCCTTTTTGTAGTAAACATATTTTTCTCGACCGTAGATCTCGCCGAACACTTCATCAACTTCTTGTGCGGTCAGGGTGTCATCGACAACAACGCAGTCCACATCACCGTTGAGCTCCAAGAACTCCATCTTGTCAACGAACACATCCTTGGTTCGGTTGTAGTAATAGACGAAAGTATTTTCAGTCTTATTCTTATAAACCGTCATGGGTAAATCGCTCATCATCATCTCACCTCAAGTTATTAATCAAATTTCCCTCACCACAAGTACATAATAGGTTATATCGTGTCGGTGTGCAAGTTTTAACACACTTTTATTTAGTACAAATAAGCATAAAAAAACACATATTTATAACTATTTATTCTAATTAATATGTGCAATTATGTGTACAACGACACGATATATGCTATTATATAAATGTGGTGAGGGGAAACTGAGAGAGGGAAATTGAGATGGTTGCAAGAGTTGAGACGGTGGTTGGAAGAGGTAGGGGGATGCCAGTTGGCGCTGAAGATTGGATGGTTTGTGCCATTATTGCGATTGGCTTGATAACCGCTGTTTTGGTCTTGGTCTAGGAGGTAGTGATGAAAAAGTACGGTGAGAAGTTGGGAGAGGTTTCTAGTTTGAGTCGCAAAGAAACCAAGGTTAACAAAAAGTTGAGCAACAAAAAAATTCGTAACTCTGGCAAAAAACTTGGTAAAGGAGATTGGAAATGAAGACTAATGTAGCGATAGACCTAACCGATGCCGAGAGGGCTCACCTCTCGAACATCTTTCACAACAAGACCACCAAGTCGATGATTAGCCGAAAGGAGCTCAATGAACTTATCGGGCTTATGGTTACTGACTTGCTGGCGCTTGATGTTGGCACGCCGAAGGAGGTCGTAACCAAGAAGATTTCCACGGAAGGTTTCTGCCACAAGTTTAATGGAGTGGAGGTGTCGAAAGAAGTTTATGAAGGCGGCATCAAAAAGTGGCTGGGACTGGAGGAAGACTAGGCTCTTCCTCTGGCGCCTCTTTTGGGCTTAGGTTTCTTTAGGGCTCCCCCTTTAGAAACCTTTTTGGGTTGTGCGGAAAACTGCTTTCCTGCCTTGGTGTCCCGTCTTTTCTTGGCCGTGGTTTTGGCATACTCGGCGTCAGACATAGCGGCAATTTTCTTTTTGGGCAGGTAGCGCTCGCCAGTGGCATTCTTGCCTTGAGTCGATGGCTTGCCAGACTTTGTGCCCCAGTCTTGCTTTGTCCAATTCTTGAGGGACTTCTGGGTCTTTTTAAGCGCCATTACCTAGTCCTCTTCTTGGCCGTAGCAGACAAATCTTTGTAGTGGTACAGCTTAACGCTTGTCTTGCCGTGCTTCTTGCCAGAATGCAGAGAGCCGTCTGGCATCTTGTGAGTTCCTCCAGTGTGCAATGTGCCATCTCTTTTATAATGATTGACGCCTTTCATGTTTTGTATCCTCCGCCTGCCGCCTTATATTGCTTGGCGAGCATTTGAGCTTTACGCCCTGACCACTGACCTGCGGCTCCGCCCTTACTGCTGGCTTTGATTTTGTTAAAAAGCCTTTTCCGCATAGTCGGCTTGGTGTAGTTGCCTGCCTCGTTAACTTTAGATTTCGCCATGACTTGCCTCCTTCTTTTTTGCCGACATCTCTTTAGCATACTCGAAAAGATCTCGATTGAACATTTTCTTAAACCACTCCGCCCATGTTCCCCTGCCAAATGGTAAAGGATCAAACCGTTTTTTCCAAGCGTATCGGGCGGCATGATACATCTTGTCCTGCGCCCATTTATCTTCTTTGGCTTGCTCTTCTTTAGTAAAGGTCAGCAATGTCAAACTCTCTAATCTCGCTTTGGTTATATGGTAGATATTCGTCGCGCTCTCTGCACGCCATTCCAACAGCCATAGCCTGCTCGTTCTTTGCATCACCGTAGGCAATGGCCTCGTCAGTCAAAGTGTAGATTGCGTAGGGGTAAGGATGCATTTTCTCTTGAGCCAAGAAGTAAAATTTATCTGTACGAAGGCCAACAGCGCGGCACCCAGCAACGTAATATGCGGCTTGCTGATAGTATTTGAATGTGTTGATAGCGCTCTTGAAGCCCCGAGGCGATGCGTCTCTGCACGTTTTTAAATCCCAGATGTCGGTTCCAGTGTGCCAGTCCAGCTTGCCTTTGCATGGCTGACCGTTCCACATCCAGCACAGAGTGAGTTCGACGGAGTGATCTGGCTTGGGAATGTGATCCGCAACAACCTCTCGGCGCTCCATGCAGACGTCATACATATCTTGTTTGATTGGCGCCCTATCCCCTACGGTCATTAGCCAGTCGGCGTACTCTTCTTTGCCCGCTTTCGTTCGTCGGTCAACAATCGGCTCAATGGCAAACTCTTCGTGGAACTTGTGGTGTTCCAAAAAAACAGTATGTTGCACCCTCCCTTCAAGAAGCGCGGGGCTGTTGTGAAAGACGCGGTTCTTCCAAGTAAACGGGCACTTGGCTATTGATGTCAGATCGTGACTTCGCCATGCGGGTATTGAGTCGTAAGTTGGGTAATCGAGATCTTCGTAGATGCCTACTTTAAAATCCATAGCACATTTCTCTCTCTAAAAGTGGGGTTAAGAGGTACTTAAAATTCATTATAATTCCAATGATTGTTGTTTCAGTTGCTTAGCCAGCAGTGTGTCTAGGCACAGCGGCGCGTTCTTGCTAAAAATAAGTATGGGCTCTGAGTTGCAACCGTTTTTCTTGCGGGTCGAGATCTCATAGCCGATGATGCCAGCCATATGGCACCCGCTAAGGTTCTCAAGTGCGTACTCTATTGCTGGCTCACATATGATGTTTTGGGTATGGTTTGCGTAACAGTCAGACACATTGATAGCCATAACCCCACCATCTTCCAAGGCGGCCCAAGCGTTCTTGAGCATTGGAAAAAGGAATCCAGACATCCATGCGTCAAACTTTTTATGCACGCGGAAGCTTTGCTTGTCGCCAGCATACTTTTCCACCTTCCAATACGGTGGGCTGGTAAATACGAAATCGAAGGCGCCCTCTGCTGGACAGTCGATCTCGCTACCTTGATACTCGAAACTCGCCTTACTATCCATATCAAAGGCGTGCTGTTGTAGCGCGTAACCAGTAAATACAAGTGGATTTACATCTCGGCAATGGTAGGTGTGGCAAGAGTGTGCCAGAGCGGCAGAGAGACGATCCCCCCACCCACCGCACGGATCATAAATCGATGTTGCCTCAAAAACTTCGTACAAACACTTGGCGGCGCTTGGCCTAAACTGAGATGCTATGTATCCACGCATGGTAAGCGCAGACTTATGGCTCTCCTCATAATACTGAGAAGACGCGATGTTCTTGTGTAGTTTGCTGTCATACCAAGCACGAATAGGGGCGGGGCAATTGTTTGAGTCGCAGGCCATTCTTGACTGCCAGTGATAAAAGCTAGAGCTCTTGTTACCGACCACCGAGCGCCCAACAACATAATCTTTCACAAACTTTTGTGGAAGTTTGCTTCGACTCTTCCATTGCTTGGGAATAATAAGGTTTGTAAAGCTTTCCCGCTTGAGTTGTATGAAGTCGCGCTCAGCATCTAACTGAGAGCATCGATGTATCGGGAAGATTGGTAGTTTGTTTTTGATGTCATCTCCTGCGTTGGGGAAAAGGGCGAAACGAAAAAGACTCACAAATTGGGCAAAGGTAAATGGTCTGGCCCTCCTCATCTTCATCTGCTGACATCTCCACATCGTGCTGGTCGCACATTACTGCGTCTTCTTGTGTCCACGGACAGTTGGGCAAATTCTCGTCAACATCACCGCGATCAAGCATTGTCTTCCTCTATTTCTTTAATTAGTCTATTTGCATACCAAATCATTTTCTTGAGGTCTTCTGTCGGGTCGTCATTCTTACGCCACATCCTGCAAGCGTACTTGATAATATTGCCTTGCAGGTAGCCCATAAATTGATACGAACCCATTGACGATTTGATGCTGTCAATTGTCTCTACCGCACCCGTGGCATAATGCTCTGGGCTGTTAATCATGTCTGTCATTTTTCGCCCTCTCTTTGAGTTCATCCGATACGTCGAGGATTTTCCAACCAAGGTCTTCGTATTTGAGGTCACGCGCCAAGTAATGTAACAACTCAAGCGCATCTGCTAATTCATATACAGATGCGCTTTCGACGTCACACTTGGTTACGTTCAGAGACTTGTTAGATGCACTACCAATTTTAAGCTCGATCATGGTCTGCCCCTATCGACGTCAGAACGGAATGTCGTCGTCCATGATTTCGTTGTTAGGCTCAAGCGGTTTTTTCTGGCTTGAGGCAATACCGCTTAACCCAGTCTTTTCTTCCTTGGGCGCACCCTTCTTGATAGCGGCCTGTACTTCAAAGCACGGATCCATTGCGTCTTTGCCTTGTTCGTCACATCCTTTAATGCGCCACTGCACAAACCGAGGCAAGGTGTCGAAACTGTCGCAAGCAAGCTTTGACTCTGCACAGCTTTCGCCGCTGAACTCTTTGCAGTATTCCTCAAGGTCAAAGATCTGGCTTTCGTTGATCGTCTTGACTCGCTTGACCCCGTTGTCGCTTGAGAACACACCAGAGATCTTGGGGTTGCCGTTGCTGTTCAAGACCACGTTGATCTTACAGGTGACGCCCAACAGTTTCGTGAGGTCAAACTCTTCGAGCTCGGCTTCAGTGAAAGGCTTGTTACGCCAAGCTTGCAGATCACGGCGCAGGTTCGAGCGCTCATTGAGGCTGTTGGTGTAGCCATTGAAAATAGAGTATGGGCGCCCATCGTCAAGCTTGAGCTCGGGTATTTCCCAAAATATATAGAGCTTGTGCTTTTTGCTGATTTCACCTTTATAATCTTCTTCTGCGGTTCCCGCATCGACGAGACGGTAACATACTGCTTCGTAAGAACCGGGCGGTACTGACTCAAACGAGCTCTCTCCGCCTGACCCAACTGAGGTTGTTAATGCCATGATTTAATCCTTGTTATTTGCTAATGTTTGCACTATTGTACACACCTAATTACAAAAGGGAAGCCCTATAATGTCCTTGAAAGTTAAAAGCCCGCCTAAAAAAGATCATAGCAGACCAATCAGTGGCAACTTTAGGCAGGAGTTTGAAGCTTTTCTTTTAGAAAACAACATGGTTTTGGATGCAAAGAAAGGGCTTTTGGTTGATGGATCAATCGGGCGGGCTTACATGGAAGTTGATGGTAAGCGCAAGCTGACAGGCTGGTATCAGTTTTGGGCTGATCAGAGCATACCGTATGGTCGGTGCGGTGATTACCGTATCGATCAGGCTAACCCAACAGCAACTTGGAAGCCACATAACAGCGGCTCTTATCAGATGAGCGAAGAGCAACGCGAAGAGATCAAACAGTTGCAGGCCGAGGCTGAGCAAAAGAAGATCGAGCGCAACAACAAGGCGGCGAAGCGTGCGCAAAGTATCTGGGCGGCAAGCTCTGGTTGTGACGCGCACCCATACTTGGCCAAGAAGAGCGTAAGAAGCCACGGGTTGCGGGTTGGATCTGACGGGCGCTTGTTGATCCCAATGTTGAACTCAGATCTTGAGATCGTTGGACTTCAGTACATTGACGACGACGGCGCCAAGATGTTTCTTACTGGCTCCAAAAAGAAGGCGAGCTTTTTTATACTTGGGCAGGAGCTTTTAGAGAAGGCTACGACCATTAATTACGTTGAAGGTTACGCCACGGCGGCGAGCTACTATCAAGACATGAGCCAGCCAACGGTTGTTTGCTTCGATGCGTTCAACCTAACGCCAGTCGCAGAGGTTATCTTCGAGCACTTCCCAAAAGCTAAGCACATTTTTATCGCGGACTGCGACGACTCGAACACTGGAGAGAACGAGGCGGTGCGCGGTGCGCAGGCATTAAAGGCACTTAACGGCGTAGCCGAGGTGTTGATCCCGCAGTCAAAGGGCGATTACAACGACCATGCGGTGATTGAGGGCGAGGTGATGCCTACACTGCAACAGGTTGTGATCCCTGAGAGCTTTGACTTTCAGCGCAACAGCAACGGCAGGATGATGCATACGAAAGAGAATCACCGAGGCGTGCTTATTACTAACGGCATTGAGGTGGACTACAACGTCATTAAGAAGAGCATCGAGATACACGTACCCAACCAAGAGTTTATCGCTGACCTGAAGGATGACGCGGCGATTATCGAGATCGAAGACCGATGTATTGTGGCGGGGATACCGCACGAACGGTTGCGGTGGAACTTAAAGCTACTGGCGCGTGAGTTCAATCCCGTCAAAGAGTGGATTGACTCTGAGCCTTGGGATGGTAAGGAGCGGCTGGAAAGGTTCTTTGGCACGATCAAGAGCACCAACGAACCCTTGAAAGAGATGCTGATGCGCAAGTGGATGCTTGGGTGTGTTGCGGCAGTGTATGAGCCTGCTGGCGCCAACCTTGAGGGCATACTGGTGTTCCAAGGAGCGCAGGCCGCTGGTAAGACGCAGTGGTTCAACTCGCTCGCACCAGAGAAAGACTGGTTGCTTGAGGGCGCCACACTGAACCCCAGTGATAAGGACAGCGTAAAGCAATGCGTCAGCCATTGGATATGTGAGCTCGGAGAGCTTGGTTCCACATTTAAGCGTGCCGACATCGACCAACTCAAAGCGTTCCTAACGAAGCGCAGGGACGAGTTGCGCCTACCTTATGACAGAGCCTTCAGTCAATACCAGCGGAGAACAGCGTTCTTTGCCAGCGTAAACGAGAAGGAGTTCCTGATCGATACGTCAGGGAACCGAAGGTTCTGGGTTGTGCCTATTAAGGAAGTGGACTGGCGCCATGGTCTGAATATGCAACAGGTGTGGGCAGAGGTCAAAGCAACCCTCTACGAAGTTGACAACTGTTCTTGGTTTCTTACGACGGAAGAGCGCGAGCTCCTACAGAACAGCAACGAGTTTTTCCGCACCCAGAGTGCAGTCGAAGACTTGCTCTTGCAATACATTGACTTCGACAGCGCAGTAACCAAGCCAATACAGATGACCAGTCTCCTGAAAGATCTAGGGATATCCAACCCACGCATGGCTGACTTCAAAGACGCCGCACGGGTGTTGGCAGACCGAGGACTCGAACCAAGGCGTAGCAATGGCAAGAAGATATACGACTTGGATTACAGTCTACCTATCGACCTTAGCGAGATCTCCGCGCCCAAGTGGGGCGATTAAGCAGGGTACAGCAGGGTGGCAAAGGGTATAGCAAATGACGATGATACCCTTATGATGTCGATGTGTATGTTTATATAAGAGGGATCGATAATGTATAAGGATGTATACAAATTATCTTGCTGTACACTGTGCACTGTGCACTTTATGCGCAAGCTACCGTATTTAAAGGGCTTTAGTACAGGGTAGGGTAGGGTATAGTAAACTTAGTTTAGTAGTTTTATATAAATAATAGGGCACATAAAACCCTAGTTATGTTTATACAGGCACCAGCCCTTATAAGGGTAGCCTACACTGTACACTGTACACTGAGGTGCATATGGAACAGTTTATTTACGACGACGACAAAACGTATTTACAGAACTTTACAGCGTGGCGGCTAATGCTCGAAGAGCAGAGCGGCGAGGACGTAGTGACAATGAGCGAGGCCGAACGGACGTTCGCAGAGGAGATGAGAGAGAGATGGGCGAGAAAAAGGTAGGAAGACCACAGAAAGAAAAGCGCCAGCTTGTTAAGATGCCAGATCAGTTTGAAGCAAACGAAGAGCTCGGGCTGACAGATATGCAAGCGGCGTTCGTATGGCATTACACCGAAGGTGCGTGCGGACAGACCGAGGCGGCTCGAAGAGCAGGCTTTAGCTTCCCAGCAAATGCCGCATCGAAGATGCTTAACGGCAAGGATCAACCGAAGGTTACAAAGGCGGTGCGCATAGCGCAGGAAGAGTTGCGCGAGAAGTATGCCATCACTCCAGCTAAGACGGGCGCAATGCTATGGAACATAGCCGAGGTGTCGTTCGAGAGCGGACAGTACAACGCGGCGGTGAGTGCAGTCAAAGAGCTCAACAACCTCGCTGG
>TARA_B110000211_G_scaffold235008_1_pt1 | contig 18313 bp, 23 predicted proteins | sample TARA_B110000211 | Tara Oceans TARA_B110000211 (sample SAMEA4397516) | marine metagenome | biome: Polar Biome; feature: [DCM] deep chlorophyll maximum layer (ENVO:01000326); material: water (ENVO:00002006), including particulate matter (ENVO:01000060) such as... | depth 30 m
AAAAGTATTATAGTAATGAATCTTCTTAGACATATTAATTTCAAATGGTTTATATTCTCGTTTTCGCTTGGTCTATTAATTGTATACATAACGACCTCCCCCCCGAGTGTAGTCATAAAATATCCCACCCCCGAGACTAGCAGGGATGTGGTATTTAAAGATGACGTCGAAAATTGTTATAAATTTAAAGCTACGGAGGCACCATGTACGAAAGATACACCCAATCTTCCTATTCAAAAAAATTTAGAATATTTTAACATATAAATCTAACATTTCATAAATATAAATAACTATAACTATAACATGACTCCGAGGACAACAATTATGCGAGCTTCAATTGCGATACTCGTACTTTCCGTCGGGGCGCTTGGTATATATATGATTGATAGTGTATATAAGACTCGCAGCCAGCGTGGGTCAAATCCCCTCGCCATTGAGGACGAATGCGTCAGCGAAGACAGTAATGAATGTGATGGTAGAAACGGTGATAATGTCGTGATAGAGGACCCATGTGAACTTAACGGCACGTCCTCGTGTAGGGTGGCGAGGATTCATTCAGTTGTAGAAGAAGTGATCATTAATCCACCGCGGGCCTTCATTTCAATCCCACGACTAGGTGCCGCTTCGATTGCGATATCGTGTGGGATATTAATGTATGCTACTTTATGCGGCGACTTCAGTGAGCGGGAGCCATATCCAGCGACACAAGAGTCGGAGTTGAAATCGGAGTTGTAATTTAATTTCTCGCTACATTATAATGGGTATATTTGGTGATTTATCAAATGATGAAACTGGTAAAATTATTATATCATTAATATGGGGTTTCGGATTGGCGGCACTCTTCAGAAAGGTATGTAAAGGACGCGAATGTATTATTATACGAGGCCCAAAACCACTAGAATTGGACGGCAAAGTGTTTAAATTCAATGACAAATGCTATGCATATACATCACAAAGTACAAATTGTGAATGAGCTCGTTTGTTTACATTATAAATTTTAATGTATAATATAAATGTCTCAAATATTCGATATGACGGAGGATGATTCTGGTATGGTGAATGACATATTAGAGGAATTAAATAGAGACGCGCCCGTATTAGAGGAAAGCCAACACGACGCGATTTTGCCACAAGAAGAACACCGTGCTCCCATATATAATCCCAACCCGATCGATATGGCTATTGGTAATAGTGTATTAGAAAATGAACGATTACCCTCCACGATCGAAGTCGAATATCAAAATAATCTAGGTACCTGGTATCGTGTCTTAAGAATTATCCGCAAACCACTTATTATAATGAGTGTCGCTTTTATTATCTTTAATCCGTCTACTATATCGACATTAAGTAATTATCTACCCATATTTTCCGGTGGGAATATATTCAAGGATCAATTTAGCACGGCAATATTATCTTTAGTTGTCGCCGCTGTATTTTCGGGATTAAATGCGTTTATCTAAATGTAGTTAAGATAAATATTATACATATATATACTAAATGGATCTTAATGAGGTATTAATTATAATTATAGTATTAGTCTCGATGCTATCAAGTACTCGCGCCCTATTTGATAAGAATATGCATCTGTCCGCTAAAATAAATATGATTTTGTTATTATTAGTCTTAACGATTGTGGGGTATTCTATTACTAAAAATATCCAAACCGCCGCTCTCATCGCCGTAGTAACAAATAATATCTATATTTTATATACGCAACTTATGGACTAAAAATTTCGAGCGCCCGCTCCACAAACGCAATCATTCCAATTTTACATTCCAAATTATTATTATACCTATAATAATCTGGGAATGCCGAGCCGATTCCGTATATATTATCGGCTAATAATCCAGATTTAACACAATATGGATATTTATTTTGACATCCAAGTGTCGGCGAGGCAGTATACTCCATATCAGGAAGAGTATTCGGTTCTAATCCAATCGAATATATAGAAAAGTCTATAATGTTTAAATATTTGGCATACTCCTCCGATTTAATATTTACAAATGTTATCGGAGTCGTATTCGGTAATAAATTGCGCATGGCCCATTCTAAAACGACGCCACGTAAACCTTGTTCTTCATATAGCTCCGGTCCATCTGGGTTATATTCAGGTATTTTAATCGCGGATTTATAGAAACACACGACATTGGTATATCCTAAGTCAATTAAATTTTTTAAAATACAAACTCCAGAATGAGAATTGCCAAAGACGCCGATACAATATCGCTGCAATTTTTTATGAGACAATGTGCATGTATTTAACGCGTCCACTATCGGTATAGTATGCGTCTTCAGTGCTAATTGTTTGTGATGACTTCCGGTGGCCATCACAATCTTATGTGTATGATATTCAGTATTATGTCCATGGAGTGTATATCTCTTCGAATTAGTAGCATTCGGCGACCAGGCAATGCGGTGAATACTATCTTGGTGCATAAAAATATTCGTTTTGGTCGCGATTATGTCTGTTATGGCTATTAATTCATTACAAAACAGATCCAGTGTAATATAGACATCGTCCAGATTATTAAGTAATATTCGAGGGCATTCTTCATTTAATAATGAATACAATGTATGCACACACTCCTTTATTTTATGAGTCGGGGTATTTGCATATACGCACGGATAATTGATAAGGTCTCCGATTTTAAAATTGTCCCGATCGATCCACCGCAGAGTAGTATTAGGATACAAATTCCAAATAACACATATACTAATGATACCGCTTACGCCGCCACCCAATATAGTCCAATCGCAAAAGTCCATGTTATGATGCCATTTGATAAAAATATACGAAAAATTAAATTGCGACAAAATAAATAAGTACTATTTAAAAATAATATTACCCTATTATCAATGGGGTCATATATATCATATCTATTATCCAGTGAAAAGAAAATTTGTAAATATGGCTGGAGGCCAGACTCTCCAGACTATCGAGATTATACGTACGAAATTAGCCCCCCATTGCATACATTGCCTACGCAGGTTGACTTGCGTCCCAATTGTCCTGGAATTTACAATCAATTATATGTCGGATCATCAACCTCAAATACAATTTGTGCTTTATATGAGTATAAATTAATTGAATTGGACGAGGAGAGCGTATTTATCCCAAGTCGATTATTTTTATATTATAACGAACGCTGTCACCAAGATACCTCAGAGTATGATTCGGGTTCGCAACTACGGATCGGACTCAGTAATTTAAATACATATGGAGTGTGTGCCGAAACGGACTACCCGTATGATATACGAAATACATTTATGGAGCCAGATGAAGAGATATATACCATAGCAAATGCTGCTCGACGCATTAAATATTATAGAGTTGCTCGGGATTTAGATTCATTACGGACGCTAATCAGTCGAGGAGAACCATTTATCTTTGGATTTAGCGTATATTCTAACTTCCACATCGATATGCCTTCGTTGACAACTCCAGGTACATACGATAGCTATGTCGGAGGCCACTGTGGGATGTGTGTAGGATTCGACGATAGTAAAAAAGTCTTTATCATCCGCAACTCGTGGGGATTAGAGTGGGGTAATAATGGCTATTTTGAAATGAGTTATGATTATATAGTTAACCAGGGACTATGTGTCGATTTCTGGATCATTAAATTAGTATAGAAATAGTCATTCATAGGAATATCCATATACTAATTCATTTATTTTCCTTTGCGCAGCAACGAGCGCCGAGTCATACTGTTCTGCGGTCGAAGGTTCCAACCTTGCGATAATCCAGGCGCGGTCATATAATACATTATAGGATTCGGTCTCAATTTTAAGCACATGATATTGGCTGCCGTGGAAATGAATGTTAACACATTCCTTGCTCTCCATGTTATATGTATTACCCACTGTGTGGTAGTAGCACCTATCAAATTTAATCTAAAACAATAAGTTTAGAAATAACCAGCCAATATGTCATGAGTCCCAATATTATAAATACAATGAATTGAACATAATTCATACCCATTAGAGTATTGTTCGAGGGGTCCATTATAAACATAAAAACATTAAATATTATTAATATGGTTGAAAATTTTACAATATCATTCACCATGGGGTGATATTCTTCGTCGAGTTTAATATTACGTAGATTCATCTATTTATATACATATATATATTTTTGCATGATTTGGTCCTATATACATTTGTTATTTGATCTAAGTTTAAAATGATAATTAAATATGTACTTTGTATTATAATGAATCGTATTTTACTAGCCGTTATAATTTCTATAATTTCTATATTTTTGGGCGCGGGGTATTTTTTCTATAATAAGTTTAGTACATTGAAATCAAAGATAGCCGCATTGGAATATGATTTGCGTATGAGCGAATCCCCAAGTACTGAACCAGTCGCGGACAATAGTGCGTACGGGGCTATATATGCTCGAGAGGAGACGCATAAAATCAATAATGAAATACTGTCGCCGCTAGATGAGGCTCACTATAATATCAACCAGCGTAAACACAATATAGAGAAAATCAGACACGATATACGGGATATGGCGGACCTGGTATCTGAATCGTCTGAAGATATTGACAGTGATGCGCTATTGGGTGCGGCTATTGATAGTATACAAGACGCATTGGCGGACGATGAAGGGGAGGCAGATGATGATATAATTGACGACTATGATTTAGTAAATAGTGGCCATGATAAAAATTCCGAATTACAGGAATTACTACAGAGTCATACGGAAGATAATACGAAATCCATCGAGGGCGTTATTAACTCATCGCTAGCAAATTTATCCGACAGTCTTAATATGTTAGAACCAGAGGATGATGACAGTAATACAACTGATTTAGAGTCAGAAGTCTCCACAAATACGCCAGACATGTCGATTACGAGCATGTCTGAAGAAAATAAAGAAGCCCTTAAATATCAAGTCCAGGATACCATAAAAAAAGAACTTTTATTAAACCAGTACAGTAAAAAAGAGTTAATTAAACTGTGCGGCGATAACCAACTTACAAAATCGGGAAATAAAGAAACCCTTATTGAAAAATTACAGAAAAAAGGGATATCGTTGGTAAAAGACCCCTCGTTCGATATAGGAAATGTATTGTGATTCGATGTCGTATGCTAGACGTACATAAAAATAATTTTATATAAGTTATAGAAGTCGGAATAGACTTAAGAGAATATATAGCGAAGCCTGTATTGCTAGGTGTGTAGCCTATTCCGACCCACATGCAGTCGCCGTGACTTAAATATAATACATAGTACACGTAATTATTTTTAAACTTATAATGTATTATTGTAATAATGGTAATTATTGGAAACATAATGACTTAACTATAGAGAGTTTTCCAACCCCTGTATGTTAAAGAACATTATGAGGATATATCGTTTTTAAAGTTTAAGGGTAATATATAATCTTATCTTATATTAAATGTCTAATTGTAATAAAGCGACGAATAACAAGTATTTCAATTGCCCGCCACGAATGGCCGATGGTCGAATGTTTACATCGTACGCCGCGAATACAGACGTGAATGGCAAATTAAAAAACAAACACGCGCCAAAAGGCTCGAATGAATATCGCCATTACTTAACGAAAAATGCCATGGTTTTAATTAACTCCGAGCGCCTCGCGAATAATGAGACAAACGGATGTATGAATGAGTCTCGTACAAGTACAATGTTGGCCGAGCAAAGTCAGCGCACATGTGATAAGCAGAGCTGTAGTATAAAAATGGTTAATAGTGATGGATTAGGGACGGGGCGGGGTTATTACAGCTCGCCCGAAACGAGCGATTGTAAGTTTAGTTATATAGAAAAGACCCCATGCGATAAGACCCTCGGGGAGATACCTGTAGGTTATAGTTTATAGTTCCCGGAGCTCATATTGCTCCTAAGTATCATATTATATATTTTTATATATTATATTATATTATAATGGCTTCATCTAATGTGCGAAAGTATTCATGTGAGGGGACTATTTTAGATGGTGGTGATGGGGAATTCGTAGTGAAGGGCTTTGTTCAAGCTCTCGATAATCATTCTAAAATAATGTTTTGGGCGGCGAATCCCCCGACGTATAATACATCATATTCTGGTTCTGGTCTGCCGTTTCCAAATAAAGATATTGCATATTATAATACACCGAACCGTGGTTCTGTCCATCCCAACGGGGGGTATTATGAGTTCCATCTACGATATCCAAATTCCTATTATGTCGCCTTGGGTACCGTATTAGTTGAACCATGTGTCCATATTAAAGTATGCGATACACATGGCTCGTCGGCGACAGAAACAATTTCCCTTGGAAATGGTATTCCATTTAGATTTGGTTCACATCAATACGGAAATACCTCGGTTACACAGCGAACGAGTCCTGAATTTTATGCGGGTGGACATGATTTGCCTATACGAACTCAAGAAGAAATACTGAAAATATGCGGATACCCGAGTCAAAACATATTTTATCCAAATTTTTGGGGCGATTCGCCGCCAGTTTAACGTTCTACAAATAATAATTCGCCCACTTGTTTGGTCTGAAATTGAGCCAATAACTTCTTGACGTCAGACTTAATTTTACTCAGAGCATTTAGGAGTATGGACACGTACATCAGGGCGGGCTTATTTTCGGACGAGATGTCCAAATTTGCCGCCGTTATATCCGTATGTGCCGAAAGCGCTTTCGTGATAAAAGTATCCATATCGCTCTCCGTTACAGTGTCGTGTAGACTCATATATATCTCGATTTCTTCAACCGCGGGATGATTCATTTTATAGTTCGCCAATTTTAACACATCCTCCTCCCCCATACCCTTTAAATACATTTTCCGAATCGTATGCTGGATTATATTCCCCAACGTATGATTTTCGTCCGTTATTTTAATCCGCATACCATCATTTACATTGTGTTCCTCCAAGTCCATATATTTAATTTTAGGAGAGTAATATTTCTCAATGACTGGGGTATTATCGTCCACGCGTATATGTATCGACGCCATAATATCGGCGAGTGCGAGCTCCAACACTTTCATCGAATTAAGGACAATATTTTCGGAAGACATAAACCCAATACTCTCTACGGCGTAGTTAAATACATTCGCCTGGCCGTCGTCATCCGTTTTGAAGAATCTATACTTATCTAATCGATCGAAGTTATCTCTTAGCTGCACTTTCTCACTTTCGGAATACTCCGCACTGCCTGCGCCGATGCGTTCATTATTTAAATGCTCAAATTTAGCCTCAAAATGACTCGTTAAAATCTCATCTGTGGGTAATTGGAACGAATATTCAACCGCGCCGGTCGGGTCATGGCTACTGTGATATTTACCTAAATTGGGCACCAATGAACACGTGATATTTAGCTTTTCAGACGCGGAATAATTTAAACTTGTATAATTTAAACATGTAATTAAGACCGCCTCGTCTGTGTACGGATCCGTACGAAAGTAATTCACAATGGCTCTTACTTTCGTCGGATCCGCAAAGTGCGGTTTGAAATTGTGAGTTGTTATGTCGCGCATTTTACGCGACTCTCCGGGGGGTCTAACCATGCTGCCCTCCTCTAACGTAAACGTCGGAACATCCGTAGACACAAATGACCACTCGCGCCGAGCGGTTTCAAATCCATCGATATCAACTGCGGTAGTGGGATCATAGCTCGTTCGCAATGTTAAATCGCCCTTAGTGTTAGCATTATCCATTAAAATAGGAATTAAACCAATGCGCTGCTTTAGAAATTCATTATGAAGGGCGCCCGAATTCTCTTCAATCCTAATTGAGTCCGGATTCGTTGGGCTGAATGATATTGTAGGGCATAATGTCGAAAAGGTGCGCCTAAGTGTATTTGCGAATGGTACTGATATATTTGCAATATCAAACTGGAATTTTGTCTTATGTGTGGACTTTTTGACGGAAAGCTTCATTATGATATAATGTATATTATAAATATCTGTTTAAATCAAATTTAAGTAAATACAGAAGACAGGAATAGGGAATATTTGTTTATTTTAAATAGTTTTATATTTAAAATGAGCCAGCCAATTCTATTCTATTCTAAAAAAAACGCCGAATGTATATCCCTGTGGAAATATTTAAAAAATAAGAATAAGTTAGATACATTTGTTAAAATATGCGTGGACAATAATAAAAAAATACCCAAAACTATTACAAGCGTACCCAGTGTATATATCAAAGGACGCCCCCTTATTAATGGAAAGGCAATTTATATGTTCTTAAATTCGAATATTACACAGACGCCCTCGCGAAGTGCCCCCGTATTTAACGGCGCAGCTCGCACCGCGCAAACGACGAATACTGATAAAAAACCCGAATTTACAAGTTCGACCAATAATCTAGAAGGGATATTGGATTTCAGTCCCATTGAAATGAGTGGTTCTTTTTCAGATAGCTATTCTTTTCTACAGGAAAATCCAAAACCATTAGATTTTTGCTTTGAATATATAGAAAAGTCACCTTCGTTATAATCGTTTAAAAAGATTCTACATAATACATCATACGATGAATAAATATAGAGAAAAATTATTTACCCAAATCTATAATTTGGCGAGCACACTACATGATCGTTTCCCGGATGATTTAAAAATATCTTTACTCCTAACCACTTTACAGACCCTGTCTAAAAGTACAGGCGGGGTTAAGTCAATTGTTGATATGTTTATGATTCATATTTTTCTAAAAAAAACCGTTGCTGGTGAAAAATGGATTGACTTAATTAAGCGAAGAGATGCGATTTTTTTTTTAGAATATGACATTGGTGGGAGTGATTCTGAACTTACGAATCAAATGCTGTATAATTTAAAAAATAAATGGCATATACTCGATGCGGACGAGCAGCTAGCATTGTGGCAGTATTTTGACGTGTGTGTACTATTGGGGGAAAAATATTTAGCATCGTATTCAGATAAAAAGTAAGTTGTCCACTGACGTGTCGCGCAAAATATAATTAATAGTTAAAGAATAAGTGATATAGATAGACTACATGGAGAAGTTCAACGAAAATTTAATTCAATTATTGGATAACATTGTGAGCGTATTTCCGGACGCGGAAGAGGGTATTCGAAAGCATTATGTATCAATAGGCGACGGAGATGTATATTTATTGGAATTTTTTAATAATTGCAGAACTCTGGGGAACGATATATCGAACAAGGATGAAATCGTATTTTCAGAGGAACACACTATTTTAGAAGGCATCGATTTTAATAAAATATGGAACAGTGATATATTGACCTCTGAGCACAGGGAAAATATTTGGAAGTATTTGCACACCCTGTATATTTTTGCGTACGAATATGTAAAGAAGGTCGATCTTAAAAAGGTATTGAAGGGTTTAAAGAATATAAGCAGCGATGAGACAAATTTAGATTTAGATACACAGAATCTTATTAATATAGTGAATAATTTAACAAAGAAAATAGACGACTCTGGTGTAGAACCCGTATCCGATGATACGACTGGGTCGTCCTTCCCCTTTGTCGCTCCCGAATTATTTAATGGTACAATCGGGAGTTTAGCAAAGGAAATTGCTGAATCCATCGACCCTTCTAAAATAAATTTAGATGATCCCGCTGCACTGTTGAGAGATTTAGTTAGTGGTAATTTTAATGAGGACGACGATTCAACTGGATTAACAAATTTAGTTAAGAATATCACCGTAAAAATACAGGATAAACTTTCGAGTGGAGAACTCGATCAGGCGGCATTATTTGCCGACGCTCAAAACATGATGAAATCGTTGGGAAGCATGGGCGGTGCAGGCGCAGGTGGTGCAGGTGGCCCTGGGGGCGCGATGGACGAAGTGTTTAAAAATTTAATGACGAGCATGAATATGAATAAGAGTCAAGTTAAAAAAAACATGGCACATTTAAGTGAAACGGAAAAGAGGACCCGCATCAAGGAGCGTTTGAAACAAAAAATCGCTGCCGCGCAATTATTATTAGACAAGGAGGAAGAGATGCTCGAAGAAGAGTTAAATAAATTGAAGGCGAGTGATGCTCTGGAGCCGAAGGCATCTGCTGACTTTCGGGATATCGATGCACTGGTCAGGGAAATCGAGGGTGACGAGTACGTCCAGTAAATTACAGACGGGCTCATTTCGGCTAATGCGCATATTGCTATTTATGCGAAGGGAGTGGATATTAAAATCCAAATAAATATTAGATATGAACTCTAATACTTATTCGAACGAGACGGGAATGGGAGCCATAGCGGGAACGCCTGTCGGGCCTCGTCCATCTGCAAATGATACATTTTGGCTACATAATCCATCCTCATTATTTAACAATTTTTTTAACATCGCTATACACCCAGGACAGTCCACAATTCAAAATTTAAATGCGGCCACTACACTAAGTATGATCATGGCTGTTATATTGGCTATGTGGTATAGAAACCTGAATTATATAATTATATTTGTCACGACGGCAGTTTGTTCAACGATTATATATAAAACATATACAAAATCTTCTAGAAAAGAATTATTTATACCAGAGCAGCCCGTCGTCGAACCTACAGGTAACAATCCTTTTATGAATGTCCAGCCTCAAGATTATATTGATAATCCACAGAGGCGTATTCCTGAAAATATTAGCAGCAATGCGAGTATTCAGCACGACATGGAAACATTATTTAATATCGGGTTGCACAAGGAATCAATAGACGTATTTAAACGAAACAACTCCCAGCGACAGTATTATACCACCCCGAATACCACAATTCCAAATAAACAAAAGGAACTTGCAGAGTGGCTGTATGGATCGCCACCAACATGCAAGGAAGGTAATGGTTTACAGTGTGTTGGGAATGTGAATTATGACTTACGTCAAAGTTCGGTGTTTAGAGAGCCATTAAATTAATATCTATATTATATAATAGATTATGAATTTTGATAAATCAACTCGTGCGTCAAGTGATAGCGGATACCGAAGCGAGCGCGATCGCGCAACCGACAAAATGAGTGCCTATTTTTTAACTAACTATAGAAATCAACAAGGTTTGCTCGACGTCAAAACTACGTCTTTACAACAGCCCAGTACTCTATATAAGGATGGTCATGGGGCGCTGTCGTCAAATGGCCGCACTCGCATCGATAACTCCAATAGATTAACAAACAAAAAACAGATCAACCAATTACATACACGACAGTTTGCGGTCGGGCCGTTTTTAGGAAATGGCCATTTAGACGTCGAGGCCGAAAATGCCTTAAAAATATCAAAACATACATGCCTCGGTAATAATTATAATAATCAGCCGAATACTTTCGTACCACAGATTGAATCTCTGCAAGAGAGCGTTCAAGATGTAAACAATATTATAGAAAGTGTCGCGCACCGGGATTGGGTGCGGGGTGGAAAAAGCACACGACGCGTATCCGAGTCAACCCATTGTGATTAATTATTATCTCGTTTATATATAAATGAGTTCAAATCGTCTAATATACGACGCATGTGCGTACAAAGAAAATCTAGAGAGGAGTACTGGTTCACTTGAATATCTTTTAGATCCGGTTAAATACGAGAATAAAAAAAAGTGCCGACATGAATTTGGATTAGTCGCCGGACAAGATGTTTCATTAGCTAAAGGAAATTTAATCGATTTAGAAAGCGATCTTCGGGGTCAGACTCGGAAGTTATCGAAATGCAACACCGACGAATTTTTCCCCGACAATGGAAAAAAAATACATATTAATAATCCAAGTGGATCCGACCCGCGAGTCATTGACACAACACTCGTTCACTTAAATTCGTGCCAAATGATTAACTATAAAAAGATACCTACACCGAATTAATATTAATAAGGGATTTTATTATCTTATTATTATTTATAGATAATGAGTTTCACCCGATTAAAATATGATACAGGAGCATACAAGTTAAATATTAATCAGGCCGCAGCCTCTGCTAACTATGAAATTAGTAAACCCCGTGTCGCGTCCAAGCAGTGTTATCCCCACCCAACAACTCAACATTTAGAACAACATACAAATGTACTGCGCGAAGGTGCTCTCATTGATACGCATAGTGATTTATTGGGAATCACGCGCCGCCACAGTAAAGACCCCCGGAAGAAATATACCCCCCCGTGCCAAACATTAGATTCATCAAATGGCTACCCCTGTGGAGGTGGTGCCGTTGGCCCACATAAAAGTGGACCTGGTACTCAGCCGGAAGATCACACGATTACGCATTGGCGCGATACCATTACTCAGCCCGAAAGTACGCGTCTTTCAAATCCAGCCTGTAACGTCAGAGGAACGGGTTGGAACCGATGGGAGTGGCTATGTTCGGATCCACAGGATCAGTGCATCATGCCGTTCGACTCTAATGTTTCAAATCGAATTATAGCAAAAGACAATCACCGTCCTATTATACCTGTTCCCGCCGAAGTAACAAATGTTGTACCTGGTTCAACCTTAAGCGATTGTGATGCGGAGACATATAGTTGCGTTAATTTCACCGCACCACCGATCCGCGAATAGTTATTAAGAATAATTTCTATAATTTATTAAAAACATATATATAAATGCAATCCCATAGTATTATATCAGACTCTGTAAATATAACTGATAGAAATCCCACAGACTATTTAAAATCACGGAATTTCTTTAATCCGCGCGAAAATTGCGCTTCCACCGGAAATGTTGGCCATAATAATATGGTGCCTTTTTATGGAACAAATATGACCCAGAACATGGCAGTCGACTCAATCAAACCGGTGCTCGATGCACATTCCGGTAGTGGTTATTATAGAAATAATCACGAATCAATTCCCCTATTTAAACCAACAAGTGATATCAATGCGAAACATGGAACACAGAATAATAACGACCTTATTCAAGCGCGCCTAAATAAGAGCACCTATCGGACAATGGAAGTCCCGTTCGAAAAAATACATGTCGGCCGAACGCAGAAAGGCGAGTATAGTGCAAAACCGTCAGGAGGCTTCCACCCCGATTATAGAGCCTCAATTATGCCTAAAACAATTGATGAACTGCGCACGTCATCTAATCCGCGAATAACATACGCCGGACGCAGTATATCAGGAAAAGCACTAAACAATAAACCCGAACAACAGGGCATTGTATCTAAAATAACTCCGGAAACGGCTTTCGAGCAAACCCCCGCACAATATTTAGTTACAACAGGGGCGCACCTCAAAGAAAAGCAGCGCCCCAATATTTATCTAAAAGATACAAATCGTATGAATACGTCCGAATATATCGCGTCGGCAAATGCGGTTCTGAAAAAACCAACGAGTGGTTCCTTATATAAAAAATCCTCTAAAAACACATACCAGGATCCAGGCGTGCGCAACGCCTTTAACGGTGACAATTGGGATGATATTGAATTTAACGATTATGGTAAAAACACATTTGATTTACCGCCCAACGAACGCGATACAACTCAACAGATGACACCCAGTCTTAATTTCGCTTCTATATTCAAAGAAATTATCGCCCCAATTACGGATATGCTACGACCGACTAAAAAGCAAAATACAATTGGTAATATTCGGCAAACTGGTAACATCGCATCTACGCAATTGGGCGTTGTCTATGACCCGAGCGACGTCGCTCGGAAAACAATTAAAGAGACAACGATACACGATACACGGACTGGACATATGATTGCCACCGACAAAGGACCAATTCTCGACAAAGAATCACTGAAATTTAAAACGACAATTAAAGAGACAACGCTAACGAGCACAGAATTGACCAATCTAAAGGGTGCCATAAAATTAACAACGTATGACCCGAACGATATATCCCGGCGCACAATTAAGGAAACTAATATTCATAATAACCGGACGGGTAATGTCGGAGGATTACACAAGGATGGGGCTTATTTAACAACCGAGCACTCAGCACCAAAGACAAACAGACAAGGTACTAGTAATAATGAATATAGTGGCGTCGCTGATAATCAAACTCGGGGTTTAGGCTATATTACGAATGAGCACTCGGCGTCCGCCACAAATCGCCAGAATACGAGTAATAATGAATACGAAGGTACCGCGATGTCGTTTTATAAAAAACCGACGTCCTATGTTGCCGGTAAAAATATGCGCACAAATTATAATCGTGAAGCAACCCTTAAGGGGCGTGATCCAAACAAAGAAGGTGCTAAAATAGTGTCCGGACCGAGCACTATGAACGTCGCAATACAAAGTAAAACTTCAAATAATATCGACACGAGATTCACCAGTAAGGATAAAATATACGCGCCCACCGACCGCATGATCGCCAAGCCGACTAAATCTAAAACACAGTATAAATACAATATATTGGACGAGCAAATCAATCCATTATTACTAACTTCGTTCAATAAGAATCCATACACTCAGCCTTTAGATAGTATATAGTTAATGATTATCAAATAAAAATTTTGGTCCAGTTTGTATTAAACGTTTGATATAAATGGAACTTCGCCACGAGTCCCCGAATCGATGTTTTGACGCACGCTATAGTGATTCATTTACAGTAGATGATCTTGGGCGGATCTTTAACAACTCATTCAGACCAATTGTTATTTCAGACAAACTGTTAAACCCGTTGGAACTCGTGTGCCGCGAAGCACTGAAGCATACCTTTGAAAGCTATAGACAGTATAACAAATTTATGGCACGCATGCGTAAGACAGTTCAGTTCGATATTATGGTCTCTAAATCAATTCTATACAAACATTATATAAAATTAATTGAATTGGGCCGAATTTCGCATAATTATAATTTAGAAAAATTTATGCGCAATAAAGGAGCACGTAGTCGGTCAGGAATCTTATCAGTTACGGTCTTTACATCGGGCTCGCTAATGGGAAGTCCGGATATGATCGCTACCGGTGGCTGTCCGATGAATTGTCATTATTGTCCATTTGAAAAAGATGATCACGGAACCCCGACACAACCCCGGTCCTATCTCAGTACTGAGCCAGGCAATATGCGCGCCTCCGAACATAAGCACCACCCGATGGGCCAAGTGTTGGCAAGACTTGTCCAACTGGGCGCAATTGGCCATTTGTCCGATAACCCACGGGCGATTAGTAAAATTGAATTAATTATTAGCGGCGGGACGTTTAATTTTTATCCCAGAGAATACATACTCTGGTTTTCAACGTGTGTATACTATGCGTGTAATACATATTACGAGACCAAGGCAAATTGTACACATTTTGGTCGTGTTCGTAAAATGGGCAGCATCGAATATGAACAAAATATGAATGAGACCGCGTCCATTCGGATTATTGGACTAACAATCGAGACCCGCCCCGACTATATAACACCGTATAATAAACAAAATCCCAAGGTAATTGATTTTAGTCAATTAAAATTGTTTCGACTGATTGGGACAACGCGTGTTCAAATCGGAGTCCAGTCGACTAAAGATTCAATACTTAAAAAAGTGAACCGGGGTTGTACGAGTAAACATAATAAACTTGGCATTCGGCGTCTTAAACAGAATGGCTTTAAAACAGATATACACATTATGTATGATTTACCCGGATCCAGTCCGGACATTGATACGTCGGTTATTAATGATATAGTCGATGATCCAGATTATCAAGCAGACCAATGGAAGTTATATCCAACTGAAACCACACCATATACTAAAATTAAGGAATGGTACGATCTCGGCGAGTATACACCATACGCGGAGGATCACACTCATGGACACTCGTATAAATTATTGAACGTAATCATTCATTCCCTAGCACGCGTACCGCATTATATCCGCGTGAATAGGGTCGTCCGAGATATTCCGCATATTTCAATTGAAGGCGGTCTCAAGTGTTCCAATTTTAGACAGCTCGCGAAAAATAAAATGGACAAAGACGGCATACTGTGCTGGGATATTCGTGAAAGAGAAGTTAAACATAAGGTTATTAAATCCGACGATATTATATTGGATATTACTATATATACAGCCTCTGGTGGTGATGAATATTTTATACAATTTTGTTCGAAAAATAAGCGTGTACTGTACGGCTTTGTCCGATTGCGACTCAATAGAACCACTCACGATACGATGGAATGTCTAAAACACTGTGCTTTAGTTCGAGAACTACATGTATATGGCCAACATATCCCCCTTGGCTCCAAGAATGAATCATCGGCACAACATCATGGATTCGGGACACGGCTACTTGAAAAGGCGGAGGAAATCGCCTGCGTAAATGGCTTTCCGACGATTGCCGTCATATCGGGAATTGGTGTCCGGCACTACTATGCAAAAAAAAAGTATGTCCTCGGTACGTCCGGTTATATGTACAAGGACCTACTCTACAAATGGGCCTATGTACGACGCCGCCCGATCCACATCCCAATGGCCGCAGTATGTCTCTATCTAGCCGCATTACTCTTGATATGTTATATCGATATTATTTGATACGAGCACACATATGTATCAAGTTTTGAAAATTTATCGAAATGATTTTTCTTATCCGAAGCTACCACGACGGGATTATAAAGAAATATCGTGTCGCGACACGAACACGCCGTTGAAACATGAATATCAACATTATATAAATATGTTTAATATAATTATTATTATAGAAATGTTTTTTTTAACGTCAGGATCGGGTATGTAGTATCAATTAGAACCATGCTAATATACTAATCCTTGTGCGGATATTAATCTTGGTATAGATTATATAATGCCACTCTCATTTATGTATTCAGAATTAGATAATCGCTCACTCACAATTATTGTTATAACATTAGCGGTCGTTTTAATAGCGCAGATGTTTATATCAATACAGGCGTACGCCACGATTAGAAACAAACGTGGGCCGCGTGGCGAAGCCGGTCCACCCGGACCACGGGGCTTTCGGGGCTCTTAATATAATCTAAAGAATTTATATTTATATTTTATATATGTTTATATATTTTGTGTTTTTTTGGCCATTAGTATATACAATACTACATATCTGTTATATGTTTACAAATTGGGAGCGAGATATAAAGGACAAGGTCGTACGCAATATTATCTCGGGTATTAATGGATACATAACCCCACTCGCCGCACTAACTCATGTGGGTATTTGTTTCTTCTCATCGACTTTAACCGAGTCAGCCCAGCGCCAATGTAGTTCAAATGGAATGTCTGTGGCGGCGCGAACTATGTGGTACAGTATATCTCTGTATTTGCCGACCTCCTATTTTATATGGGATACGTATTTAATTGTTCTGACACATTCAAGGGAATATATTTATGTATGTCATCATTTTATTAGTCTATTAGCAATGCAGCAGATATTTGACCGTACTGACTATGGTCTCTATTTGTATTATGCTTTAATAGGGGCTGAAATTTCAAATTGGCCAATGTATATAATATACCATTATAGAAAAGTGTTACCCCCCGCCGAACATAAGTCAAAGACCATGCAAAAATTATATTTTATACAATTAGTACTATACGGATGTATACGTGTGTTTGTTCTGGGTATACTGTTAATTCAAGCTCTTATGACGTTTTATATGCCCGCGTTCGTAAAGGCCTCTATGGTCTTATTATATTTAATGGGCGTGTCGTGGGCGCGTAAAATATATACGGTGTATTGCACCGAAGGATAATGCCCGACCATGGCCATTCGGACGGTATATAGTTTCAAATTAATTTAATTTTATATAGTATATTATGTTTAATCTTATTACAAAGTGTGTCGAAAATTTCACGGACTCCGAGTCTGATACAGGAGCGGCGATTGCGAAATCGCTAACCCTCCTTGTCTCGATGGTTATTTCCCAGATACTATTATTAGTCGTTGGTAAGTATTTATGGAATACCTGCCTTGTTGATGTAGTTTCCTTCGCCAAACCAATTGATACCATTTTTAAATTATTCGGAGTGAGTCTGTTGCTGCGTTTACTTGTTAATTAGCCGCCAACGATACAGCCCCATGCAGACTAGCATATTATAAACATTATACGTATACCGTATTTGATGTTTACAATATAGAAATTATACTATAGAACTTTTACGTAAATCCGCAATTTAAAAAACGGGTGTAGAAATATTATTGTGATAGTATATATAACAAATGTCGGGGAAAAGAAATGCATACAATCAATATTGTCAATGTGGTGGTTATTATGACGACCATGGATGTAACCAATGCGGCGACTATGGTGCCGCCGGTCCCAGAGGTTACCCCGGACGAATGGGTGCACGGGGGCCACCGGGCCTGAGCGGCCCACAGGGGGCGGATGGTGCAGCGGGTACTCGGGGCGCGGAAGGAGCACGCGGCGCGGATGGTACTACTGGAGAGCGCGGTGATACTGGTGCTAAAGGTGACCGGGGTGACCGGGGTG
>TARA_B110000211_G_scaffold55343_1_pt1 | contig 18171 bp, 14 predicted proteins | sample TARA_B110000211 | Tara Oceans TARA_B110000211 (sample SAMEA4397516) | marine metagenome | biome: Polar Biome; feature: [DCM] deep chlorophyll maximum layer (ENVO:01000326); material: water (ENVO:00002006), including particulate matter (ENVO:01000060) such as... | depth 30 m
CTCACGACATTGAGGTGATAGGTATCTGAGGTACTATTAGTAGAAGTAGGTAGTGTAGTAGAAGTAGACTGTGCTTGCGGCACTATTGTACTAAAGCCCATTGAGACAGTAACCGAATCGTATTGAGCTTCAGGCGCATGTTTGATCTTTAAATTCATTACGGTTTTAAGTAAACCATTCAATAATATTTTGGCACCTTCAGGGTCTGTATGAGGCAAAATAAAGGCAAATTCTTCACCTCCGTAGCGTGCTGCAAGATCTCCAGGACGACGAGAGCAGCTTTCAATAGCCGAGGCAATTGTTTTAATGCATTCATCGCCTTCGATATGACCAAAATAATCATTGTATTTCTTAAACTCATCAATATCGATTAAGACAACCGTTAGGGGAGTATGCTCTCGGCGGCAACGTTTTAGCTCTAGATCCAAGTGCTCATCAAAGGTACGTCGATTGGCGAGACCAGTCATACTGTCTGTAGTGGCTAATTTTTCAAGTAAGGTAATCGCTCTGTGATAATCAAGATGGGTTTTAACTCGAGCTGCAACGACTCTAGGCTTAAGTGGTTTTACAATGTAATCGGCAGCCCCCACATTAAAGACTTTTTCTTCAAAACCATCCTCCATATGACTGGTAATAAATAGAATGGGAATGTGCTGCGTGGCTTTGTCATGTTTTAAAATTGAGCATACTTCTAAGCCAAGAATATCGGGCAATTCGACATCTAATAAAATTAAATCTGGCTTGCATTCGTTCACCATAATAAATGCTTGCTTGGCATCAGAGGCAAAACGGATACGGCCTATTGTATTTAGTACCTTGTTGAGTGCAATAACAACAGAGCTGTCATCATCAACAATTAATATGTCGGGTAGATAAGTACTTTCTTTCAGCATTAAACTAGGCCTTTATGTAACGATTTAAAAGAGGCTCTAATACTTGAGCTGCATCTTTATAATTTAATGTTGTCAAGCTAACGTCGAGTTCTTGGAATAATGTTTCACCTAAGGCTTCATGTAATGACTGCTTAGAATTTTCGATTATTTCGATTACTCCTAAATCCTGCTCTGATAATAATGTTAAAATTTGTTGTAGTGTTTCAATTTTTAATTCAGGGGCTGATGAGGTTTGAGATAATTCTGCGCTCTTCATTTCTTTCCAGCTGTCTAGTATTGATGAGCTAGCCTGCTTAAGGCTGCTTAACTCTTTGGAAAGATTGATAAGGACTTGCTGTACAGGCCTGCCACCTGATCGTAACAATTCTTCAGCATCCGCAGAGTATTCTTGTATTTTTTCAGCACCAATCATTCCTGCAGAACTTCTAAGCTTATGTATTTGAGATGCCAGTTGAAGGCGCAGATCTTTGTGTTCTAAATTATCAAAATCGTCAGCGGGAGGGTGACATAGATTCTCATGCTCGAGTAATAGACCGTCAAGCGTACTCAATAGAAGTTGCTTGTCGTTAAGTAATAGGCCTTTTGCTTTGTACATATTAAGCCCGCTAATTTCTGGCCATTGGTTACCTTCAGTATCAGAAGACTGGATGGATTCAATTGCTAACAATTTTTCTCGATAAGACTCTACTAGAGTGCGTAGAACGTTTATTAACTTAGAAGGATCAATCGGCTTCGTCAGAAAATCATTCATGCCAGAGTCAAGTGCACGTTTCTTTTCTTCTAATAATGCGCCCGCAGTGAGGGCAATAATAGGCACATTTACGAGCTTTAATTGCTGACGAATTCTGCGGGTTGTCTCAAGGCCGTCGAGGCCTGGCATCTGAACATCCATCAATATTGCATCATAATTATTTGAAGAATCTTCTAATAACGTAAGTGCTTCTTCACCACTGGATGCTGTCTGCACAATAGCACCGTTATGCTCTAGAATATGGCTGACAACAATCAAATTTATCGAACTATCATCCACAACCAATACCTCGACATTCGGTAGCCACTTTGCCGCCACTGCTTGAGTATGAGTTGATTGCATAACACGCTTAGCATTGCCTGTTGTTGACGTCACAATGTCATTCACCGAATTAAAAAGCGTTGATGAGTTAACCGGCTTCATTAAGAAGTTATTTACCAGGTGCTTAGAATCATGCAAAATAATTTCATTTTTATCATGGGCCGAGATCATCAAAATAGCCGGCAGATTATCGGTTCCAACATGATCAGCCAACGACGCTATGGCAGTTAATCCATCCATGACAGGCATTTGCCAATCAACAATCATGGCATCTGGTGGCCGTAACTTATTTTCTTGGCGACCTAAATAGGCCTTAACAAGTTCATCACCATTTGTGACTACCTCTGAGCGCCAACCTAGGGCGCGAGTCATTTTTTGCAGTTGCATTGCATCTGCGGGGTCGTCTTCTGCAATAAGTACAAAAAGTGCCTGATTTTGGTTTTCTTGTATTGCGATTTCTTCAACCGATTGCACTTTAAATGTCAAATCAACCCAAAACTTACTGCCCTGATTGACGGTGCTTTCAACACCTATCTCTCCCCCCATTATTTGCACTAGTTGATGCACAATAGATAATCCTAACCCCGTCCCACCGAAGCGGCGAGTTGTACTGGAATCTGCTTGGGTGAAAGGTTTAAACAAATGAGTTTGAGCGTCGTGTGAAATGCCAATCCCTGTATCTTTGACAGAAAAACGCACGTTAATGTGGTCTGCTGGTAATTCGCTTTCATTAGACATAACCTCTACACAGATGGTTATTCTACCAATGGTTGTAAACTTTAGAGAATTACTGAGTAAATTTCCTAAAACTTGTCGTAAACGAATGCTGTCAGAAATAATCCAAGAAGGTAGGTTGGGGTCTAGCTCAGAAGTGAACTCCAAATTTTTGGCTTCTGCTTGTATAGAAAAAACGCCGGATATTTCTTCGACTAGTTCTTTTAACTCAACCGGATTTTCTTCTATCATCATCTCGTCGGCTTCAATTTTTGCCAAGTCTAAAACGTCATTAACGATGCCTAATAATGACGTACCTGATATTTGAATTTTTGATACTAATTGATGTTGATCGTTTGTTAAGGGCTCTTCTGCTAACAAGTACCCAAGGCCTATAATTGCATTCAATGGTGTTCGAATTTCATGGCTGGTATTGGCTAAGAAGACACTCTTTGCTTCAGTAGCCTGCTCGGCTTCTCGCAACGCTGTCTGCAACTTTTCTTCGGCCATGAGTCGCTCAGAAATATTGCGAACGGATGCAGATATAGACATCTTATCGTCCAGCATAATCGAACTTAAACTGACTTCAATTGGAATTTCATGATCATTAGCATCCAGCGCTAATAGTTCGACGCCTCTATCTAATGTTTTTTCCTTAACTTGATTCAAGTAATCAGCAATGCGACTTTTATAATGATTTTTCAGGTGGTCGGGCACGAGCTTTTCGATAGAACACTGCTCTAATTCTTTTCTAGGGTAGCCAAACATGGTTTCAGCTTGGGCATTGATCATTTGAATAATGCCAGAGTCATTGACTACTAAGGTAGCATCTGGAGCAGATTCAAGTAGGCCTTTAAAGCGTGAAATCTCTTCGGCTCTTTGCGACTCAATTTGTGCTTTCATGTTATCGCGATGGCGAATGATACCGCTTAACCAGATCCAGTACTGAACCATAAGGCTAATACAGTACACAAACAATAGTGAAACAATAACACCCGTTAACTTGATTGCAATTTCTTTAAAGACTATAAATTGAGGCGTTGCGCTATAAATCTTAAGAATACGATCGCCTGACGTTTTACTGATAGACAGAGGGGTATGCTTAGCAAAAATATACCCTTGATGACCGCTATAACTGATCAGATCATAAGGCTTAAAATTATTGAGTAGTGTTGCAGGCGTATACTCATCTTGCCAGCGGTAGGGATGAGCATGGTCAAACGAAAATGCTTTAAACTTCTCAGGATGGAGTAAAAATTCATCTAAAGTATTCGTAATGTAAAGCTGATTATTCTCGGCAATATTATTTGTCGTACGAGTTAAAACATTTTGTGCATTAACATTAATAATAATGATACCAAATGGGCTGCCGTCAGGATTAAAAAGTGGCGTAGAGAAACGCCAAATAGGACGATAGGGCCTCTCCACCTTGTCTAGTTCACGATTTAAATTCATGTCTGAGGTAAATACACCGCCCAAGCCCGCTTGAAGCGTTGCTCCGATATAAGGCTCATTTTTCTTAGATTGTAATTGCCCAACCTCAAAGGTTTTTAACTCTTCACCATTGCGCTGTACTTTCACATGCTCTTGCCACGTAGCATCAGCACGAATAAAGCGCACCTGATGCACATCGGTTTTAGAAAGCATATAAGCCTTAAAAATATTGGCGAGCCCTTCATTTAATACACCGACAAAGGCTTTATTTTGAGCAGCAGAAGATTGATTATTGTTAGCTGTAATTAAAGAATTTATAACGGGGGTGCTGGCAAGAAATAATACATCACGACGGTATTTTGTAGCCTCATCCTCAAGCGCGGTAATTGCGGAATCTTTGGTGATTGAGAGATTATCACTAACCTTGTGCAGAGTATTCTGAGCGATCAACCAAGATGCAAAAAATAATATAAATCCGAAAAGGATCAGTGTAGAAGGCACTGATTGCTTGAATTGAGCACTTTTCAAAAAAACGACAACGCTCTGGATGCTGAATTGATGAGACAACGTGTCGATATCTTCTGTTACATGTTTAGCACGCAACACATGATTGATGAATAAAAGACAAAAAGTGAGCATTAAGCCAAGCAGTAAAATCCAACTGATATTCCAAGGTTTAATTTGGTTAATCATCTTTTTTGAAGGTGACAATAAAAGTTGCCAGCTTTGACCCAATACATAAATGTTGCGTATTCTTTGGTAGTACTGAGCATGACTCGTTTGAGGGAGTTTGGAAAAATAGAAGGGTTCGTTGTCTGCGGTATTGGTTAACGTTATCTGCGCGTTGTCTACTTCAGATTCTAGATTGGCTAAAACGTCATCGATAACTAATGGGGCATATGACCAACCTAATACATACTTTTCTCTGGAGTCAATTGTGGCTAGATTTACACCTGTAGGGTAGACGGGGAGTAATACCAATGCACCCTTGCGTGTTTTGTTGTTTGCCTGAACCAAGGTAATAGGGGCTGTTAAATAGGGTGTATCATTGCGAGCGGCTGCTAAGGCAGCCGCTCGTCTATTTGACTCAGAGCCAATATCAAGCCCCAGTGCTTGTTGGTTTTTATCAAGGGGATATATATGCTGAATAACAAAGCGGTCTTTGTCATGAGGTATTAATGTGCGGATGCTGAAATCAGGCAATCCTAGTGTTATGCGTGTTTCTTCAATAAATTCGCTTTCTTTGTCGATAGGGACTCGACGTATATAACCAAACCCCAATGCGCCCGGAAACTCTTGCTCAAGATTCCTGTTATTACTGTATTCTTCAAACTGCTCACGATTGATCTTATTGACCCCTACCGCTGACATGGCCCCACGTACACTGCGTAGACCGTATTCAAAATGCCGAAAACGCTGATTGATAAGTGCTTCAGTTTTGTTAGCGATGTCATTTGTGTATGACTTAACTTCGTATTCATTGTGGTAATTAAGGCCCCAAGCAATCGCCAGTGTTAGAATGATACCGCTAAGTAATGGCAGCCAATAGGTGACCATGTTTGCTTTTTTAGCGTCTTCAATGCTCATATTTGGTAACTACTTTTAATATCAACCGCAGGGACGGGCTTAGATAAATAGTAGCCTTGTAGAAAGGTAACGCCGAGTTCTTTTAAGCGATGAGCCTGGTCTATTGTTTCAACGCCTTCGGCGACAGTTTGTAATTTCATACTTTGTGCAAGCGTAATAATGGTTCGTACTAATATCTCATCAGGTTCATCAATATCAAGTTGAGAAACAAAGGCCTTGTCAATTTTCAATACATCCACAGGTAAATCTTTTAAGTAACTTAAACAAGAAAATCCTGTACCAAAATCATCAATGGATATGGTAAAACCAAGCGCTCTGAGCTGGTTAAGGTCCTTTGTTATTTGAGCCAGATTTTGTAGCATTAAGCTCTCGGTTATTTCAAGCTCAATCATTTTAGGGTTCAGATTATACTGATCAATCGCGTTCAGCAGAAAGCCAATGAAAGAAGGGTCCATGAATTGAACGGGTGAAATATTAATGCACATACGAATGTCCAACCCGTTGTCACACCATTGCCTAAGTTGCTTGAAACAATATTGGATCATACGCTCACCAAGAGGAATGATTAAACGAGTTTCTTCTGCCAGAGGAATGAATTCAATGGGAGGAATAAGCTCGCCGTTATGACCCTCAATTCGCATAAGTGCTTCTACAGCAAAAATTTGACCACTATGTGAATCAATAATCGGTTGGTATAAAGCAATAACGCCTTGGTCAGTAATCGCCGCTTTAATTTGCTTGTAGCGCTGGCGGCGGGTTAAAAAGACAGATTCCATTTCTTTAGAATAAAAGCAATAGTTCTCATCAGGTATTTCTTTTTTAGCTCTTTGTAAGGCGGCATCGGCATGAAGCAATAATGACTCAATATTGTCAGCATCATCCGGATAAATACTAAGCCCCATGCTAATTGAAAAATTATCAATGCCCGCATGTTGCTCCGTCAGTTTCATGACTGATTCTTTAATCTTTAGCGCTAAGTTTGCAAGGCTCTTTGGGTTTTCTAACTCGGGCACCAAAATCATAAACTCATCGGCATTATGACGGCTTAGAATCTCATTATTCTGTAATTGATTTTTTACTTGTTTAGCAATGTTTTTTAGCAAAACATCGCCGAATTCAAAACCAAACTCTTCATTCATTAACTTAAAGCGGTCAACATCAAGTAAAATCAAGCCCAACTTTCTATCGGTATTTTGGCTATGGTCAAGCTGAACCGTTAGGCGCTCCATAAATAAAAAGCGGTTGGGGAGGTGTGTTAATTGATCGTATTGCAGAGTATGTGACATTTTTAGGTCTAAAATACGAGCCTTATTAATGTCAGAAAAAACAATAACGCCACCAATAACATGCCCAGAATCTGAAACTAATGGGGCGGCACTATTTTCAATGCCAACCCATTGACTCGTCTGTTTTTTCATCTGACAGTTTATTGCCATACCCACAATACGGTTTTCTTCAATCGCGATACGGACAGGGTTGACGTGTACAGGGCTCTCATCGGCAATTCTTAAAGGCATAACCGTTTCAATGAGCTGGCCTTTTACCTCTTTAAGCAAAACACCAATCATCAGCTCAGCTGCAGGGTTTAAAAAGGTAATGCGGCCGTCTTTATCGGTAGTAATCACCGCATCACCAATCGCGTCGAGGGCAACCTTGGCGTGGCGAAGCACTTGTAATACGTCGCGCTCTCTTGCGCGCAAGGTTAAATGCGTTTGAACGCGCGCAGCGACGACCAACGGATGAAGTGGTTTAGATAAAAAATCAACCGCCCCCGATTTAAGGCACACCAACTGTTCTTCAACTGAATTATGTGACGTGATAAAAATCACGGGGATGTCGCGCGTGGAGTCATGCTCTTTTAACTTGCCCAAAACCTGAAGGCCATCGAGCCCAGGCATCTCGATATCCAGTAATATAACGTCAGGTTGAGTATTACGCGCGATTTCTAAAGCGGATAAGCCTTCCTGTGCAAAAAGCACTTGGCCAATATCTTTTAAGGCGTCGTGTAGAAAGGTAATTTGACTGATATCGTCATCAACCACCAAAATCTTATGCAGTGACTCATCACTTGAAAACATGCACTCTCCGAATCCGCTTCTTTCAAGCTATAGCAGTGATGGAATGAATGAACAATCGGTTTATTTATCTCATCAGAAGTTGTATTTATAAGAATACTTATATGAGAACCAGTCTTATATAAAGTAGACAAAGATAAGCAAAAATACAACTAATGCAGGCTAACCAATATGCTCGTGGTGAATAGGCCTACTCAGCAGTAAGCATTTACTCTTTGCCTATAAAATCAAAATCAAAATCAAAATCAAAATCAAAAGGATATGGTGACATTTTGCCTGAGTTAGAACGGCTTTTTCATAGAATTCAGTGGGAAATAACAATGTGCGCTTGTATCAGAATCTGAATTATCCAATACCCGAACACAGGTATCGCCAGCAGTCGATACAGAGAATTTTAAGAAATATCAGGGTAGTTGGTGAGAAGTAGTAAATTGTACACTTATGATCTATAGTATATCTAGTTGTTCATTATTGAACAATCAGGTATTGAAAAGGAGGGGTTGATATGCCTAATACTCAAAACTCATCCAATATAAATAAGAATCAACTGACACGAGTTGCAGTAAAACTATTTTTTGCCATTACAGACAGTTGGTCATTAACAGATAAGCAGCGCTGCATTCTTGCGGGTATAGAATCTAGAACGACGCTTAGAAATTGGCGCATGAAGTTAGATACCGGAGATGCCATTGCGCTATCCAGAGATACTCTTGAGCGCTTATCCTACATAGCAGGTATCTACAAAGGCATTCAGCTGCTCTTTAGTCAGCAATCCATGTGGAACGAATGGGTTAAAAAGCCGAATAAACACTTTGCTGGTCAATCTGTTCTAGAACGCATGTTAGCAGGCAACGTGTCTGACCTTTCGGATGTAAGACGCTATATAGACGGTTGGCGCGGAGAACACTTTGGATAAGACCCACCTTTCTAAAAGATGCTTTCGGTTAATTCCTAGCCATTATCCGCCGATTCAGTTGTTTGAGAATCTATTAGATCCGGATGAGCTGGAAGCCGCTTATTATTTAGAAAGCCTAACGAATGATCGTTTGCGAGATGAGGTTGGGGATATCGCGCTGGTTTCCCCAGAAGATCGAGTAACTGGGCCGGGCACCTCAGCCATCATGGCGGCTTTTACTCATACGGGCATCGCCAGCCGTTTCTCTTCAGGAAACTACGGAGTTTATTATGCGGGTTTAACGTTAGACACGGCACTTGCTGAGTCACGTCATAGCCGTGAGCGCTTTCTATCGGATACCGATGAAGAGGCTCTTGTTTTGACCATGCGTTGTTATGAATGCCGAGTGGATGCCGAACTGGTCGATCTGAGAGGAGATGAAGCTTGCCATCAAGAAGAGTGGGGCAATGCTCAAGCTCAAGGGCTGCTTATTAAAACCCAAGATGAACTAGGTATCCTCTATCGGTCGGTACGCCACACAGGTGGTGAGAATATCGCCATACTTCGCCCGCCTGCTTTGATCCCTCCTGCTAATCAAACAAAGCATTATCACTACCACTGGAATGGTCAGGAAATAACCCATGTCTCTGAAATCAACAGTTAATCCTAGTTTGGCGGCACTGCTATGGCCTTTCCACAACCTACCGAATGACTATATTGTGGTCGATACAGAGTCGACAGGATTGTTTGACGAAGAAGGAGCACCAGGACTAATTAGCTTTGGCGCCGCAAGAGTCAAAAATGGCAAGGTCGAAGAAATCTTAGAAGTTAAATCTCGCCCGCATAGAGCGCTAAAAAAAGAAGCCAGTTTAATCAATGGTTTTGATGTTAATGAAGTAAAAACATTTCCACTGCCGATAGAACGCTGGGCACAGGTCGAGGCTTTTGTTAATGATCAACTGCTGATTATGCACAATGCGGCCTTTGATTGGCGACTTATTCAAGACCATATTCAACGCTACCAGCTTGCGCCCTTGAATATTACCGGAGTATTTTGCTCACAAAGAGCCGCCCAGCCTTGGGCCGAATCTATAGGCATTAAATGCTCATCGCGAGGGCCAAGCCTAGACACCCTTACCGAATATTTAGCCGTTGAAAACTTAAGAGCAAAGCAGGGAAATATTCATCATGCCAGTGATGATGCGATGCAAACGGCGGCAGTGATTAATAAGTTAGTCGCTTATCGTTAACTACTTATTGCTAACAATAGATACAATAGCCAAATACATTATTTAAAACCAAATTCAAACACGTACAGCACAGGTCGCCATGACACAGCCAGCAGCTTCAAAAACAACAGCTTCAAAAACAACAGCCCCAAAAGCCAAAAAACCCAAAGCCGCCGTTAAAAAAGCGACCAAAGCAGCCGTTAAAAAAACAACCAGCTTCGAAGAAACCCTATGGGACAGCGCCAACAAACTGCGCGGCTCGGTAGAATCCAGCGAATACAAACACATTGTACTCAGCCTCATCTTCTTAAAATTCATCTCCGACAAATTCGAAGCGCAGCGCCAAAAACTGCAAAACGCAGGCATGGGCGACTACCTTGAAATGGTCGACTTCTACACCAAAGACAACGTCTTCTATTTGCCCGTTGAAGCGCGCTGGCAAGAATTATTAACCCACGCCAAGCAAGACGATATCGCACTAAAAATTGATACCGCCTTACACACCGTTGAAAAAAACAACAAATCGTTAGCGGGGGCATTACCCGACAACTACTTCTCGCGCTTAGGCTTAGAAAGCAACAAACTGGCCGCGCTGCTTGATACCATCAACAACATCGACACCTATATTGAAGAGCAGGTTGAAGAACAAGCAGGCATCAAAGAAGGTGAAGAACACCTAAACGCCGAGGCCAAAGCCCTCGCCGAAGAAGACCTCGTTGGCCGCGTATACGAATACTTCTTAGGCAAATTTGCCGCATCCGAGGGCAAGGGCGGTGGTGAATTTTACACGCCAAAATCGGTGGTCGCCTTACTCGCCGAAATGCTAGAACCTTATAAGGGCAAAATTTACGACCCTTGCTGTGGCTCCGGCGGCATGTTTGTGCAATCGATCAAATTTATCAACAGCCACAACGGCAACCAAAAAGACATCTCGATCTACGGCCAAGAATACACCAGCACCACCTACAAACTGGCCAAAATGAACTTAGCCATTCGTGGCATCAGCGGCAACTTAGGCGAAGTCGCAGGCGACACCTTTTTTAAAGATCAGCACCCCGATCTAAAAGCCGACTTCATCATGGCCAACCCGCCGTTTAACCAAAAACAATGGCGCAGCGAAAGCGAGCTGGTCGACGACCCACGCTGGGCAGGCTACACCGCACCGCCCACCGGCAACGCCAACTACGCCTGGATACTGCACATGCTATCCAAGCTATCCGAAGCGGGCACCGCAGGCTTCGTACTCGCCAACGGCTCGATGAGCAGTAATACCAGCGGCGAAGGCAAGATCCGCCAAGAAATCATCGACAATGACCACGTAGACTGCATGATCGCCCTACCTGGCCAACTGTTTTACACCACCCAAATACCTGTGTGTTTATGGTTTCTGACTAAAAACAAAGGCGAAGTAAAAAATCCAGACGGCACAATAGAACGCCGTGATAGAAAAGGCGAAACCCTATTCATCGACGCCCGCCAAATGGGCACCATGGCGAGTCGCATACACAAAGAACTCACCGACGACGACCTCGCCAACATCGCCGGCACCTACCACGCATGGCGCGGTGAGCAACACGATGGCAGTGGCGACTTAGCGGCCTACCAAGACATTGCAGGCTATTGCAAATCGGCCACCCTCGACGACATAAAAGCCAACGACTACGTGCTCACCCCAGGTCGCTACGTCGGCGCCGCCGAAATCGAAGACGACGGCATCCCGTTTGAAGACAAAATGCGCGATCTTAGCCAAACCCTGTACCAGCAAATGCAAGACGCACAAGCCCTAGACGCCGCGATTAAGAAGAACTTAGAGGTGTTGGGCTATGGGGAATAAAGAAGTGGGGAATAAAGAAATGCTGAGTAAAAAGGCGGCCAATAACCCCCCGCAAACAGAGGAATTACCGCCCAGCCTCATCACCGATATTCAGCAAATTATCAACCAAGCCCGCACGCAGGTTAAGCAAGCGGTTAACCACGCCATGGTGCAAGCTTATTGGCACATCGGCCAACTCATCGTCGAACAAGAACAACAAGGCGCGCAACGAGCAGAATACGGCAAAGCCCAACTTCAGCAGCTTTCAGAGCAACTGACCACCGACTTTGGCAAAGGGTTCGACATAACCAACCTGCGCAACATGCGCCGTTTTTATCAAACGTTTCCAATTCGAGAGACAGTGTCTCTCGAATTGAGCTGGTCGCACTATAACGTACTGGCTCGTATCGAATCAGCGACCTCGCGCACTTGGTATCAGCAAGAAGCCGTACAACAGGCTTGGTCAGTGCGCGCGTTAGAGCGCCAAATTGGCACACTGTATTACGAGCGTCTGCTGTCTAGTAAAGAAAAACCGCGAGTAGAACAAGAAGCCCACGAAAAAATCCAAGATCACGAAAAAGCCCTCGCCCTTGCCAGCAATCCTAAAGACTACTTGCGCGACCCTTACATCTTAGATTTTCTCAACCTCGATGCAGGCGCGTATTTAGAATCCGATCTAGAGCAAGGCATTATCAGCAACATACAACAGTTCTTACTGGAACTGGGCAAAGGCTTTGCCTTTGTCGAGCGCCAACAACGCATCATCACCGACGATGGCGACTACTTCATCGACTTGGTATTTTACAACTTTCACCTAAAATGCTTTTTATTAATCGACTTAAAATTGCACAAACTCAGCCACCAAGACGTTGGCCAAATGGACATGTACGTGCGCATGTACGAAGACCAAAAACGCCAGCCAGACGACAACCCCACCATCGGCTTAATATTGTGCAGCGAAGGCAATAATACCGTGGCAAAATATTCCGTACTGAACGAAAGCCAACAACTGTTTGCCTCAAAATACGTCACCCAACTGCCCAGCGAAGAAGAACTGCGAATAGAACTCGAAAAAGAACGCGCGCACGTTCAGCAACAACTGCAAGAGAAAAATACCCAATGAATAGCCTGTTGATAAAAGCAATGCAGTTGAAAAATGCAGATGAGTTAAGTGTGGTGATTGAGCAGGGTTTAGCTGCATCAGATAATAAGGAGTTGGGTTATGGGGAGTGAGTGGAAAATCAGTTCTCTGAAAGATCTAGGGGTTCAACTTATTGATTGTGATCATAAGACCCCTAAAGCTGTAGAAAATGGAATACCCTATATCGGTATTCCACAAATGGATGAAGGTCGTATAAATTTTGATGCAAACCCTAGGCTTATTTCTGAGGAGGATTACGTTAAGTGGACGAAGAAAGCTAATCCTCAGTACGGGGATATTATTTTATCAAGACGGTGTAACTCTGGTGAGACCGTATATGTGCCTAAGGATGTCAAATTTGCACTAGGCCAGAATTTAGTTCTATTACGACCAGCTGGTGACAAGTTGCACCCTGAGTATTTACGCTGGGCAGTACAAGGTAAAGAGTGGTGGAATGAAGTTGCAAAGTATTTAAACCCTGGTGCAATTTTCGAAAGCTTAAAATGCGGCGAGATACCTAAATTTAAAATTAAGGTGCCACCAAAGGAAGAACAAAAAAAAATCGCTGATATGCTCACCAATATTAACGATAAAATTGAACTAAACCGCGAAACCAACCAAACCCTAGAAGCCATGGCCCAAGCCTTATTCAAAAGCTGGTTCGTGGATTTTGATCCCGTATTCGACAATATAATCGCCCACAACCTAGCGCATAACAACGCGCCACTGCACAACATTCCAGAACCCTTATTGCCCCACGCCCAGCTCCGCTTGAACGTACTCAATGAGGGTCAGCATAACGCAGACAATGTCGAACGGGGTTCAGCCCGACAGATCAGCGCCGCACGCGCTTTTCATCATCTATTCCCACAAGCATTTGAGCAAAGCGACGAACCCAGTGTCGGCATTCAGGGCTGGGTGCCGAAGGGGTGGGATTTAGATGGGCTTGGTAGTTTCATTAACTTCTCAAATGGCAAGTTGATGAAATCAACTGTTGATGGATTATATCCTCTGTACGGTGCGAATGGGATAATTGGCAAGACAAATGAAATACGGTGTAGTAATGCGATTATTATCGGCAGGGTAGGAGCTTATTGCGGCGCTATAAAGTACTGCCCAAGTTCGTTTTGGCCTTCTGATAATACAATTGTTGCTAGCTCTACTGAATCTGAAGATATGCTTCCGTTTATTTTGTATCAGTTGAAGTATTTAAATTTAAATCAATATGCGGGTGGAGCAGCTCAACCGTTATTAAACCAAGCGACATTAAAAAGCATTAAAGTAAGTGCGCCTAGTCGTTCTGCATGTAATGTTTTCAATAAAACGGTGAGCGAATTTATAATTAAATCGACAAATTTAGAAAATGAGATTCATGTATTAGAATCCCTACGCGACACCCTCTTACCCAAACTCATCTCAGGGGAATTGCGCATCCCCGACGCCGAGCAAGCAACCGAGGCATTAGCGAAATGACCTCAAAATTCACAAAACAACTCTGCGAGTTTTTGCAACAGCACACCCCAGAACAAGTCGCAACGTGGCTGGTAGAAACCATCAGCGCCGATAAAGGTTTGCAAAAACAGTGGCAAATAATGTAGGTCGGGGTTTAGCCCGACAAAATGTTGGCCTAAAGACCAACCCACACAAGAATTAATATGAACAATAAATACCCGTTAGAATACCAGCCAGATTACCTCGTTTCCTTCGCCGACATGTTGGCTTATGAAATGGAAGGCCAGAGCATTAGTATCGATAAACTGGCTGAAAGCTCAACGTTGACAGTGGCCCAGATCAAGAGCTTATTAGCGAAAGAAAGTACTATTGATAAAAATAGCGCTAAAGCGTTGAATGCGGTACTTGGGCGCAGCGTTGAATATTGGTTGAATATAGAAGCGCATTATCAGCAGACTAAAACGAGACTGGCGCAAGAGCATCAAGGAACGAGCGAATGACGATGAATGATTTACCGATGGCATTATTCACCAGCGAAGATGGACAAATTCGCTTGCAGCTAAAGTTGGTGGATGAAACACTTTGGCTCACTCAACGACAGATGGCAGATTTGTATGAAAAATCATCAAAGACTATTAGTGAGCATATTAATAATATTTATGATGATGGTGAATTAGAGCCAGATTCAACTATCCGGAAATTCCGGACAGTTGCCCGAGAAGGCGCACGAGACGTGGAAAGGCTGCTTGATCATTACAGCTTAGAGGCCGTTTTAGCGGTGGGTTATCGAGTACGTTCGACTCGGGGTACTCAGTTTCGCCAATGGGCAACTCAGGTATTAAAAGAGTATTTGATCAAAGGCTTTGCCATGGATGATGAGCGGTTGAAAGACCCTAGTCGAGATGTGGCAGGTGATTATTTTGATGAATTACTTGAACGTATTCAGGGCATTCGAGCATCGGAAAAACGTTTCTATCAAAAGATCACCGATATTTACGCGACCGCAAGTGATTACAACTCATACGCGCCTATTAGTAAGCAGTTTTTTGCATCGGTACAGAATAAATTGCATTGGGCTATTCATGGGCATACCGCCGCAGAACTAGTATCAGAAAGAGCCAACAGTGATCAGCCTAATATGGGCTTAACCAGTTGGAAAGGCAGTAAGGTTACTAAAACAGATGTTTCTGTGGCTAAGAACTATCTGACTCAAGATGAATTAAAAAGTTTGAACCGTATTGTGACTATGTATTTAGATTATGCAGAGTCGCAGGCTGAACGCCGCCAGTCTACAACGATGGTAGAGTGGGCAAGTAAACTGGATGCCTTTTTGCAGTTTAATGAACATGATGTTTTGCAAGATGCAGGGCGTATTTCTCATGATGTGGCTAAGCGTTTGGCTGAAGAGCAGTATGAGAAATTTGCAGAACAAAGACGGTTAGACGGTGCAAAAGAAGTCAGTGATTTTGATGCATTTCTTGCAAAATCAAAGCAGATTCCTAAAAGCCGTTAAGATTAGAGTGACTCGCTAGGGGATGCCTAAAGAAGCGAAAAGCCCCGGTGCAACTCACCGAGGCATAGACGCCGACCGGGCTCTCCCAATCCACTTAGTGGAAGCATAAATTGAGTGGCGCTCAACTTCAAGCAACTATCCGACATCTCTAATAGACAAGCCGGACAGTTACCTTAGCAGCCCTAGATAAGTAGCGCTGCGTTCTCTTGTTTTCGCTGGGTGAGTGTCTCTGCAATGGCTAATACCGTTGTTTTACTAACCGCTTGTTGTATTGCCAGAGTTGAAAAGTTATCAATCGCTTCAACGACTTCTTGGATACATTGCTGCGCTTCTTTCCAATTGGCAAAGCCTGCACTCGCAGCCAGCGTTTGCATTACTTTGAGTGGGGGCGCTTTTCCATATCCTGCAAAGGCTGTTGCATGCTCATTAAAGGGATGAGGGCTAAAGGTAACGTCGTAAAAGGGCGCGAGTTGCCAGTCACCGTCATCGCCTTGCAAAAAGCCCCAGTTTTTACTGTGGTCATCTTGGTTTGCTGCCAATAAATTAAAGACAGCGCGACGAAACTGAAGTTGCCCTGCCGCAGGAGACTTACACAACTGGCGACTGGCTTTAATAAGCTCGCTATAGTCTAAACTAGGGCTTCGGAAGTCGGCATCTAACAAGCCACAGGCACTGTGCATATGCAAACGTCCTACAGGTTGTTCATTAGGTAAATAATCAAAACGCTTAACTGCTAGCCAGGCCTTGGCATCACTGCTTGGTGGCGCAGCAATTAATTGCCAAGCCGGTGGCTGGCACTTTGCTTGTTCAGCCATTTGTAAATACACGGCTTCACATAAGCCTTCTTCATGGCCCAGTGCTAAGTTCTTCGAGGTAAATTTAACTAACCATGCTTCATCTCCTGGCTGGGCATACGTTCGACATTGCTGCGCATCACCAGCAGGCATGTAGATTTGTGCTTTAGGCCTTGCCCCACCCGAGCTCCCCACTGCGACCAACGTTGCTAGCACTTGTTGGGTTTTACCCTCTAATTCTTCAGACCCCTTATAATCAAGAATGGACTGATCAAACAAGGTTTGTGCTTCTAGCCCAAGTGTTGCTATATCAATATTGTGAGGTTGCTCAGGTGAAAACGCGGATACGGGGGTAAAAGACAACCCTCCCATGCCTTGGTGACCAACAAAGGCTAATCGATCCATTGCTGTTACTTGCGCAGGTAAAATGCCGTGTTGGCGAAATACTCTGTCTTGCAGCAGCAAGCCCCAGCCATCAGGCAAACAATCACCAAATACGCCATGCACACCTTGGTGGGGCTGTTTAGGCGCTGCTTGAACTTGCGTATTAGCGTGCAAAGTAAATGGGGATAAATTTCCAAATTGACGAATGTATTCATCAAGGTACTGAAAGAATACTCCCTGGCGGTTTTGAGCTAATACGCCCACTGGCACAGTCTCACCCGTTGTAAGCGTTCGTTGCACATTGAGCTTTTGAATTGGTTTAAAACTCATCTTTAAGAACCTCTTCTATGCTGGTAGGCAAAGCAGAGCGGTCTGTGCTTACTTGAGTTAGCTGATAAAGCCTATCGAGTGAGTCAAGTGACTGCCATAATAGCAGTAACTGGCGAAATGAAATTTGCCCTGTGAGTTCAAATTTTTTGATAGTAGGCGCAGGCACACAGCTGCGCTGAGCAAGTGCCTCTCGCGATAGCTTAGCGTGCTCTCGTAAACCACGAAGGTGAGCTGCAAACGCTTGGCTAACATCGGTGTCATCTAAAAGTGAAAATTTCATACTCAACCCTAATGGATACAGTAGTATCCATTATAGTCTAAAAATCGACCTTTTGGATACACATGTATCTATTAAGTATAAGATAAACGCACTTATTAGAGAAAGGCGTGCAAAGCTGGTATATTTTCAAACTTGTCAATTACCTTGCACTATTACAATTTGAAATAGTAGCTCTAATATTTGCTCTAATAGTTGCCCTGAAAGCCCATGAAATAAGGCCCCAGAATATAGGGCTTATAAACAAGAATACGCAGTAAAAGGACGTACCACCCTCATGACAGGTAAATTTACCGAAGCGGTTTTAGAAGACGCCATTATCAAATTGCTGGGGCAGCAAGGCTACCCGCATGTATTGGGCGCTGATATTCAACGTGCGCCCACCGATGTGTTGATTGTGGACGATTTAAAAACCTTTTTGCGTAAGCAGTATCAAGCGCAGGGCATTACGGAGAATGAAATTGAAACCGTGGTGCGTAAGCTGCAAGCATTGCCTGCCAGTGATTTGTACGACAGTAATAAAACCTTTTGTAAGTGGCTGAGTGATGGCTTTTTATTAAAGCGCGAA
>TARA_B110000211_G_scaffold234866_1_pt1 | contig 18152 bp, 22 predicted proteins | sample TARA_B110000211 | Tara Oceans TARA_B110000211 (sample SAMEA4397516) | marine metagenome | biome: Polar Biome; feature: [DCM] deep chlorophyll maximum layer (ENVO:01000326); material: water (ENVO:00002006), including particulate matter (ENVO:01000060) such as... | depth 30 m
TGATTTATCACAAATTTGTCTTATTTATTGAGTTTAAATATATTTTAAAACTATGCAACTTAAATTCAATAAACAAAAAACTATCGGTGAAACTTTAATATCAAAGTTAATTAAGGGGGTTATAATTTGTTTATTCTTAACATTTATAATATTCTTAGTAGATAAATTTAATTTTCCATCGCCAGAGAAAAATATTAAAAAAAATATAACCAATGAGATTATTCAACTTAAATAAATCTCTTTATCTAACAATTCTATTGCTTGCTTTTATTTTCCCAATTAAGGCTGAAGAACCAATAGATATCTGGAAAAAAAATAATACAAAAATTGACAAAATAAAAATAAAGAAGAAGTCAGGTGCAGAATCTTCAATTAATATTAAAGAAAAATCAATCACTCAATTAAGCGACATTAAAATCGATAAAGATGTTGCAGATTCAAACTTGGAAAAACCTATTTTTGGAATATTAGACCCAGAAGAAAATAATTTAAGTTTAAATATGTGGATGCAATCAGATGGCAAAGAGATAAAAGATATTTTTAAAAGAATAAATAAAATAAAATTATCTTCCATAGCTGAAGAGTTATTTTCTAATATTATAACTACTTTCGCATACTCACCTGACAAAAACATGTCAGAAGAAGAATTTTTGAGTCTGAAGATTAATTGGCTCATGAGAAATAAAAAAGATGATCTTTTAGAAAAATTCTTAAATAAAAATGAAAAATTTAAAAGTAAAAAAATAATAATACAATATTTAGTTGATAAAAACATTGCGAAAGCAAATTTAAATCAAGGTTGTCAAAAAACTCAATTTCTAAACAAAGAGATAAAAGACTCATATTTAGAAAAATTTAAAATTTATTGCTTGATATTTAATGACAAAAAAAATGAAGCTATGCTAGTTTTTGACTTACTGAAAGAACAAGGTCTCTCAGATAATTTTTTTAACAAAAAGATTAATTTTTTATTAGGTGTAACAAACAAAGCTGATAGTGAAATTAAAGACAATAATTTATTAAATTTTTATTTGTCCTCCATAACTGTACCAAACTTTAGTTATTCAGCTAATAATAAAACTAATAAATTTATATGGGAATACTTAAATTCTGCAAATCTTGTTAAACTAGATGATATTGAAGATAAAGAAAAAATTAAAAATTTAGAATTGGCTGCCAATAGTGACACATTAGATAAAAAAAAAATATTTGAAATTTATAGTCAAATATCATTCGATTTAAACAGTCTTATTAATGCAGAAGGAATTTATAAGTCTTTAGAGGGAATTGACGCGAGAGCTTTAATTTATCAAAAATATTTACTATCCGATAATACAGAAAATAAAATTAAACACTTATTGCTTTTAAAAGATTTATTTAAAAAAGACGACTTATCTAACGTATTTACAGAATTTATGAGTTCAAAACTAAAAGAACTTATGGAAAATGATATTCCTAAAGATTATCTAGAAGTTGTTAAAAATAATATTATCTCAATAGAAGAATATAAATTAGGGAAAATAAAATATGATGATAAAATTTTACATAGGTCAAGAGTTATCAGATACTATACAGAAACTGATACATCAATTCAGAAAACACAAAAAGATTTAAATAACGTGTATAAAAAAATAAAAAAAAATAAAGATTATTTTTTTTCAGTTAAAGACTTGATTTTAATCGAGGCATTAAAAAAAGATGGATTTAAAATACCCAAAGAAATAAAATATCAAGAAATTGCAAAAAGATACAGCGTTCCAGATAGCCTGATTAATTTGCTCAACAATAAAGAAATAGGATTGCTCGCTCTTAAGTTTGTGGAAATTATCGGAGAAGATGAAATTTCTAATCTTGATCCAGAAACTATTTATTTTATTACAAATATCTTAAATAAAGCTGAAATAATTAAATTGAGAAATAAAATATTGATTACGGCACTACCTTTAAGAACTTAATTATATTATAGTTTTATAATGACTATTCGAAAAATTTTAATTGAACCCGATGCATTACTAAGAGAAAAATGTAAAAAAGTAGAAAAAGTGGATAAAAATATTCAACTGCTTATGGATGATATGTTAGAAACCATGTATGACGCTCCTGGTATAGGTTTAGCTGCAATACAAATAGGAGTTTTAAAAAGAGTGGTTGTAGTAGATTTATCAAAAGAGAGTGAAAAAAATAATCCAATATTTTTTGTAAATCCTGAGATTGTATATAAGTCAAAAGCTAAAGCTGTTCATGAGGAAGGATGCCTGTCAATTCCAGGACAATTCGCAGAAATTGAAAGACCTGCTGAATGTCATTTAAAATACTTAGATTATAATGGCAAAATGCAAGTATTAAAAGCAGATGGATTGCTTGCTACATGTATGCAACATGAATTGGATCACTTAGACGGAATCTTATTTATTGACTATTTGTCAAAGTTAAAAAAAACAATGATTATTAAAAAACTTAATAAGCAAAAAAAATCATTAGAAAGAATTGTAGTTTAATTTCAAAAATTAATGTCGAAAAAAATTGTTTTTATGGGAACCCCTGAGTTCTCTGTTCAAACTCTGGAGGTTTTAGCAAAATCTAATTATTTATTAGATTGTGTTTATACGCAACCACCTAAAAAGTCCTCTAGAGGACAAAAGATAAATTTGACACCAGTTCATAAAAAAGCTTTAGAAATGAACTTTAAAATCAAGACACCTAAAGATTTTAATAATGATGAAGATTATAATTACTTAAAATCACTCTCACCATTCGTAATCGTAGTCGTTGCATACGGACAAATTATTCCTGAAAGATTTTTGAAATTACCTGAAAAAGGATTTATCAACATACATGCTTCTCTTTTACCGAAATGGAGAGGGGCGGCTCCTATTCAAAGATCGATAATGAATCAAGAGAAAACTACAGGGATAAGCTTCATGAAAATAGAAAAAGATTTAGATACCGGACCGTATATGAAACAAATTAAAGTAAGTATTAATGATAAAACAAATTCTAAAAATCTCAGCTCAGAACTTTCATCGTTAGGGGCAAAAAATATCTTAGGTTGTCTTGAACGTATTGAAAAAGGTAATGTTGAATTCTGTAAACAAGTAGAAAAGCTAGCCACTTATGCAAAAAAAATTAAAAAATCAGAGGCCAGGTTGTCATGGAATGATAGTGCTAAAAAAAATATAGCAAAAATAAACGGTTTAAACCCCGATCCCGGCGCATGGTTTGAATACGATGGAAATAGATATAAAATTTTACAAGCAAATATTTCAAAAGAAGTCGGAAAACCTGGTGAAGTGTTAAGCGAGGAATTAACCATTGCTTGCAAAGACAAAGCGATTCAAGTTACTGAAATTCAAAAAGAAGGTAAAAAAAAACTATCAATAAAAGAATTTTTAGCAGGATCTAAAATCCCAAAAGGGAAGATATTTCTATAATGTACACATATCAAATATTAATAGAATATGATGGATCTAAATTCGTAGGTTGGCAAATTCAAAATAATGGCCTGTCAATTCAAGAAGTGATTCAAAAAAATTTAAAAAAAGTATTAAGAACAAAAATAGTTATTTTTGGTTCTGGACGAACAGACAAAGGAGTCCATGCCATAGAACAGTCTGCTCATTTTTATTTAAATTATTTGATAAAAGATAAAATTAATTTTATTAAATCAATAAATTTTTTTTTATCAAAATATAATGTTTCTATTCTTGATCTAAAAAAACAAAAAAAAACCTTTCACGCAAGATTTAGTGCCAAAAAAAGAACCTACAAATATTTCATAGTAAATAGACAAGCTCAGTTATCCTTAGAAAAAAACAGAGCGTGGAATATCAGAAAAAAATTAGACTTAAAATTGATGAAGAAAGGCTCAGCTTTATTAAAGGGCACAAAAAATTTTTCTACTTTCCGAGCCTCATCTTGCACAGCACGTTCGCCAATTAAAACTTTAAATGAAGCTAAAATAAAAAAAAATAAGGATAAAATAGAAGTCATATTTACTTCGCAATCATTTCTTCAACAGCAAGTTCGTTCAATGGTAGGATGTTTAAAATATCTAGGTGAAGGTAAATGGAATATTCAGCAATTTAAAAAAGCTTTGAATTCAAAAAAAAGATCAAGCTGCGCGCCACCTGCGCCACCAGAAGGCTTGTATCTATACAAAGTAAAATATTAATTACTTAAAACCATATTTTTTAATTGAATTAATGGATATGCAAAGCAAGGAATAGAAATTTTTTATAAAAGAGAGCTTGTTATAGTCATTATTTATTTTCCAAATCCAATAAATGTTTTTAAATTTGTTGCTCTGAAGCGACTCTTTCCTGATTCTATACCTAGTTAAAAATTTTTTTAAGGAATGCGCGTAATTAATTTTTTTTAGAATTTTACATTTGTAAAAATAGTCTTCACAAATTTCAGTATTTGTAAAATATATATCTTTAGTAATTTTTCGTTGAACCACCATTGTACTAGTACCTATTGACGTATTTTTTATAAATGAATTAAAATTAAATTTAAAAGGAGCTACTATATTTCCAATTATTTTATTATTATCATCAATGGTCTTATAATTCGTATAAGTGAAGCTGTAATTATTTTTAATCATATATTCTAATTGTATTTTTAATTTATTTTTTTCCCATAAATCATCAGAATCTATGAAAGCCAAATACTTAGATTTAGATTTTTTTATAGCTAAATTTCTACAGTAACCTGTACCTCTATTTTTTTTTAGCCAAATTATTTTTATTTTTTTATTTTTTAAATACTTTGATAAAATTTTTTTTGTTTTTTCGTCAGAACAATCATCTATAATTATTAATTCCCAATTTTTAAAACTTTGATTAATTATTGATTTAATGGTTGCGTCGATATATTTCGAACTATTATAGTTTGGTAAGATGATGGAAATTTTTAAGTTATTAATTTTTTTTTGAGGTATTGGCATATTTTTTATTTATTCTCCATCTAGAACCCTCGCGCACTATATAGCCACAACAATTTCTCTCTCCACATTTGCACACAAAATCTTTGTAATTTTCATCATAAGAAAACCCATAATCATAAGATAATTCTTCACCTTTTTTTATATCCCTTAAAGCATAAATCCATAATTTTAATCCTTTGCCAGCCACTTCACAATTTGGATTGCATGAGTGGTTAATAAGTCTTGCTGTGTTGTGCTCAAAATCTCCGTCTAGATCATATCTACTGTTTAAATTAAAAAGATAAATTGCTTTTTCATTATCATATTTAGGATTTTTCTCAGTTTCCTTTTTACTAATTAATTTACCTTTGTAATAAATAATTATTGTATCTTTTTTTATATTTCTCGACGCATATAGGCCACGATTATCAATATTAGATTTTCTAACTTTATAATACTTCACTTAAAGTACTCTACCAGGATATCGTGATAAATCCTTTTTAGTTTTTTTAGATCTGAAATTGATACACATTCATCAACTTTATGCATAGTTTTATTTACAAGTCCAAATTCTAAACATGGAGATATTTTTCTGATAAATCTAGCATCAGATGTTCCTCCAGTTGTTGAAAACTTTGGATCAATTCTTGTTATTTTTTTTATAATTTTTTTTGCCATAAAAATAGTTTTTTCTGGTTTAGTTAGGAATGCGTCTCCATTTGAGTCATAACTAACTAAAAATCTACATTTAGTTTTATTACAGATATTATTTATTACAGTATTGATTTTTCTTTTCAAAGTAGTTGCAGTATGTTTGTTATTGTACCTAATATTGAATTGGGCCCATGCTCTTGATGGAATTACATTGTGAGCTTTATTATCAACAAATAAGCTTGTAATCTCTAAATTTGAAGGTTGAAAATCTTTATTACCTTTATCAAGTTTATTTTTTTTTAATCTTTCACATATAGTTATGAGGGTGTTTATAGGATTATTAGATAGATGTGGGTATGCTACATGTCCTTGTGTTCCTAAAATTTCTATTTTTCCTGAAAGACTGCCCCTTCTTCCAATCTTAATCATTTCTCCTAATTTTCTAGGGTTTGTTGGCTCGCCTACTATACAAAAGTTTATTTTTTCTTTCTTTTTTTTTAAATATTCAACAACCTTTTTAGTTCCGTTGATTGCCAAACCTTCTTCATCACCTGTAATTAAAAAACTAATAGATCCGTTTATTTTACGATTTTTTTTTGTGTATTCACTTACAGCTGAAACAAAACATGCTATTGAGCTTTTCATGTCATTAGCCCCTCGACCGATTAAAAAATTACCTTTAATAGTTGGTTTGAAAGGATTAACTGTCCAGTCCTTGTAATTACCCGGTGGAACTACATCAGTATGGCCCGCATAGCAGATATTCGGCTGTTTAGTGCCAAGCCTTGCATAAAGATTCTTTATAGGTTTACTTTTTTTATCTTTAAACTCTAATATCTTACAATTAAATCCTAGAGATTTTAGTTTTTTGCTTAAAAAATTTATTGCTCCAGCATCCAGAGGTGTGATACTTGGAAATCGAATAAGTTCTTTTGATAGTTTTATTTCATCAATATTTGGCATCAATCTCTTAACAGATCATTGATAGAAGTTTTGCTTCTAGTTTTTTCATCAACTTTTTTTACGATTACAGCACAATATAATGAAGGGCCATCAGGATTTTTTTTATTAGGAAGACTACCTGGAACAACTACGGAATAAGCAGGAACTTTACCGTAAGTAACTTCTCCAGTCTCTCTATCAACTATTTTAGTTGAAGCACCAATATAAACACCCATTGAAATAACTGCACCATTTTCTACTAGTACTCCTTCGGCTATTTCAGAACGCGCTCCAATAAAACAATTATCCTCAATTATAACTGGTCCAGCTTGCAATGGCTCAAGAACTCCACCAATGCCAGCACCACCAGATACATGACAATTCTTACCTACCTGTGCACATGAGCCAACAGAGGCCCAAGTATCAATCATGGTTCCTTCATCAACGTAGGCCCCAAGATTTACAAAGCAAGGCATCAAAACAGCATTTTTTGCAATAAAAGATCCTTTTCTTACTACGCCATTAGGAACATGTCTGTAACCAGCATTTTTCCAATCATCTTCTTTCCAATTAACAGATTTGCCAGGCACTTTATCGTACCAAGAAGTATAAGGGCCCCTCAAAATTTCCATTTTATTAATTTTAAAACTTAAAAGTATCGCTTTTTTAATCCATTGATTAATTACCCAAGAGCCATTTTTTTTCTCTGCAACTCTTATTTTTCCTTGATCTGTTAATTCTATAGTTTCTTTAATAGCATTAATAATAGATTTATCAGAGTTAGTATTTATTTTATCTTTATTTTCAAAAGACTCATTAATTTTTTTTTCTAATTCACTTAAGTTCATTTACCTCCTTTAAAAATTTTGCAAGATTATCAGTTTTATAGTTTATAAAATCAGAGTCTGAAAATTTAGCTGCCCATGGTTCGTCATTTTTAATCCAAACAGTCTTCATTCCTAGTTCATATGCTGGTTTTAAATTTCTTGCGATATCTTCTATAAATATACTATATTGTGGCTCAATTTTGAATTTTTCTATAATTTTTTTATAGGGTTCAATTGAAGGTTTGGGTATAAAGTCAGATTCTACAATATCAAATACGCCATCAAAAAGCTTTTCGATACCAATTCTCTTGGTGACATTCGATACATGAGCCTTAGATCCGTTGGTAAATATAAATTTTTTGCCTTTTAAATTGCTAATTTCTCGTTTCAAAGGCTTATCTGCTTTTAAAAAATTTAAATCTACATCATGAACGAATTCTAAAAATTCATTAGCATCAATGTTATGATTTTTAATCATACCATTCAGAGTTGTGTTATATTCATGAAAATAGTTTTTTTGTATTACCTTTGCTTCTTCAATACTTACTTTAATTTTCTCAGATATAAACTTTGACATTTTCTTATCTACTTGATCAAAAACTTTGGTATCTCCGGAATAGAGAGTGTTATCTAAATCAAATATCCAGTATTTTATTTTGGTTAATTCTTTCATTTTCTTATAAGAGTCCCGGCACCCTTGTCAGAAAAAATTTCGTATAAGATAGAATGTTTTTTTCTGCCATCAATTATAGCCACACCTCTTACACCATTATTTACTGCTTCGATACATGTATTTACTTTTGGAATCATGCCGCTATTGATCGTTTCTTCCTCGATCATTTTATAAGCCTCTATAGAATTTATTTCTGGTATTAATTTTTTATTTTTATCATAAACACCTTCTACATTTGTCATTAATAAAAGTCTTCTTGAACTCAAAGCTTTGGCTACTGCTCCTGCGGCAGTATCTGCATTTATATTATAAGGTAAATTATTCTCGTCCAAACCCATCGGGGCTAGAACTGGTATACTTTTGTTATCTGTAATTTTTTTTAAAATACTTAATTCAATTTTCTTAGGAATACCTACAAATCCAAGTTCTTTTCTTTCGGGTTTAACAAATATTGTATTTGAATTTTTTGTAGTAATTGAGTGAGCTTTACAAGAAACATTATTTAAAGCAGCTACTATTTCTTTATTAAATTCAATTAATACATTTTCTACTACATCAATAATATTTTTATTAGTTACTCTTAGGCCTTTGATAAAAGCACTTTCTATATTTAACTCAGATAATTTTTTTTTAATTCTAGGGCCGCCGCCATGGACTATTATAGTAGTCAGGCCTAATTTATTTAATATAACAATATCTTTTATAAAATTTTTAAATATCCCTGGATCAATTAAAACATTTCCTCCACACTTTATTACAATTTTTTCATTTTTATATTTGGCCACATATTTAAAAACATTATTGATATCAGGAGCTGTTTCTGGCCAGAATTTTTTAATTGCCTCAATAAATTTTACTTGTGACATCTAATTTGTTTTAATTTTTGTCTTTTTCATAATTACCCATTGCTGGGCAATAGTTAAAATATTATTAACCGTCCAATAAACAACTAGACCTGAAGGGAAAGACGCCAAAATAATTGTTAAGAAAAGTGGAAATACAGCAAATATTTTAGCTTGAATTGGATCGGTTGGTGCGGGGTTTAATTTTTGTTGCACCCACATCGAAAGTCCCATGAGAATAGGCCAAATCCCTATAACAAGAAAGCTTGGAGGATTCCATGGAATTAAACCAAAAAAATTAAAAAGAGATGTTGGATCTTGTGCTGACAAATCTTTTATCCATCCAAAAAAAGGTTGATGTCTCATCTCTAGTGAAATAAATAGCATTTTATATATAGCAAAAAAGAATGGTATTTGTATCAAAACAGGCAAACAACCAGATGCTGGATTCACTTTTTCTTTTTTATATAAAGCCATCATTTCTTGTTGTAGCTTCATTTTATCATCTTTATGTACTTCTTTTAGTCTTACCATTTCAGGCTGTAATGCTTTCATTTTTGCCATTGATCTAAAAGAGTAATTTGCAAGAGGAAAAAACAATAATCTAATACTTATTGTAATTAAAACTATGGCAATTCCAAAGTTTCCAGAAAATTTAAATAGATAATCAATTATGAAAAACAAAGGTTTTGTAAAAAAATAAAACCAACCCCAGTCTATTACTAGGTCTAATTTTTCTATATTTTGGTTTGCTGCGTAATCGTCTATAGTATTAACTTCTTTTGCAGCCACAAATAATCTTAAATTATTTGAATTACTAGAAGATGGTTTAATTGTTGTGGGATTATTTAAAATATAATTTGCTTTGAATGACCCTTTATATAAAAAAGTAGATTTAAAACTTTTGCCTTGTTCCGGTACTAGAGCCGTCATCCAGTATTTATCAGTAATACCCAACCAACCTTTGTTTGCTTCTCTTACTATTTTTTTTTCCTCTACGTCGTCATAATCGTCTTCTTTCAGCTCTTCATCAAAAACACCAATAAAACCTTCATGAGAAATATAAAAATTTTGTATATCATCTGGAACTTTGTTTCTTGTTATCTGAGCGTATGGATATAGATCTACTGAATTACTGGTGTTGTTTTCTATTTTTTGCGAAATATTAAATAAGTATTTTTCATCCAATTTGATTATCTTTTTAAAAATAATACCTTCACCATTTTTCCATTCCAAAGCAACAGGCTGACCATTACTCAAAACATTATTTCCCACAACATTCCAAATAGAATTTTTTGAAGGTACTTTTATTTTGTTTCCAATACTAGTCCATCCTGTTTCAACAAAGAATCCATTTTCAGTTTCTTGCGGATTTAAAAAAGAAACATTTTTATTATCTTTTAAATTTTGCTTATGTTTTTTGAAGGAAACATCATCTATTAATCCGCCCTTTAATGAAATAGATCCAATAATATTATCATTTTCAATTTTTAATCTAGATGATTTATTAATAGATTCTTCTCTTGAAACATTAATTATTTCCAATGTTTCATTGATGCTTGGCGCAATACCATTATCCGAACTCTCATTTTTTTTGGATATGCCTTGTTGTGATAAATTTTTATCAATAGGCTTAGGTGTTTCAAAAAAAGCTCCCCAAAAAAGTAAAACAGCCATAGAAAGTGCAATTGCTACAAAAACATTTTTATTTTCCATTTAGTTTTTACCTCTTGAAGAAATTTTTTTACTTGGTACAAAATCTAAACCTGAACTACCACCAATAAATTTTATAGGGTGACATCTTAATATTCTTTTTAATCCTATGTACAAACCTTTAAAAATACCATGTACATTTAAAGCTTCTATTAAATAATCAGAGCAAGTCGGCAAGAACCTGCATTTACCTCCTAATATTGGAGAAATTAAATATTTATATATTTTTATTATTAAAATTATAAAAAAAATTATTAATTTAGACATTTGTTATTTAATTTTGTTAAAACATTTAATCATTGATGGTAAAAGAACGTCTTGTTTTTTTTCGTAAGCTTTTGGTTTACCAAAAACTATATAAGTATAATTTTTATTAATTGCACCTCTTTTTTTTAGAAGTCTTACCACAATTGCTTTTAGTTTTCGTCTTATTTTATTTCTTTTTACAGCATTGCCAATTTTTTTTTTCATTACAAAACTAACTATTAAATTGTTTTTGTTTTTAGGTTGAATAAAGTTTTTTACAGCAAATATTGAAAAAAATTCTGAATGAACTTTTTTATCCTTTAAAGTTTTTCTAAAATGGCTGCTTTTTTTTAGACTTTCAAGCTTCACCGTCGATTACTAGGTTGAAATTGTTTTACGACCTTTGGCTCTTCTTCTCGCTATAAGTTGCCTTCCAGCTTTAGTGGCCATTCTAGACCTAAAACCGTGTCTTCGTTTTCTTACTAAATTACTTGGTTGATAAGTTCTTTTCATAAATAATTAAAGTTATATAATTAATTAAAGTGCTCATGTACAGTTAATATTTACAAATGAATACAAATTTAAAACCATTATTAGCCGCTGTGTATGGAATTTGTTTGTTTGTATTATTATTTGCAGTTTTTTACTATTTAGATTTTAAGGATTTATCAAATTATAGCTTTATTAGAGAAAAAGGAGAAAATTTAATAAATTTAAAAAATCAAAATTTTTACTTATTCATTTTCATTTTTTTTATTTTTTCATCTATATGGGTTTTATTTTTAGGATTTGGATCACCCATTGCAATATTATCAGGATTTGTATTTGGTAAATGGTTAGGTACTTTTATATGTATTTTATCTTTTACTATAGGGGCCACTTTTTTATATAGTCTTGCAAATCTTTACTTCAAAAGATTTATTATTGAATATCTTTCCAAAAAAATCAAAAAATATAAAATTTTCTTTAAAAAAAATGAACTATTTTATTTTTTAATTTTTCGTTTTACAGGCGGCGGCGGCATACCTTTTGCAATACAAAATGTGCTTCCGGTAGTTTTTAACATGAAATTAAGAAATTATATCATTTCTACATTTTTGGGTTTGGTTCCAACAGTTTTTATAATTAATTCCTTGGGCGCAGGAATTAATAGTGTAATTGAAAATAACGAAACTTTAAGTTATTCAAAAATTATTTCTAATCCTCAAATTTTCTTACCAATTTTAGGATTTGCATTTATTGTTGTTATTTCATTTTTTCTTAAAAAAAAAATATTTAAGAAATGAAAAATAATTTAAGTAATGATTTAAGTCCCTATTTGCAACAGCACAAAAATAATCCAGTACACTGGCAAACTTGGAATGAACAAACTTTACAATTAGCTAAGAAAGAAAAAAAACCAATTTTATTAAGCGTGGGCTACGCCAGCTGTCATTGGTGCCATGTAATGGCACACGAAAGTTTTGAAGATGACGAAACTGCAAAAATAATGAATAAATATTTTATAAATATAAAAGTTGACAGGGAAGAAAGACCAGATATAGATTTTGTTTTTCAAAGTTCGTACCAACTTTTTAACAACTCAGGTGGTGGTTGGCCATTAACAATGTTTTTAGATGAAAACGCTGTACCATTTATGGGCGGTACTTATTTTCCTAAAAAAGAGCAACATGGATTGCCTTCGTTTAAATCAGTATTAAATAAAATAGGAGAAGTTTATCCAATAGAAAGAAAAAAGATAACCGAACAACGAAATTTAATAATTAAAAGTTTAGAACTTAAAAAAAATGCAGTGCAGAAACAAGATTTAGAACCTTTTCTAGAATCTATTATAATTAATTTAGATCCAATAAAAGGAGGATACAAAGGCTCTCCTAAGTTTCCAACATTTAATGTTTTTGAATCTTTATTATATTTCTTTCAAAAAACAAAAAAAAAAAATTATTTAGCGCCAGTAGAAATAATTTTACAAAAATTATGCTCGCAAGGAATATACGATCATGTAGATGGAGGAATATCGAGATATACTGTAGACGAAAATTGGCTAATACCACATTTTGAAAAAATGCTTTATGATAATGCTCAATTTGTATCGATTTTATCAAAATTTTCTAAACTAAAAAATGAAGAATATTACAAAGACAAAATTATTCAAACTATCAATTGTTTCAATGAAAATTATATTAATTCAAAGAATGGTTTGATTGGTTCAGCGTACGATGCTGACAGTGATGGCGTAGAAGGTAAATTTCACACATTTTTGTTCACAGAGTTAAACGAAATAAAGGGAATTGAAAAATATTTCGATGTAGGGCCTGAGGGAAATTGGGAAGGGAAAATTATATTAAGAGAAAAAAAAATTCCCCCTGTTGAAATCGTTCAAAAACTAAAAAGCATAAGAAATAAAAAAAACAAACCTTTTTTTGATGACAAAACACAATTAGATTTAAATTGCTTATGGATTAGCAGTTTAATCCATGCTCATTCAGTTCTGCCAAAAAAAAATTACTTATTTCAAGCAGAAGAATTATATAAAAAGATAGAATTAAAATTTATGAGAAAAAAATTATTTCACAGCAGTATAGAAGGTACGGCTTTTTTAGAAGACTATGCATATACGATAAATGCTTTAAATGATTTAGGAGAAAGCACACTAAATTCAAAATATAAGTTTAAAGCAAAAGAACTATGTGATGAAGTGATTGAAGATTTTTATTTAAAAGAAAAATCCATATTTCAAAAAAATAGAAAATCCTCTAATGATTTATTTTTTAATCCTATTGATATTAGCGATCACACAATACCAAATGGAAATTCAATTATGCTAATTAATCTTATTAAGTTGGGATACGAAAAAGAGTCAGAAGAACTTGCAAAAAGCTTAAATGCTTACCTAAACATATACAAATCCTATATGACTAGTGCTCTAAGGGCTTTAGATTTTTTTAATGAGAAAAGTAATGGTAAAAATTGCAATGATCAAGGGTGCGAAATATGAGAAAAATTAAAATAAAAAATTTTATCTCTTTCCGTTGGCTTTTGTGGCTGTTACTAGTTGTTTTATGGAATTTTGGTTATCCCCAAGCAACACCTTTACAGGATGTTATTATTGCAGTTATTTTGTCCCTAGTTTTTATTTTTTTTAAAAATCAAATTGATTAATATTTAACAAAATACGGCTAATAATTTTCTAGTATTAATAGAAATTATTAGTTTTTTTAGATGCTTGCAAATTTCTAACCAACGAAGTAAAACTACTTTGATGCAGGAGCAAAAATGGGAATTCATTACGACTATAAATCTACACGTGGCGAAAAAGCTTTGAAAAAAGAAGCTAAAAGAAAAGCGAGACTTGAAGAAAAAAAGGCTAAACGAGGCGGCCCTGTTAAAAGTCAGGATTCAGGAAAGCAAATGCACGATATAGATAAACCCATAACTTTAGAAGATTTAACTAATCCAGATAAAGATTAATTTAAAGTGAGATCTTTAGAAAAAAAAGACCCTCAAATATTAAAGCGCGAACTAGCTTTAAAAAAAAATTTAAAAAAAAGAAAAAAATTTAAAGAAAAAAATAAAAAATGACAGTACTTTCAGACAGATGGATTAAAAGCATGGTTAAAAAAAGTGGAATGATAAAGCCTTTTATTTCTAAACAAAAAAGAAAAGGTAAAATATCTTTTGGATTATCTTCGTATGGTTACGACGCAAGAGCATCTAATGAATTTAAGATTTTCACTAATGTTAACTCAGGAATAGTTGATCCTAAATTATTTAAAAAGGATAGCTTTGTTACAAAAATAGGCAAGGAATGTATAATTCCACCTAACTCTTTTGCACTAGGAAGAACTGTAGAGTACTTTAAAATACCAGAAAATGTATTGGTAATTTGCTTAGGAAAATCTACCTACGCGAGATGTGGAATTATTGTGAATGTAACTCCTTTAGAGCCTGGCTGGGAAGGCCATGTAACATTGGAATTTTCAAACACCACGCCTTTACCAGCAAAAATTTATGCAAATGAGGGCGTATCGCAATTTGTTTTCATAAAAGGAAATGAAAAACCTGAAATATCTTACGCAAAAAGAAAAGGCAAATATATGAAACAAAAAGGTGTAACACTTCCTAAGGTTTAAATTTATTTTAAATGCAGAAATTATTTATCAAAGGTAAAAAAAAATTATCTGGATCAATACTGATTTCAGGTTCTAAAAATGCCGCACTTCCAATACTTGCCGCAACAATTCTCGGAAAGAAAGTTAAAATAAGTAACATACCTCTTGTAAAAGATGTTTTTACAATGGTTACTTTGTTAAAATCTATCGGTTCAAAAATTAAGGTCGATAAAAAAAAAAATTTTCTTGAAATTATAAATAAAAAAAAACTTAAAACTATTGCGCCTTATAAACTAGTAAAAACTATGAGAGCCGGTGTTTTAGTTTTGGGACCCTTGCTGGCAAAATATAAAAAAGCTAAGGTGTCACTTCCTGGTGGCTGCGCAATAGGAACACGGCCAGTAGATCTACATTTATTTGCTCTAAAAAAATTAGGCGCTAAGATTAAAATCAAAAATGGGTATATATATGCCTCAGCAAATAACGGACTTAAAGGCAACAAAATTAAATTCCCTTCAATTTCTGTTGGAGCAACTGAGAATGCTGTAATTGCAGCAGTTCAAGCCAAGGGAAAAACAATTTTATTAAATTGTGCTATCGAACCTGAAATAATGGATTTAATTTCATTCTTAAAAAAAATGGGATGTACTATTAAAACAAAAAATAGAACTATTTTTATAGAAGGAATCTTTAAACCTAAAGACATTACCTATAACGTAATGTTTGATAGAATTGAAGCTGGAACGTATTTAATAGCCTCAGCCTTAATAGGAAAAAAAATAACATTATTAAAATTAAAACCAGATATCATCAAAACAGAAATTGATATTTTAAAAAAAATGGGAATTAAGATAAAAGTAAATCATAATAAAATTGTAGTTTATCAATCTAGTAAAATTAAAAAAATAAATTTATTAACCTCTCCATATCCGGGCTTTCCAACTGATTTACAAGCCCAGATAATGGTTCTAATGACCAAAGCAAATGGAACCTCTTCTATTAAAGAAAATATTTTTGAAAATAGATTTATGCATGTACCTGAATTAAAAAGAATGGGGGCAAAAATTGATATTAAAAATAATACCGCCTTTGTCAAAGGTCCAACAAATTTATCAGGAGCTGAGGTTATGGCTACAGATTTAAGAGCATCTGTTAGCTTAGTATTAGCAGCGCTAATAGCAGACAACAAAACAACAATAAATAGAATTTACCATTTGGACAGAGGGTATGAAAAACTAGAAGGTAAATTGAAAAAATGCAAAGCAATTATTAAAAGAATTTAAAAGTGAAAACTCAAAATTTAAAACTTATTGCTAGCTCAGAAGATGATTTAAGGGTAATATCTGCACACTTACAAGACTCAATAGTTTCTCCTTTAGATATAGCAAGTCTTAAAAAAAGTAGAATTTTGTTGATACAGCTAAATAGATTCATGTGGGAAGATGTAGAAAAGGGTGTTTTTAGAAAAAACAAAAGAATTAGAACAGTGTTAAAATTTGACAATGTGGCAAGCGTTTCCTCAAAAAACATAAGTCAAAAAAACAATAAAAGATTTTTAGATTTTTTAGCTATTGAAAGCAACGAAATGCTTGATAAAAGTTATGAGATTGATTTAATATTTTCAGGAGATGCAATTTTAAAAATTAAGACAGAAGTAATAGAGGTAACACTAGATGATCAAGGGTCACCCTGGGATAGCAAAACAAAACCAAAACATAAATTTTTATAATGTTAAAATATTTAGATAGTACAAAAAAAAATTTTATTAAAAAATTAGAATTAGACCTAAGTAAGAGAAGCGTAAGCAAGTCAAAAAAATTTATTATAGTTAAAAAAATAATTATAGATGTTAAGAAAAATAAAGATAAAGCTGTATTAAAGTATGAAAAAAAATTTTCAAAATCAAAAAAAATTAAAACCAAAGATTTTAAGTTTTCTAATTTAGAAATAAAAAAAATTTTAAAAGAATTAGATCCAAATATAAAAAAATCTATAGATCTTGCATTTAATAGAATTTATAAATTTCATAAAAAACAAAAATTTAATACCTATAAGATTAAAGATTCATATAGTAATTCCTTAGCTTATACATCAAGCCCCATAACTAGAGTTGGAGTGTATGTGCCTGGTGGAATTGCAAGTTATCCTAGCTCAGTTTTAATGAATTGTATTCCAGCGATGATTGCTGGTGTTAAAGAAATTTTTATGACTACTCCATCATTGAATAAAGAATATAATCCTGCAGTAATTTATGCTGCTAAAAAATGTAAAGTTAAAGAAATTTATAAAACTGGTGGTGCGCAAGCAATAGCCGCGCTAGCCTATGGGACTAAGAATATTAAAAAAGTAAATAAAATAGTAGGACCGGGAAATGAATTTGTAGCACTTGCAAAAAAAGAAGTATTTGGAGATGTCGGCATTGATATGATGGCTGGCCCATCAGAAGTTACTGTAGTAGCTGACTCCACTTGCAATCCAGAATGGGTTGCTGCTGATTTAGTTGCTCAAGCAGAGCATGATAATTTTGCCCAGTCTATATTAATTAGCAATTCTAAAAAAATTATATCTGAGGTAAATTTTTATATAAAAGTTTGTTTGAAAAATCTTCCAAAAAAAAAAATAGCTTTAAAAAGCCTAAAATCATTCGGATTGTCAATTTTTGTACCTAATATAAAACAATCTACTATTATAGTCGATACGATTGCTCCTGAACATTTAGAAATAATTACAAAAAATCCAGAACAAATTTTGAAGAAAGTGTCAAATGCCGGATCGATATTTTTGGGTCAATATTCACCCGAAGCAATGGGCGACTACATAGCTGGAACTAATCATGTTTTACCGACCTCTGGATCGGCAAAATTTTCATCAGGACTGTCAGTTTATGATTTTTTGAAAAGGCACTCGATTATTAAAATATCAAAATCAGGTATTGAAAGATTGGGCCCATCAGTTATAAATTTAGCAAAATATGAAAAGCTTGAAGCGCATGCAAATTCTATTAAACTAAGACTAAAAAAGGATTAAAAATTGGCTAAACAAGAAACTCTAGAATTTAAAGGAAAAGTAACAGAGCTTTTACCTAATGCTATGTTTAGGGTAAAACTAGAAAACAACCACGAAATTCTAGCCCATACTGCTGGAAAACTTAGAAAGAATAGAATAAGAGTTTTAGCAGGAGATAACGTAACGGTAGAAATGACACCTTACGACTTAACT
>TARA_B110000211_G_scaffold167735_1_pt1 | contig 18136 bp, 10 predicted proteins | sample TARA_B110000211 | Tara Oceans TARA_B110000211 (sample SAMEA4397516) | marine metagenome | biome: Polar Biome; feature: [DCM] deep chlorophyll maximum layer (ENVO:01000326); material: water (ENVO:00002006), including particulate matter (ENVO:01000060) such as... | depth 30 m
CATTGCTGAACTCGATATGCAGTACGAAGCAAAAATGGCGCAACAGACCGCTGCCGATACAGCGATTGAAGAACGCCGTGAAAGCCACCATGAACGCAACGAAGTATTTAGTACGGCACAAGCTAAGTATTATGAAGTGGGTGCGCAGATTGCACGTCACGAACAAAAACTAGAACACCAAGCGCAAATGAGTTTGCAGCTGTCGCAAGACTTGGCTGAAACAGAAAAAGGTATTTTAGAAACGCAGCGTGCGTTAGAAGAAGATCAGCTAAAGCTTGAAGACGTCAATGAAGAACTGATGATGTTAGAGCCCGAACTGGAAGTCTTACTGGCCGGAGAAGAAGCGGCGGGTGAAGAGTTAATTATTGCCGAAGAAGCAATGCAAGCTTGGCAGAGAAGCTGGGATGAATTTACTCAAAAAGCCAGCGCACCGGCACGACAAGCCGAAGTCGCGCAAAGTCGAATACAAAATTTAGAGCAACAACTAACCCGTCTACAGCAGCGTATAGAACGTTTAGATGAAGAGCGACGTCAGCTAGTATCAAACCCAGAAGCGGAAGAAATCTTATTCTTACAAGAGCAAATTTCAGAGCATGAGATGCAACTTGAAGAACAGCAGATGTCTGGCGATAGCTTTGGTGAACAGGTTAACGGGCAGCGTGAAGGTATTGAGAATTTACGCAAAAAATTGGACGAAGGTCGCAGCGAGTTACAGCAAGTACAAGGTCGAAAAGCTTCATTAGAAGCACTGCAGCAAGCGGCCAAAGGCGAAGGTAATACTGCGGTTAGCCATTGGCTAGAAAGTCATCAATTATCTCGTAAAGCGCGATTGTCCGAAAAAATTCACGTTGAAAGCGGCTGGGAAAGAGCCGTTGAAATGGTGATGGGTAACTATTTACAAGCCGTTATCATTGATGATCTAGATCCTGTTCAGCATTGGGTAGGCGGCTTAAAAGACGGTGATATTATTTTATGGTCAGCCGATCCAACCGCAGCGGCGGGGCAGGCAGGCAGTCATTTACTATCGGCCAAAGTCAGCGGTGATGAAAATGTCAGCGCGCTATTAAATAAGGTGCAAGTTGCTGATGATTTAGCCCAAGCGATGGCGCGTCGGTCACAACTCAGCGAAGACGAATCAATCATAACGCCTGAAGGTTTATGGATTGGTAAATCTTGGTTACGGGTGGCAAAAGACGGTGAAGGTAATGGTGGCATCCTTGCTCGACAGCAAGAATTAGAAGCGCTTGAAATACGTTTTGAAGATTTAGACATTAACGTCGAAGAATGGGAAGTTGACCTAGACGCAGAACAATTGAAACTGCGTAATTTAGAGCAACAGCGTGAAGTTCAGCAAAAAGAAATGGCTGCATTTGCACGTCAATTGGCTGAATTCCAATCTCAGCTAGCCGGTAAAAAAGCCCGAGCAGAGCAGTTGGCGTTGCGTACAGATAAAATTGATAATGAGCTTACAGAAGTGAGTGAACTTCAAGCTCTAGAGCGAGAACAAATTGCTGAGGCGCGCATTCAGTGGCAAGAAGCCATGGAAAACATGGATCAAGATGCGGATGAACGCAGCCGTTTACAGTCAGAGCGTGAAAATACAACGACGCGTATCGAAAATGCTCGCATGCGTGCTCGCCAAGAAAAAGATCAAGCTCACCAGCTGCAATTACGCCATCAAGGGTTTACCAACCAGCAGCAAAGTTTGTCTCAAGCGGTAGAGCGCTTGCATCAACAAATGCAGCGCAGCCAAGAGCGTAAATCTCAGATTCAGCAAAACCAAAATCGTGATCACGATTCGGATCTTGAAGAATTAAAAATGCAGCTAGAAGAGCTGCTAGAAAAACGATTAGATGCTGAACAAATAATGAGCGATGCTCGCCGTGAGCTAGAAGCGGTGGATGCCGAGTTAAGACAATTTGAAAAAGACCGAGCCGTTGCTGAAAAAGCCGGTTTAGATGTACGTACTAAATTAGAACAAGTACGCATGGAAACTCAGTCATTAGAAATACGACGTAATAGTTTGGTTGAGCAGTTAGTTGAAGATGAATTGACCTTAGAAGGCGTGCTTGAGAGTTTGCCTGAGGACGCGGATATTCAGCTTTGGAGCGAAGAATTAGAGCGTATTGCTGAACGTATTCGACGTTTAGGTGCGATTAACTTAGCCGCCATTGATGAATATAAAATTCAGTCTGAGCGCAAAACCTATCTAGATGCACAGCACGAAGATCTAGAGAAAGCTTTAGCGACTCTAGAAAATGCGATTCACAAAATTGATCGTGAAACGAAAACACGATTTAAAGAAACTTTTGATAAAGTAAACTCGGGCTTGGCTGAACTCTTTCCAAAAGTGTTTGGCGGTGGCCATGCTAGTTTAGAGCTTACCGGTGATGATCTGTTGAATGCGGGGGTTGCTATCATGGCATCGCCTCCGGGCAAAAAGAACAGTACCATTCATCTATTATCGGGGGGTGAAAAAGCGTTAACAGCGATTGCGTTAGTATTCTCAATATTTCAGCTCAATCCGGCTCCTTTTTGTATGCTGGATGAAGTTGATGCACCACTGGATGATGCTAACGTAGGACGTTATGCCCGACTGGTAAAAGCCATGTCAGAAAAGGTACAATTTATTTATATTACCCACAATAAAATAGCGATGGAAAAAGCGGATCAGTTAATGGGGGTAACGATGCATGAACCCGGCGTTTCGCGGTTAGTATCGGTCGATATTGAAGAAGCTGTAAAAATGGTTGAAGCATGATTGATATGAGAAAAATAATAGTGAAAGCATGCAAAGCAAATACAATAAACGGATGTTTTAAGGTGATCAAATGGAATTAAATCTGCGCACAGTACTCGTAATACTGGGCAGTATTATTATGCTCGGCATTCTAGTCGATGGGTTTAGGCGAATGCGCCGCGCACGTCGTGATGCACTTAGCATTGATGTTAAGGGGGATTATAAATTTCCTGAAGATAGCTTTCCGTCTGAATTACCCAATGGTGGTGCTCGAGTAATTGGCGAGGTTGATGCGGATGCCTTAATGAAAGATGCAAAGGACTTTCGTGATCAATTGGATGAAATTCCTGGCATGTCGGCTCTTGAATCCTTGGAAGCGAATGCTTATCAAGCGCTTGATGATGAAATTAAAGACAATCTGCGTGAAGAGCGTATTTATGCAGGCGAGCCAGATTTTCAACATGAGAGCTACTCTGATTCATCAGCTCAATCTGCTGTTGAGACTAAGTCTAAAGCTGAGACTGAGCTTGAGTCTGAACTTAAATCTCGTATTACTTCAGGACTGAGCTCTCAACGGAACTCTCAACAAAATTCTCAACTAAATCCTCAAATGAACTCTCAAGTTAAAAGTAACGCATCCTCAGAAGCGGCTTTTAATGATGATTCAGCGGAAGCCGACAGTCATTCAGAATCAAGTGATGACGCTGTTAATGCAAAGACTATTCACGAAAATTCTGAGCCGTCAGCCCCATTATTTGCTGAGCCGTCGATTTCACCTGACTTAGATGTTACTGAGAAAGTAGAGCAGACTTCTGAGGCGGTTGCCCCTCGTGCGATGCCGTTAAATTTGGATGAGCACGTTCCACTATTGTTAGATGTAGAAGAGCTGGGTGAAGATGTGGCTGTTCACGATGAGCCTGCTGCCTCGTATACAGTAAGCGAAAACGATTCTATTAATAACCGTCATAACGAAGACAGTACGGCAGCTAATACTTCCAATTATGAAGAGCAGGTTAGCGATCAGGTAGAGCTAACGGTTGATGATATCGAAGGAATACAATCATCGGTTGCTGATATGGGTGATGTGTTTTCTATGGCGGCCGTAGATGAAGAACCTGCGTCTCTAGAAAAATCTGTTTTTGAAGAAGAGCCGGTCATAGGTTCAGGCCAGCAAAAAGCACAAGATATGATGGCACAGGCAGCCTATGCCCCAGTAAAAAAACCAGGGCCCAATGCCGAGGTATTGAGTGAGCGTCCTATTCCTAGCTTAGTATTGGTTACTCATGTTGTTCCTCATGATGAAGAAGGATTTTGTGGCGAAGACATTCTCTACTTGGTAAATAGTTGCGACCTTCGCCATGGTGAAAAAGGTATTTTCCATCGCTTTGAAGAAGAAGGTGGGGAAGGGTGCATTGAATTTTCAATGGCTAACTCGTTTAACCCTGGCATCTTTGATCCTGAAACGCTCATGCACGAACGCATTTATGGCGTTAGCTTATTTATGAGTTTACCAGGGCCGGTTAAAGCGATGAATGCGTTTGAGTCGATGACAGAAATGGCATCGGTTATCGCTCGTAATTTAGGTGGTGATGTTCATGATGAAACGCACAGTATTATGGCGTTGCAAACCATTGAACATAACCGCCAACTTGTGCGAGATTTTGTGCGTAAGCAAAAGCTCTTCGGTAAAAAATAAGTTGGTGCATAACGCGGTTAAAATTAGACGCAATTAATAATAAGGCGCGACTGCGAATAGTCGCGGCTAGTATCAAAAGCGGTTCGAAAGAGCCGCTAGTACAATTTCCATAGCCATATTCACTATAACAGCCTACGCAGTATAAGATTTATGACGATTACCGCTGAAGTATCAAAGCGTATTCAAGACCTAAGACAGCAACTTAATACCTATAGCCATCAATATTATGTTTTGGATGAGCCCTCGGTTCCGGATGCAGAATACGATCGTCTATATCGTGAGCTAGAAAGCATCGAAAAAGAATTTCCAGATAGCGTCACCGCTGATTCGCCAACTCAAAAAGTGGGTGCTGCTCCGTTAGCCAGTTTCACGCAAATAACCCATGAACGCCCGATGTTATCGCTTGAAAACGCGATGAACGAAACGGAACTTGTCGATTTTGAGCGTAAAGTGCGCGACCGATTAAAAACCGAAATCGATGCGTCAGTCGCAATAGAGTATGCCTGCGAGCCTAAGCTAGATGGCCTTGCGGTCAGTATTCTTTATGAAAACGGTCAGTTAGTACAAGCGGCAACGCGTGGGGATGGTGCAACGGGTGAGAACATCACACTAAATGTTCGCACGATCAAGAATGTACCGCTGGTATTACGCGGCACGGATTATCCCGCACGATTAGAAGTTAGAGGTGAGATATATATTCCTAAAGCGGGCTTTGAAAAGCTCAATGAAGATGCTCGTAGTAATGATGGAAAAGTATTTGCCAACCCGCGTAATGCGGCAGCAGGTTCGTTACGCCAGCTAGATTCCAGAATCACAGCGAAACGCCCGCTAGAACTATGTGCTTACAGCATTGGTGTTGTTTCAGAAGAATATGCATTGCCGAATAAGCACGAAGAGATTCTTCAATGCTTAAAGCAGTGGGGACTGAAAATTAATAATGACATGGCTGTAGTGCAAGGCATTCAGGCCTGTGTTGATTATTTTGCCGAGATGGGGCGTAAACGCGATAGCCTTGATTATGATATCGACGGCATCGTATTTAAAATAAACGACCTCGCAATTCAACAAACTCTAGGCTTTGTTGCGCGCGCACCCCGCTGGGCAATTGCTGCAAAGTTTCCGGCCCAAGAAGAAATTACCCTGCTTGAAGGTGTGGATTTTCAAGTCGGTCGAACCGGGGCTCTTACCCCTGTAGCCCGCTTAAAACCTGTTCATGTTGCAGGCGTTATTGTTAGTAATGCGACCTTGCATAACATGGACGAAATAGCCCGATTAGGCGTAAAAATTGGGGATGCAGTGATTATTCGTCGTGCTGGGGATGTGATCCCGCAAGTGGTGTCGGTGGTGATTGATCGACGCCCAGAGAATGCGACCGATATTGTTATGCCTATCGAATGCCCTGTGTGTGGTTCAAATGTAGAGCGAATCGCGACCGAAGCGGTTGCTCGTTGTAGTGGCGGTTTATATTGTGGCGCACAGCGCAAAGAAGCGATTAAACATTTCTCTTCGCGTAAAGCACTGGATATTGATGGCCTTGGGGATAAATTGGTTGAGCAGTTAGTGGATGCTGAATTGATTAATTCGTTTGATGATCTATTTCATTTAAACCTAGAAGAGGTGGCCGCTCTAGATCGTATGGCTGAGAAGTCGGCTAAAAATTTATTGGCCTCATTAGAGACGGCCAAAAATACCACTTTAGGACGCTTTCTATATGCCTTAGGGATTCGAGAAGTGGGCGTGACAACGGCTCAAAATTTAGCCGATTATTTTGGCTTTTTAGAACGCATTCAACAAGCGGATGAAGCTACTTTATTGGCGGTTCCTGATGTTGGCGAAATTGTCGCTAAACATATTTTGGCTTTCTTTAAAGAAGAACATAATCAAATTATTATCGAACAGCTTAAAAAAGTAGGGCTTAGCTGGCCTGAAGCTGAGCCTGCCTCCGCAGAGGATAGTGCTGGGTTACCGTTGGCTGGCAAGGTATACGTGATTACAGGTACTCTGTCTGAAATGAGCCGAGATGATGCTAAGCAATTTTTACAACAATTGGGTGGCAAGGTGACTGGGAGTGTTTCGGCGAAAACTGATTGCTTGGTCGCAGGTGAGAAAGCCGGCTCTAAGCTGACCAAGGCCGAAGCATTAGGCATTGATATTCTTGACGAAGCGGGTTTTATTAAACTACTTCAACTGCATCAGGTTGAAGGCTTTTAATGCGCTTACTCACAACCATTAAATCTATTTTTATTCTAATGGCATTGAGTGCGTTAGTAGCGTGTACAACGACTCCGCCACAAAACTTAGATGATGTGTGCGATATTTTTGATGAGTACTACGATTGGTTTAATGCGGCAAAAGAAGTCGAGAAAAAATACGGTATTCCGATTGGCGTAACGATGGCGTTTATTCATCAAGAGTCGAAATTTGTTGAGGATGCACGGCCACCAAGAGAATGGTTCTTATGGATATTTCCTGGTGATTATCCTTCTACCGCTTATGGCTATACGCAAGCGTTGAATGGAACGTGGCGAGAGTATCAAAAAGATACAGGTCAGTGGAGTGCCGATCGAGATGACTTTATCGACGCGGTTGATTTTATCGGTTGGTATAATATAAAAACCATTAAACGCACAGGTATTAAAAAACACGATGCGTACCGTTTATATTTGGCGTATCACGAAGGTGCGGGTGGATATTTACGAGGTACCTATAAAAATAAGCCTTGGTTAAAAAAAGTTAGCCGAAAGGTCGACCGACGTGCTCGAATGTATAACCAGCAATTAGTTCAATGCCGCGAGACTCTAGAAAGTGGTTGGTTCTGGAGAACATTCTTTGGCAGTAATAAAGTCGATAGTAGTAATTACCGTTATAAAAAATTTGCAAGCCTGCCAGTAGGCCCAGCGTCCATTCATTAGAAATAGAATTCAGATATGTCAACATTAGATCGCTTATTAAATAGCAACAAAGAGTGGGCAGAAAGAGTGAGTCAGGAAAACCCTGATTTCTTTTCTAACTTAAGCAAACAGCAAAATCCAGAATACTTATGGATTGGTTGCTCGGACAGCCGAGTGCCTGCTAACCAAATTGTTGGTCTGATGCCCGGTGAAGTTTTTGTTCACCGTAACGTTGCCAACCAGGTCATTCATTCTGACTTAAACTGCTTATCTGTGGTGCAGTTTGCTGTAGAAGTATTGAGCGTTAAACACATTATCGTTACCGGGCATTATGGCTGTGGCGGTGTACATGCGGCCTATAACGACTCGCGTCACGGCTTGGTTGATAATTGGTTAAGTCATGTAAAAGATGTTCATTATAAGCATATGGATGAACTATCAGCCTTGGAGCCGGATAAGGCTAGAGATCGCTTATGCGAGCTGAACGTTATGGAGCAGGTGCGTAATCTTGCACGTACAACGGTTGTGCGCGATGCCTGGAAAAAGGGACAAGAGCTCTACTTACATGGGTTTGTTTATGGATTAGGTAATGGCTTAATCAATGACTTAGGTATTGATATTGGTAGCATCGACGACCTGAAGAATCAATTCAAAGAATACTAAGCAATCTTAACTCCTGCCTTATTCAATAGTGATATTTGATAACGCAGGAGGTGTTTCTAATCGTACTTTTTAAGATTTAAGGAAAGGCTAATATGCTTCGTGTGCTGAAAAACTTAGTGAAATTTGCAGTAATATTGATCGCGGGAATTTATTTGTCTGCTTGGGCACTATCGCCTTTTATTGCTAATCATTTTATTGCTCAGTATTTAGAGCAGCATGATCTAGAACTAGAAGATCAGACGACGATTCGTTATAACCCTTTTTTATCACGCTTAACCATCGACTCCTTAGTGGTTAAAAATCAGAACGCAGATGTTTTATCATTATCGTCACTCTCACTCGAAATCAGCGCTTATCAGTTGATATCACGAGAGCTCAATGTCTCTGAATTATTAATCGATGGTTTATATCTTGTTATTGATAAGCAAGCTGAGTCATTAAGTATTGCAGGTATTCGTATGCCTACTGCCGAGAAGACGGTCATTGAAGAAGCAGACGTTCAGCCGCCTTCTGAGTTAGAAAGCTCTGACTTAGAAAGCACTGATTTAGAAAGCACTGAGCTAACAAGCACAGAGCAACAAGACTCGGAAAATGATGTGAAGTCAGCCGAGCCTGACTTTCAGTTACTGATGCCTGAAATGCGGCTAACTAATTCAAAAATAGACATTATTGAAAACGGTCAGTTGCATACTCTAAAGCTAAAAGATATCGGTCTTCATGTTGATAAAATAACCCCAAATTTACAAAACCTATCGTTGAGTTTATTAGCTGAGTTTAATAAAGCGGAAATTGCACTCACAGCGTCAACAGAGATGGTTAATCAACTGGGTCAGATAAGCGTTGATGTTGATGTTCAAGACGTAAATATACATAAATTCAGTCATTTTTTTACGCCTCAAATCACGCTTGAAAATGGCTTTGTAAGTTACAAAGGTAAGCATAATATTAAGCTGATGAAAGAAGGTATTCGTGTTGAAATTGCGGATATTGGTTTTAAAACTCAAGGTATCGAAGTGAATAAAAACGATATTCACTTCACTTTAGGAGAGCAGCAATTTAACAGCCCCTTAATGACCGTTGATGTTAATAATGAGACTCAGCTGACCGTTGCAGGTAAGGGTGATCTACTGTGGCAAGATGTGAACGTATTTAATAAAACTGCTAATGAAGTCTTAGTCGCAATGTCTCAGTTAGCACTGAGCGGCCTTGATTTATACAGTAGTGAAGGTCAATACAATGTGACCATTGATATGAGCTCATTATTAGATTCGTTCTTCTCAAATAATACCGAAAACGATATTCCTGCCTTAACCGCTTTTAGTGCACTGACGGTTAACGATGTTGAATTAACCAATCAGTCGTTGTCTATTAATACCGTAGAGCTGGCCGGTCTTAAATCAGATGTTCAGTTGGATAAAGACAAGCAAATCAAGAACCTAATTTTAACCTTAGATCAGCTGACCAACGCGATCGCAGGACCCGAGGGTGAAATTGAGAGTGAAGTTGATAGTAACGTTGATAGTAACGTTGAGGGCGAATCGCTTACCAGCCAAGATACCCCTTTAAAAGACAACGCTGCTCAAGTTATAAACAAAGATGCAAGTAAGGGGGTTAACACAGGCGCAAGTCAGGTCGCTGCGGTAGAGTCTGATAACGCAGAGTTTCATATTCAACTGAATAACTTTAGTCTCGTAGACAGTGCCAATATTCAATTTACCGACCAAAGTGTTTCTCCTATTTACGCGCGCTTTATCAAAGTGAACGAATTATCGGCAGGGCCATTTGATAATCAAAAGCCTGATCAAATTTCAGTGATCAAGGTGACGGGTATTAGCAATAATTATACAAATTTCGATATGACGATTGATGCCAAGCCATTTTTAGCTGCGCAGAGTTACACCGTTAAAGGTTCATTAAATCAACTTGATTTAGAGTCTTTAAGCGCCTATGTGAAAACAGCGTTAGGGTATGAAATTGAAAGTGGCCAACTTGATTTAGCTATGGATATTAAATTAATCGGCAGCCAAATTGATGGCAATTCACATATTTTATTGCGTGGAATAGAACTAAGTTCTGTAGACGATTATGAAAGAAAGGAATCAAGTAATCAAAGCTACATTCCGTTCAATACCGCCCTTGGTATGTTAAAAGACGGGGACGGAAATGTAGAACTTGATCTACCCGTTTCAGGTGATACTAACAGTCCTTCATTCGGCTTTTCAGGCTTTATTACCTTACTGGTTAAGCAGGCGACGATTGCTGGCGCGAAAGAATACTTAACGATGACCTTTGTTCCTTATGCTAGCTTGGTCAAGATAGTAATGGCAGCGGATAAACATTTACTTAAAATCGAAGTTAGCGATCTGAATTACAGCCCGAAGGAATTTGAGGTGACTGAAGATCAAAACGCATTTATTACTACTTTCACTGAACTGTTAAAAGACAAGAAAGATCTTCAAATTAAGATGTGTGGGGTATCGACAGCAGAAGATCTTGGTCAAGAGAAAGGCAAAAAATTAAGCATAGACGAAATTGGGGCGCTGATCCGAATTTCTGAGCAGCGGGCCAATAACTTTAAGAGATTTATGGTCGAAGAGCAGGGGATCAGCTCTTCTAGGTTGCTGCTATGCAAACCACGTATCGATAATACAATGAATGCTACGCCGCATATCATGTTTGAGACATAGTATTTAAGGCGTATACATCAAAAAGTTAGTTGGGCGCGTATCGAGTATGCCCGCCCATCTTGATATTGATTAATAATGTCGCCAGTAGCCCATGAAAAATTCATATTCATCATGAGTTTAAGGTTAGGACTGAGATGGATGTTTAATCCGATCAGGCCAGCTGATGAACTATTACCCACATCATTGTCTCGTAAGTCAATGTGAGAATAGCGCATTATCCATTCAAGATCAGTGTCATTATTACTTTGTGATGATTTAAATCTGCCTTTTTTATATTCGTATTCTCCTGTGCTTTTATAGCTTGCTTGAATATAAGCTCCAGAATATTCCCATTGTTCACCATCGACCTGTTGTATGCTGTTAGCGAATAGTTCACTTTGAAGTAACCAATGCCTATGATGAAAGGCTATATCAACTTGGTATAGATTACTTTGATCAGCATAGAAGCGAGCGCTTCTGACTGTTTTGTTTGCATTATGCACTTCGGCGGTACTTTTATATTGTATTTTGTTGTTATACAGCCAACGTTTCGATGCGGAACTTCCTATGTGTAGCGTTTGTGATTTCTTTCTTAATGGGGCGGCTGTGATGCGCATTGTTATTGCGTCAATGCTACTATCGTCTTTTTTTAGTAAATCAAAATTGGTTAATGAAAATTCATCGTGATTATTTCTCGTAATAAAATAGCCTGTAGCTAAAGTGTAGGATTTTTTTATTTGATTTATTAATAAACCATAGCTTCTTCCAGGTGTGAATGTCTCAGTTGGCAGAGATCGCTCAATTGCGATTAACTCAGATGAACTTGTTTGTTGCTCTAAACCAAAAGGTTCTTTCATATGGCCTATTTGAATGCCTATGTCTTCATTATTTTTGATTCGAATATAAGCGTCAGCTAATGTTAATTTCCCCTGTTCAGAAAAATTCTTCGTATATTTAATTTGGAATTTTCCTTTAAAATACTTGTTAGGTTTAAAAGTAATGCCTAATTTTGATCTGCGTATCTCGGTTGCATGCTGATATCCCTCGCTATTTTTGTCGTAAAAAGGTGAATAATAATCGTGATCAAGCATTAGATACCCACCCAATTCCATGCCTGAAAGATTCGTAATGGATGAGACATTAGATGTGTCATCCATTGCATGTACTAAAACTGAACTAAAAGTGAATAGAAAGAATGAGAACTTATGCATGAGTATCAGCCGTACCTGCAAGGTTTTTTTCTGATTTTTTAGTAGGCGTGAAATGTATCTTTAATCGCGTACAGTCGCGTAAGAAGTCTATGCTTAATATTTCAACTTGAACCACGTTGAGGCCGGTTCTGGTTTTAATATCTTCGATAAGCTTTAGGCGGCGATTGATGTTGATGTTATCTATTTTTTCATACTCAATTTCTATCTCTTCTAAAGAAGGCAAGATCAAACTTGTTTCTAATAAATAGGTCATTGAGCATATGGCTAGATTAATGAGCGATAATTCATAAGTCGACAGGGTGCTCACTGCTGATAATAGGGCGATTGCAATAACTAAAAAAAGATAAGTCATCTCTTTGATGCTGATAGATTCTGTTCTATACCTCAACATTGAAAATACTGCGAATAATCCAAAAGCAAATCCCATTGATACATCTGCGGTATGCAGTAAGGAAGTTACAAGAAATACACCCATGCCAAATAACATAAAAGAGGATGCATTTGCTCTGTGTTGTGAAAAAGAGTAATAGCAAAATCTAATTAATATAACAACAGAAAGAGTATTGATAAGTAATCGTGAAATAAAGTCTATTCCTAAGGTAAGTTCCATAGTCACTCCAGTTTTATTGTTGGTTGATTTAAGTTAATGCAGTTGATTTAGTTTTTCTAATGAATTAATTACTGATTTAAAACGATTGATTTTTAGGGCCCCAGATTCTGCTGCAGTGTCATTAGTCAGAATAGTACCCATGCAATATTTACTAAAATTAGTGCTTTTAATGCCTTTATTTTTAATAAATTCTCGGCATGAAGATGGATAAGGTTTTCGCTCTTGTTTAACTTCAATAATGAAAGTTTTGTCCTGAATTGATTTTTTATGATTACTCGCATTATGAAAGCTTAAGTTAAGGTCGATAGTGATTCGTTCTAAGTTTGATTTACTTATTAGGGTGATTCTTTGGTAATTTACAAATAAAACAGTTTCTAAATTGATGAAATACCCTAATGTCTTTTCGACAAACTGGTTAACACTAGCCTGATCTGGTGATATACAACTCATAGGGATACGCTGTTTAATGGTTCGTTTTTTATTATTCTTAAACTTAATTTCCATATATCCCATATCAGACTCCACATAGCGACGATAGCGGACCTTATAACGATTGAGTTTGCCATTGTGATGATCCAGATAAAACTGCCTTTCTTTGTTATCAAAGTAGGTTGTTTGGTAGCTAAAGATTTTTCGTCCATAGGCACTTAAAATACTATAGTCTTCTGATATAGCAGTCATTAATGGCGTGAAAAGTTTAATGGGCAGCACAAATTTGCTATCCACCCGATCCATTAAGGCTGCTGTGTTTTGTTGTAGCAAGGTATGTGATTCAAATTTATTCAATATTGTTAAATCAATATCTTTGCTGTTTTTAACTAAGGCTAAATGATTTTTCTCGTATTCTTTCGGTTTCAATATGAGCATATTGTTTTTATTTTCTGCAATCATGGCCATAATTCCTAATAATCAGTTTTTATGTAATCAATTGTTTTGATAAGACCCATTTGCGCATTAATTTCACCTTCAATAATACTGCCTTCCACCCCCACACCGGTTTCAGATAATTTGATGCTTCCGCTATGCCCAGCACTTATCAATTCAATTTTGGCTGGGGTACTATCTTTATCTATTACCTTAAAAAGCATAATGTTGGTCGAAATGCCATGCAGAGACAGCTGACCTTTTTTATAATCTGGTTTTTCTACAAAAACCTGTAAAACATAACTATCTGGGTAGTAAGGGGGCGTTGCTGCACCAATAAAGGTTAACCCCACGACAGAAGGGGAGGTTGTTTGGTCTAGTTGATAAACGAAACTATCGACGTTGGTGTAGTTTGAGACTATGCTCATTGAGGCTGTGCGTTGTATGCCTTCTGCATCGGTGAAAGAAAATGAGCCCTGATCACCATTGCTTGAAAACTCTGCGGTTAAGGATGTTGTATCATTTGAACAATTAATAGCTTGATCCGGCAAAATGTACGCTGTTTGGTTAACCTCACCGGCGATGGCACTCGTTAAGAGCTCTCTTTGACTCTTTTCACCTAATTCATCATTTCCATTAATGAATTCAGTCACTTCGTTATAATTATCTTTTGAATTAAGCGTCAGTTGTTGAATTTTCTCGAGCTGACTTATTAAGTCTTCTTCTACCCAATTCTCAGTCAGCAGCTCATTAATTGTTGAAAAATACTGGTTGCGGGTTTCTGCAATGTCATACAAACGTTTTGCCAGTGACAAGTTCTTATAAAGAGGGGCGGAGTTAGGCTTAAACGGATGACCCTTAGTAAAGGTGCTGTCTGTGCCCCAAGGGATAAAATGGAATAAACCATCATCTGGATTGTGATACATATAATAATTGTTCGTATTTCCTGTAGCGGAATCCCAGTGCCCGATGAGAGTTTCTACTGACCAAAAATTTATGAATTCGTCAACATCAATATGCTGACGGATTTGAGTGAGAAACTCGTCATCAGTGAGTTTTAATACATTCGCTAAGTCGTCTAAATCGGATCGGTTATTGGTTTTCTTATTGGTTTTTAATTCAAATCGCTGATTCAGCTGACTGCCAAAATCGGCGACCTGTGCTTCGTATAAATTACCGGATTTATTACCGAAGTTTCGTTCTAAGAAAGGTTTTTTGATACTTTCTACATGGCTATAAATCCCCAGATCTTCACCATTAATATAGACGTGAGCAAGATTACAGCGTGGAGCGACCAAGCCGGCTGCTCGGAATAGGTCATAAGCCATGCATTGGTGTGTATGACTGGGGTCTTGTCGATCATTATTTAAAGTCATTCGCTTTAAGGTTTTAAATGTTCGGCCTTCTTCGTGGGTATCAAAATTTAGCTTAATTGAAGGTCTGGTACGGCTTAATGAGCCTAAGAACCCTTTTTTACGAATGGCAACGTTTTCTAACGTTTGACCATCGATATTCGCTAATGCTTTAAAATCTGAATATTCAAAGTCAGAAGATTGGCAGGCTCCTAATGCTGTGTTTAAAGGACGACCTTCAGATCTTAAGCGAGCAAAGTCATTGGCAGGCATTTGCAGCGATATTTGCAACAAACGTTCTCGATCAAACGCATCTTCGGTTACTGTGCCTTTTGTTGCTGGGGCAAAAAATGCTTCGTCATCCTTGGTGCTAGTCTTACCACCACATGCTGACAAAATAATGCTCATTGCAGTGCCGATAGAAATTAAAAGCGGGAATTTATAGGGCCACATAAGTACGTCCTTGCTTATCTAAGTTATTATTCTTTTATAGTAAGCAGTGAGCCTGTTGGCCACAGTATCCAAAAGGACCATATGACCCCCTTAAAATGTGATCCAGTTCACACTTTAAGGGGTTATCTAAAGGCTGGGAGCAGTATGATCGTGCAAGAACGCAATCGCTTCAGTGCGGCTACTGACTTGTAATTTTTGGTAGATATTTTGCAGATGGCGTTTAACGGTAGAGATAGAGATCGAAAGTGATTCCGCAATGTTTTTGTTACGGTAGCCTTGGTTTATAAGGCTTAATACTTCCATTTCTCGATGGGTTAATATTTCTACTAATCCTTGATTGAGATTTTGATAGTTATCGCTATTATCAAGCTGTTGTTTTACTGGGGTTGCAGATTGGTTGTGGGTGATTATTGATGCCCATTTTTCACGTTCATTTATCGCTGCTAATAATAAATTACAGTATTCTGATTCGATGCCTAGTTCTAATGACTTCTGCAGCATTGGTTTTATGGTATTAGTATCTTCAATAATTAAGTTAATAAATTGATAAGGCGCTGCGGATTCTAATGCTATTTTGAACAGAGTTAGCGCACGTACTTCGTCTCCGAGTGACATTAAAATCTTTGCGGGTACTAAATAACAGCTGATTTTGCGTTTGTAATTACCATTGCTATAGCTTTCATGTGCAATATCTGTAAATGAGTTGCTTTCGCCCGCAGAGAGGACCATTTCACCAGCTGCCTGTATTAATTTTTCGAATAATAAACGAAAGCGGTAGCGGGTTTTATCATCATGATTTTTATTATTAATATGCTGCAATAAAGAAAAACTATTTCCCATTTTGGAGTCTAAAAGCACACTGAGTGTTTCAGTATCTAACAAAATAGAATGACTTCTTTTTATTGTGTTTTCTAGGTTAGCTTCGTATTGTTGTAGCTGATACAAGCAAGTGCGCGCTTCGTCATATCGCCCAGTGCTAGAGAGTAAATGAAACAGTGTATGATATTTATTATGTATTGTTTCTCTTGGCTCAGTAAACTCATTAAGCATTTCTAATAGTTTATCGTAGCACTGCCAGGCTAAGTCTAGTTTGTTAATCTCTAAGTATAATATAGACATTGCTGCATAAACGGATGCGCTATTAGGTAAGGTTAAATATTTCATTTTCTTTAACCAGATAATGTTTTTTTCACCCAGTGAAATAGCCTCTAATATGTTCCCTTGATGATATAAGCTATGTAATAGCCACGAAAGAGAAGAGATACAGCATTGTCCATCTTCTGCTTCTTTTGCGAGCGAAAGAGCAATATTATTATATTTTGTCGCTTCCGTTATATTGTCATCTAAAAAAAAGTCAGTCCCTTTACCTAACATGATCCAGCAGTTTAGGGGAGTATTCTCTTGATAATAACGTGTCTCAAGTGATTGATTGATTATTTTTGCATTGGAAATATCACCGCTAAAACGAGCAACCTGAGCGCGTAAAATCATACTTCCCATGGTTAAGGCTGTTTTTTCTGCAGGTGAGTATGAAGAGGGCGTTAGGTTCTGCTCAAAGTGATTCTCTAAGTAACCACAGTGCTTTTCTACACATTCATAATCATAAAGGTTAATGCCGATTAATGCGGCGAGCATACATAAGTGGGGTAAAGATTGAATGATGTCTTCAGGAATGCGTTCTAAAATATTAGAGACGTGATCAAAGTGGGTTACTTGCGTTAGTGATGGGTACAGTTGGCCCATTAACTTAGAACACACTTGCCAATCTTCCAGCTTGAGGCTGAGTTCTAATGCTTCATACAAATTTCTATTATTGGTAAGCCAGTTTAATGCGACTTTGTTTTTTTGTTTTTCCTCTACTGGGCTTAAAACTCGATGCTCAGTAATCCACTGTCTGAAAAGGCTGTGTAAACGAAAAGTGGGCTGGCTATGCTGTCGTGCATCTACGGTATCAGCCGCATCGGATAATGAACATGTTACTTTAGAAATGAATAAGCCTTGGTTAATCAAGGTCGTTAAAATGGCTTCGTTATCTCTAGAGCTATTAAAAGATTGACACAATTCAAGATTGAAATGGGGTACGAGACTGATATCAACGAGCAGTGTTTGTATATCATGGTTTAACTGAGAGAAGACTTCATCAAATAAAAACTCAGCCAATAAAGAGTCTTGGGTATTTGTACAATCTTCAAAGCTTATTCCCGCTTTAAGCGCGAGTCCGGTTAATTGAATTGCGGCGGCCCATCCTTCAGTTTTCATGAATAGATGCTGCAGTTGATCTTTTGAAAGCTGCAAATCTAATTTCATCTTTAAAAAGTCGGCGATGTGTTCGGCTTCAAATACTAATTCAGAAGCTTGAATAAGGTGGGCTGTTGATTTTGAGCAACGATTTGGCAGCTTCAATGCGGGTGTTTTTCTGGTCGTAATAACGATTTGTAACCAGCTAGGTAAATAGTCTAATAGACGATTAAAAGATGTCAGTATTAATGGGTTGTCGATGTATTGAAAGTCATCTAATACGATGACTGCCCGATGAGGACGATTCCATTTACGGCCTAATTTTTCTAGGGAAGCTAATATTAGATCGCTTATTCGGCAATAATCATCAATACAATGATTTTCTATTATTGTTTCTGCTTCGTCATCTAAGTCATTGTCTATTTTTCTAAGGCAGTGATAGAAATAAGTCCAGAATGAGCTGGGTAAATTATTTTGTTCATCAAGTGACAACCAATAAACGGGGTGATCTGCATACTGTAACCAATTACAGACTAAGCTGGTTTTACCATAACCGGCTGGTGCACAAATAACCGTCAAAGAAGACTTGCTGTAATGATTAAGCTTTTCGATTAGATGACTGCGGGTAAATAAGATGCCAGAGCTTGGTACTGATAGCTTACGCTGCAATATAATCATATCCCCACCTTCGGCTCGCTAGTCAGTAGTCTGTTTAAGTTTTATTATTGTTAAGTCGGTACTTTGCTAATTCA
>TARA_B110000211_G_scaffold93297_2_pt1 | contig 18105 bp, 12 predicted proteins | sample TARA_B110000211 | Tara Oceans TARA_B110000211 (sample SAMEA4397516) | marine metagenome | biome: Polar Biome; feature: [DCM] deep chlorophyll maximum layer (ENVO:01000326); material: water (ENVO:00002006), including particulate matter (ENVO:01000060) such as... | depth 30 m
TAGAGTACGACTTAGTCAGTGATACTGGCACGGCCAAGTTATTCACAACATAAAGAATCGCAATCATGATCATAAAGGCAGCGAAGAACCAGTTAGCAACATAGATGTGGCTTTCTTTACGAATCGCCAAGGTGCCAAGGAAGTTCACGCAGTAAGATACCCAGACCAAAGTCACTAGGATATCAATTGGCCACTCAAGCTCGGCGTACTCCTTAGTAGAAGTCATGCCCATTGGCAGAGTGATCGCAGCAGCAACGATAACGGCTTGCCAGCCCCAGAATGTAAAACTTGCTAACGTATCGGAGAACAAGCGAACACGACAGGTACGCTGCACGATGTAGTATGAGGTGGCGAACAAAGCACAACCACCAAAAGCAAAAATCACCGTGTTGGTGTGTAGGGGACGGATACGTCCAAAAGATAACCAAGGAGTATCAAAGTTCAGTTCAGGCCATGCTAACTGTGCAGCGATGAGGACACCGACCGCCATGCCAACTATGCCCCAGACAACCGTCATGATGGCAAACTGTCTTACCACCTTGTAGTTGTATTCGGGATGGTCAAATGCTGTGCTCATGATTGGATTCCATTAAACAGCGTGGGATTGAGGGTTGAAAAAATCGGCGCAATTATGGTGTTTTGAGCCTCTTTTTGCAAATAAACGTCAGAAAAAACACCTGAAATTTCATAGTGTTAAAACAAAATTCTTGATTTTAAAAGCAAATGAGATTCGTTATCACTGTAATTGTGTGAGATTCGGCCAAAAAGTAAAATCTCACACAGCCTATTACTGCATCGGAATGATTACCCAGTCCTTGTCAGTCAGTGAATAGTAGCTTCGTTGCTAATACTCGCATTGATTTGGCTCAAGGTATTCAAGCACAGGTTACGCAGTTACCATCACCCACAGTTAAAAGAGGAGATTAAATTGTACAAAGATTATACATTCAACGGCAAGGATAAAAATCCTTTACTTATCATAGCTCATGGCGCTGGAGCTGATAGTCAAAGTGATTTTATGACAGACATGGCATCTCGTATTGCTAACGAGGGCATATACGTTGTGCGATTTGATTTTCCTTACATGATTAAGCGTCAGGAAGACGGAAAAAAACGCCCGCCCGATCGTGCGCCCAAGTTAATAGTCGCTTGGCAGGACATCATTGCCAACCTTGCGCGCCCATGTGTTATTGGTGGAAAAAGCATGGGAGGGCGCATTGCATCAATGGTCGCTAACGATTCAGAAATCGGCAACTTGAAAAACGTTGATGCATTGATCAAAGGGTGTGTGAGTTTAGGGTACCCGTTTCATCCACCGGGAAAACCTGAGAAGCAGCGTACCAGCCACCTTGGAAAACTGCGTAAACCGCTGCTTATGGTTCAGGGCACACGAGATACAATGGGCACGAAAGACGATGTTGCCGGATACACGTTAGACAAAAGCATTGAACTTGAGTGGTTAGAAGATGGAAACCATGACCTAAAACCAAGGAAGGCATCAGGATTTGTTTACGAACACCACCTAGATCTCACAGCAAAGGCTGTTGCGGCGTTTGTTAAACGTCAGATCGGTTGATTTGTATTGTCGTGAAGTGAATAGTTTGGTGGGCGCTGCCCACCAATAACCAATTTACACTGAGAAAGTTTACGCCGTTAAAACGGTAAATTTCTCTTGGTCTTTCAGGATTGGCTTAATCGCCGCAATGGCATTGGCACGATCATTAGATTTACTCCACTTCTTCCAAGCATCTAAACTCGTCCAATTAGTAATGATGACACGATGGTTATCATCTTCGGCATCTTTATACGTCGCGCCAGACACATAGCCATGAGCTGAAATCATAGCGCTTAGCGTCTTCTTGATGGCATTGTCATAAGTTGATTCCATACCTTCAGCAATCTGACGTTCGATAATCACCTTAATCATTACTACAACTTCCTTCTAATCAGTATCTATTAATTCATGTCTATGCTCTTTAAAGTATGGGCCATAAGCAAGGTTTGCAACCAAAATAGTTAAAAAAACCAACAAAAAAACAAGGCTCGCATATGGTAACAACCGATCAAGTACAAAGACTGCACAGCCTGTTTAAAAAACATCCAGAAGGCCTCAACCTAATGACCCTCGCGGCAGAATTAGCGGCCAGCCCAAGCGTAGTCAAAGAAGCCTTGCAACAACTGACCGAGCAGTACCAAGCGCCGCTGAGCTACAACAGCGACACGCGCCTTTATGCTTACTTCACCGAAGCACTTGAAGCGTTTGAACTTCCAGGGGTTAGCTTAAGTGCCACAGAGCTGCGCGGCATGGTCGCCGTAGTAAACCTCCTTAATGACCTAAACCCTGGCCATAGCAGCGACGAACTCAACCAACTGCAACGCCAAATCGAAACCTTAGTGGTCACCCATGGCCTCACAATTGATGACCTTGGCCAACGCATACGCTTGTTATCGCCGACAAAACGCCAAATTAACAATTACATATACCAACAAGTCAGCGATGCACTGTTTACCCGAAAACAACTCAACCTGCACTACGTTGCCAGCGATCAAAGCATCAGCGAAAGAGCGGTAAGCCCACAAACCCTCGTTCACTACCGCGACCAATGGTACCTCGACGCTTGGTGCCATAAACGACAACAACTGCGCACCTTCATGCTTAGCCGAATAAACAGCGCTTACCAACTTAACGACGCCGCCCGCGAATTTAGTCGCGAAGAACTGGAACAACACTTCCATAGCAACTATGGCATCTTTTCGGGGGGCGAAACTCAAATTGCCGAATTACGCTTCATGCCCGGTGCTGCACATCTCGTGGCACAGCAACAATGGCACCCAGATGCCAAAGGCCAATGGCACGGTGATGAATATCATTTAAATCTTCCATACAACGACGACCGCGAATTATTGCGTGATTTATTAAGTTATGCACCGTACGTCATTATTAACGGTCCGGAAGAATTAAAAACCGCGTATAAAAAACGCCTGCAAGACGCGTTGAGTCGGAATATATAGGCCGGATAAGCTCGCGTCGCCATCCGACGTTGCGGAATGCCGGCATGTCATACGACGTTGAGGATAACGACATCCATCCGGCGTTGCGGAACGAAAAATTATTCAGGCGCTGTTAAAAGCTCCTTCAAGTATTAGGTCTTAATTTAAGGTTCTAGAAATACTTAACCTTCTATATACTTTGGGGAAATGGAGAATTAATACAAAGGACTAACTTCCCATGCAAATCGCGTCTGATCAACCTAAATATCTCGAATATCGAATAAAGGCCGGAGACACACTTGCGCTCATCATCTTTCGTTTTTATGGTGCCCATTCTGGCACTAATGAATACGTACGCCGTATTAGCGAGATCATGACGCTCAATCCACATCTCCCCAACCCTGATCGAATTATGACGGGCGAAATTCTTATATTGACTACCGCTTCTGGGCCGCAAATGTGTATGGCTGAAGATGGTAAAAGGAGTTCGTTACTCCAATCGTCTATAGCACGCGCCCCTAGTGTGCTTCTAAATGTGCCGGTAGACAGTGATCCAGACTTTTATGCGCTCAGTTGGCTTGCTAGCCATTCCAATTACTTAACTATTCCTGGGAGTACGATCCTCGGTGGTCAAGGTAATCTATTGAGCGCTGGCAACATAGGCTTGGTCGAAAAAATTAGTGATTTATATGCAGATTACAAGTCGGGTAAGCTCACAAAGGGACAGTACGATTATCAGCGCAAGCAAACACTGGATATGTTTAGAAAAAATATTGGACCATTCGAAAAGTTGTTATACGGCACTAAAACGCCTCACGAAGTTGTGCGCATTGCGAGGGGCGGAGGTGTTCCGGCAACTGCACGTATTGTTGAGAATACTCAACACTTGAAAAAACTAGCGGCAGTCGCAAAACACGGCGGTATCGTATTAACAGGTGTTGGCGTTGCTGCATCTTGCATGCAGATCGCGGATGCTGATAGTCGACTGGAAAAGAACGGAATTTTGGTTGAGACAGTTGTAAGTACCGTTGTCGGTGTGGGTTCTAGTTTTCTCGTAGGTTTGTTTCTCGTCTCTAACCCTGTGGGTTGGGGGACCGCGCTCGTTTTGGCTACAGGCAGTGTGGCTACTAGTTATATGGTCGGGAAGGCTTCCAGAACGGCATTTGATCGTTCTGGTACCAAGGTTGATTTGGTGGAAGGGTTTGGGATTGATAACGTATGCCGGAAATAGTGTATTCGTATTTGTTTTGGTCGATGATGGGAGCATGCGTAGGAGGTATTGCTTGGACTCTCTTATCGCTACCTTTTATGTTCGCTCTGCCAAGAGAGTTTATGCAAAAGTATTTCTCTCAACCTCATTTTAACAAAAGTGAACTTGCTATTTTTTCAGCATTTCCTGCGAATCTCATTCGTAATGTGATGTTCGTCAGGCTTCTTGCATCCCCCTCATCAGGTAAGGTAAGAGGGCTTACAGAAGCATATAAAGATGTGTCAGCCATAATTCGAAATTACGCGAAACTTCTTTATGGGGCACTCCTGTTTGTTCTTATATGGTTATTTGGTACCGGTTTCATTATGGTTGCTGTCATTACTTACGACAATATATCGAAAATTTCCTAGTTTTCTTTGTTTAGCGCTTGGTTTCTAGGGCGAACCAACCGTATATGATCAATACGGATCACGAATAGATTTGGTTTCTGGTACTGGAGTGGATTCTGTATGTCGCAGGAACTAGGAGGGTTTCTTTTCCTATGCTTATGGTATTCATTTTACGGCATGTTCAGCTGGACCTTTGCTGCGTTGATCTTTCGGTTGATTACGCCCACTGCTTTTCATCGTAAATATTTCACGACGCCTTACTTCCGTGAGGCTGAAGTAACAATGTTGACGGGGTTTTCCCTAATGTTCGTTAGAACGGCGATGTTTATCCGTCTTCTTGCATCGCCATCGTCAGGACTGAAGAGAGGTCTTTCTGAAGCTTATAAAGATGCGCCTGTTTGGCTCGTAGCCTACGCCAAACTACTCTACCTCAGTCTTATCCTCGTGTTGACCTGGATGTTCGGGATGTTGGCATTCTGGGGCTGCTATATCGCCTATGATCAGTGGCTCACTTGATGACTCAATAGATAGTGCTAAGGATTGCTTACCTGAAACAATCAGTCTGATACCATACAAAAAGAAATCAAATTAAGGACATGGAATGCCTGACACATCAGCAACACCTCAGGAAAGTGCAATCTCACCTCGTGATTTGCAAGCTTATCGCCAGATTGAACAGGTGGCTCGCTGGGAAGGTCGGGTGACCACCAATACGCTAATAGATACTTTGGGCTGTAAACGTACCACCGCAAGCAGCATCATTCAGGGCTACCTAGAAGCTTGCCCAAATAACCTAACATATTGCACCAGTAGTCGGGGCTATTTACCGTCCGATGCGTTTGAGGTGACGTTTTCGAGCGGCACTCTTGAAGAATATTCTCAGCTTACATCGTTGGGTGTGTCTGAATTTCCCGCATACCCGATGCAAATGTTACAACGCAGCCCTGACCCTGCCGTTGTTCGGCCAATACTTAAAGCGATCACAGAAAAGCAACGCATTGATATTAGTTACGCCTCGTTTACATCCCCTGAAGATGGTGACCGCATCATCAGTCCACATACACTGGTTAACGACGGTAGCCGTTGGCACGTTAGAGCATGGTGTGAAAAAAATCAGGACTTCCGCGATTTCGTACTCTCGCGCATACAGGCCGTTTACGGAGCAGAGGGAAATGCCACTACGACAGCGAATCAAGACGAAGGCTGGAATCAGTGGCTGACTGTCTCAATTGAACCCGATATCCGCTTATCAGAGTCTCAACAAAAGCTTGTTGTACTTGATTACGCTATGGAAGAAACCACCGAAAAAAGATTTGTCCGACACTATCCAGTGCGCCGTGCACTGCTCATATATACCCTTCAAAATTTACGCCTAGACCGCCTACGCGAACGCGGTGAGGCGCAACAGATCATGCTTACTTCCGAATGCCAACGGGCATTAAAACCGTTCCTCCCGTAATTCAGATTAGACCCAGTGTGTTTGAAAATTCGACATGTTCATCCGTACAGTAATTGAGAATGTAATTTAACACCGGTGTAATGCACTGGCATTGGATGCAGGCAAGGAGGCCACCGCAGTTGAACTTACTTCATATAGGGGAAGTACCTTCAAGCACATTGGCGGGCCATCGAACTTAAGGATGCGAAGGCGAAAAAGGAAAATGGCCAAGGAAGGCCTACTAAATAAAAAAATAAACTTGAGCGAGGAGCTCACCATGACCATATACACCATTGATTCCAATAACGACTCAGTTCCACTTGAAGTACTGGAGCCCGCAACATTTTCTGCATTGGGGTATAAAGAGCGGGATGACATTCAGGAATGGATCGATAAAACACCTGGCTGTCTGGGTGAGCCTTTGCTGATGCTTGGTAAAGAATTCGATGGCTTTGATAAGTCCCGTGATCGTCTTGATCTTCTCGCCATGGATGTTCAAGGTAACCTTGTCGTTATCGAGAATAAGCGCGACGACAGCGGCAAAGATGTTGTTGGTCAGGCTATAAAGTATGCAGCGTTCTGTTCAACACTGTCCGAGCAGGACATCGTAGCAATTCACAGCAAAGCATTTGATGATGCAGAAGATAGTAACCCTGCTGCACAGCAAGATATTGAGAACTTCCTTACTGAACATCGTGTATATGACAGCGAACTCGGGTACAACCACGATCAGCGGATCATCATTGTCTCTGGTGGCTACAAACCCGAAGCTATCAGCGCGGCGGTTTGGGTGCTCGAAAAAAATATCGACATCACTCTTATCAAACTCGACATCTATGCCGTTGGTGAAGGTACCACTGCGACACAGCTGATCAACATCGACAAGATTCTACCAAGCCCAGACCTCTCAAATGAACTGGTCAGAATGAAGAGAGAGCGCGCACGAACGGCAAACGCTAAAGAGCGCGAAGCTCTGTACGTAGAGTTGTGGTCTGAGATCCAGCAAAAACTCAACACGCAGGGAATCTCACTGTTTGCCGATTGCACGATCAGTAACCGCTCTTACTTCAACAGTAAAAACATCGAACCTGGTCTGGGTTTGGTCATGACCCTGAATCAGAAAGAAGCTCGGGTAGAGGCGTACATCAACCTTAACAGACGAGGAGCGACCGCTGCCATGTTTGAATGGCTGGAGAGCCATAAGGTAGATATAGAAACATCTCTACAGGGCTACAAGTTGTCGTGGGAACCAGAAGAAAAAAACAAGGCCTGTCGTGTTGCTGTACGTTGGGAAATCGACCTGAAGGACGAATCGATGCACAGCGAACTGATTGAAGAAATGGTTAAGCGTACGCAGAATTTTCATAATGTGATGCTCCCATTGCTCAAAGATGGGCTCAAGCAACAATCTTTATGAATGAAACATTTGTTCGGAATGCGCCGCTCAGCAATAAAACAGGAATTATAAGGACGTGTTATGGAAATTAGTCGTAAAAAAGAAATTCTCAACTACTTAAATATTTTGAGTGGTCAAGTCAATGATGCTGCAGACACAGTTCCCGAGCTTCTTAAGTCGCAAACAACTGACTGGCTCTCTCAATTGGATGATGTGGCAGGGGCAGTGGCAGCTCGCGCTTTATATGTGCCAGTGGTTGGCGGTTTCAGTGTTGGTAAGTCAACAGTGTTAAATACGTTGTTAGGGCGTGATGTCTTACCAGAAAAAGTCACGCCGGAAACCGCAATTCCAGCTGAATTGCATTTCAGTGATAGTGAACGAATCATGGCTCTAGATCAGCATGGTGAATGGACTGATCATGATGTAACCGAACTCGGAGCAATTTCTGAAAAGGCTCGCGACTTTCAGGTTGTCAGAGTTTACTTGAACAGCCCAGTTCTCAAGGAAATTGAGCCACTTGTACTGGTTGATATGCCAGGGTTTGATTCAGGCCTTGATCAGCACAATCAGGCAATTCTTCGCTATATCACGTCTGGCGCTTTGTATTTTTACCTTGTGGATTGCAAAGCAGGCACCATCAACCGACAGGATTCTCGACGTATCGAAGAAATTCTCGACTTGGGGCGTAGTGTCAAAGTCTTTATGACAAAAACGGATCTCGCTCCCGAAGACGCTATTAACGATGCCCGTGAGTTTTTTGCAGAAAACCTTTCGACAATTGGCTGCGATAGCAATATCGGATTAATCAATAAAGATGATGCGAGTGCATTTCTGGATGAGTTGAAAGCGTCGGATGCCGATTCATTATTTAATACTATGACCCTACCTGCCGTTAAAAATCTTTATTTCGATGCAGATGGCATGATCAATACCGCAATAAGTGCACTTGCTTCTGATGTTGAAACGGTTGCGCAAAGAGTTGAAGAAGCACAGCAAGCACTGGCAAAGGTCGAGCAGGACAAAGAGCGACTACTCAGCGAAGCTAAATCCGGAGGTATCTCTGCGAAATGTGATCTTGTCATGAGTCGTCTTGATCAAACGCTCCGAAGTGCGGCTAACGAACTGGTTATGCAGGCTAAGGTAAGCGAAGCTGCGTTGAGTAAAAGCGTCGCTGATTTGGTAAGAGCAACACTCACCGTAGAAATTCAATCGTTAATTCGAAAGACGACTTCAGATATTACCTACCAGTTTTCAGGTGACATCAACATCGAGGGCTTCTCGGTTGGTGGAGATGATTGGTTGAGCAGCCTGGCAACTTTACTTGAGTCTGAAGTCATGGACGCAATGGCTGGTCTCAAAGGTGCAGCTGGTCAGAAATACGACAAAAAACCCCATGTCGTAGCTGACAATCAAAATCCGCTCGGCAAGGTCATAGGTTCATTAGGTGCTATTGCAGTCATGATTCCTAACCCGGTGCTGCGAGTTGTATTTGCGATACTGCCAGGCATTATTGGCACGCTATTCGATAATTTTCGTGAAAATACTCAGGAGGATAGATTTCGTGAGGCGGTTTCATCTCAGGTAATTCCCACAGTCATGTCGCAGGTTCGACCGCAGGTTATGGAGTCTCTCAATGCCGCTGAAACAGAAATTATCCGCGTTGTCTCCGAGCAGGTGACGAGTAAGCTTGAAAAGCAGAAATCTCTGTATGATGAAGTCGCTCAAAAATCGGACGCCGAACGCCAGAAGTTGATAGAAATGCAACAGGTTCTGGAGAGCATCCGAGATCAAATAAATAAAAGTGCAAAAGGAGTCTTTGCCTGATGTCTGTCAATGTAAAAAAATACCTGTCATCACTGGAAAAGTTCGAGAGTGTGATATCTCGTTACGATGACATTCTCGATGCGTCTATCAGAAATCAATTCAGAGAGGAGGGCTTTTGTAGTAAAAACGAAGCCCGTGAGCACCTCGCAGCGCTACAGAAGGAAGGACGCACGTTAAAGATTGGTGTGATCGGCAGAGTTAAGGCTGGTAAGTCATCTCTGATTAATGCTCTTCTTTTCGACGGTAACGAAGTGCTTCCCAAGGCTGCAACCCCCATGACGGCAGCACTAACGTCGATCGGCTATGCAGAAAAATTTAGGGCTGAAGTTCATTTTTTCAGCCCTGATGATGTGATTCAGCTTAAGAAAAAAGCACACCAATTTGAGCGTGAAGTGGCCCGGCTTATCAACGAGTTCAGAGAGGAGCATGATAAGCGAGCGAAGGAAGCAAAACGCCCACTTCCTCCTGTTAACGATGACATATTCAAAAAAAGAGCGATGCGCGAAATAGGGCAGGATGGTGCGCTAGCGTCTGCCGCTGATTTGTGTGAGCGCATGAAACGCTCAGGCCTTGATGTTGCCGACCTCGGTGAATCTCGCGTACTTGAAGCAACTTCACAAGACGCTCTAAATCAAGAATTGAATGAATATGTTGGGGCTTCAGGACGCCTGATGCCTTTTACCAGAGAACTTACTCTGGGTATGCCCATTGATACCCTTAAAGGTATTGAAGTTGTTGATACTCCTGGAGTGAATGACCCGGTTAAATCTCGCGAACAGCGCACTTATGAGCGCCTGAAAGACTGTAACGCAGCCTTTATTGTCAGCCCTGCCGGCCAGTTTCTTAGTCAACAAGATTTCGAGTTGGCAGATCGCCTTAGCTCCCGTGAAGGCACCCAAGAAATTTATATCGTAGCCAGTCAGGCAGATACACAGCTGCACAGCAATGTTCATAAAGAATCTAATGGGGTTTTCCCTGAGGCTCTAAGTAAGCTGCAAAAGATATTGGTTGGTCAGGCTCAAACGGCACTCGCAGGCGTAGAAAATGATGTCCTGATACGAATACGAAGTGAACTTTCGAACCGTTTAATAGTGACTTCCGGCATTTGTGAAACCTTGCTGCTAGTGCAAGGCAGCAGCTCAGATTCAACGGCTACGCATACTCTGAGCTTGTTGAAAAATAATTACTCCGACTATTTTTCTCGCCAAGACGACCTGATGGCGAACCTGCGATTGCTATCTGCCCGGGATAAATTGCAACAGGCAGTTGATTCAGTGCGAAGCAAGAAAGAAGATATCATCAACCAGCAAGCCCAGAGTTTTATCGATGCTCAGTGGAGCACATTGCAGCAGGTGATCGAACAAGTGTTTAGTGCCCTTGATAAACGTCGTAGCGAAGTGGAACAGGGCGATTTAGCGACTATCGAAGCGGATCTTGGACGGCTGAAAGCTGCATCGGCTAATGGTATTGCAGCAGCGAATAACGAATTTCTGAATCAGGCTGAAGAAGTACGTTTAAAACTGCCTGTAGAGCTTGAGCGGGTAATCCAGAGAGCCATTGATGCCGTGGATGAGAAGTCAGAAACCGCGAGTGGTGAAGAAAGTGAAACTTACTCTATTAAGTCTGACGGGGTGGGGCCATGGCTCGCTAGGGCTGTGGGTTTGGGTGGATACGAACAACGCACCCGCACCTTCGCTACCCTTAAACCCTTGACCGTTCGTCGTGCCCTTGAAGGTTTTGGTCGTCTTATGCGCAACGGTATGAAAGATTGTGCTACGGGCAGCCTGTTGCGCTGGCGGGCCAACCTGATCAGTGGTTTATCGAGGCAATTGCGCGAGGCGATGGGCGATGACAGTATCGATATCAATCGTTTACAGGGCGTTTGCCGCAATGTAGTGATTAAGATGATCGACTTACCGCAGGTCGATATTCCCGAGCTCCCTGCAGACTTAGCTAAATCGAGAAAGATCACGGGAAGCGCAGTAGATGACTATCTCGAAGCGGCACAAGCGTATGCAACCGTATTGGAAAAACAGGGCTACGGTTTTATTGAGACCGTAAAGCACACCGTCGACGCGATCAAGGCGAAGAATATCGGTGAAGAGCTTTTGTCTGATCTCATAGATGAAATGGAGCGCCTTCAGCGACTTGTAGAGAACAAAAGCCTGACTCTCGAAAAAATTGAACGAATGCAAACCGAGATCAGGGAGCTGTAGTCATGAGTACTGAGATCAAAAAACTGCCTGTTAATCGTGGTGAGAAATTCTTTTCATCTATGAGTCGTTCTGTCAGAACTTTGCGTTCTGAGTACGATATGGCGATAGAGAGTTGGATTTCTGTTCAAGACCAATTACAAAATACAGAAACCAGCTTGCAGCGAAGCGATAGCGCTTTGCTTGAAGAAAAAAAGAGCGTAGATGAACTTAACGATCAACTACATTCCGCCGTGGTCGCAAATGACAAAGCTAAAGTGGAATACGCTAAGGCGGTAAAGGCTTATCGATCTAAGAAGCAAGAGGCTGAACAGCTAACTTCCGATTTAGAACGACTGTCTGCTGAAAAACAAGAGCTAAGCAGCCGCTATGATCTGGTTTGCGCGGCAATATCCCCAGAAGTAAATCAATCAGAGCGATACACACAGTTTAAAACTGTGCTTAATGAATCGTTATTGCCTTTCATAAATCGCATTAATGTAGTTGCTAATGAAGCTCAGCAAGTTACGAAAATACGGGCCGTGGATGACGAGTTACGATTAGCTGATTCGTTATCAGACTTTTCAAACCGTACCGTGGTCGCGGTTGCCGGTGGCTTCAGTAGCGGTAAGTCATCATTAATTACTAGTCTGTTTGCAAACGACGATGTAAGCCTGCCGATCGGCATTGAGCCGGTCACAGCGATACCTACTTATGTATTTCATGCAGATAGCATTAAGATTCGTGGCTACCCTCAAGGCGGTGGAGTATTTGATGTTTCACAGCAAATATATAGCCGGTTGTCGCATAAATTTGTAGAAGAGTTCGGGTTCAACCTGCGCGACTTGTTGCCGTTCATGTCGCTCGAGGTGCCCATGACGTCCTTACGTCATATCGCTTTTATTGACCTGCCCGGATATAACCCCGGTGATCGCGGAGGATCGACCAGTGGCGATATGGTGGCCTCCGATGAATACGTAACTCAAGGGCAAGCACTTATTTGGGTGATTGGTCTGGACGCCAATGGCACAGTCCCGAGAGATGATCTTGAACAACTTTGGTCGTTAGCCGATCTGGGTATGCCACTCTATGTGGTTCTTAATAAAGCGGACTTAAGGCCGCTGCAAACCCTCGAAGAGGTGCTGGAGCAGGTCAGCGAAGACCTGCAGATCAACGGTATCCCATATGACGGTATCTGCGCGTACAGCAGTGTCGCAGGAGGTGAGTTGGCAGGGCACGGTAAAGGCCTACTTGAGTTTTTAACTGAGTGGGATCAACCTCGTGATGCGCTCAAACAAGTGGCTGATAAGCTCTTCAGCGTGATTGGTGACTACGAAGAGGCACTTGAAGGTGATATCGCCCAGAGAAAAACTAAGGCATCACTGATTAAAGCACTCGAGCTTAATCTGCTCGAAGTCGGAGCCTTTGAGGTTAAAGAAGACCAGACATTCGATCTCGACAAGTACATGAAAGCTTCACTACAGTCGAAAGAGGATAAGGACACTGATTCGGAAGAGTCGCGAGTCACCTTCGCTGCTTGGATGGGGTCGAAACATCAGTTTGGCCTAAAGGCAACATCCGAAGAAGAAGTGGATGTCATCGAGGAGGCTGATCCTGTGCAGGATGTTCAGCCAGAAATAGAATCAGAAAAGCTTAACACTAAAGATGAACTGATCAATACCATACGCGATCAGCTTCAGGAGTTACGCCAAGACTTTACCGTGAAGCAGGGTGAGGTAGATTTGGCAGAACTCAGAGCAATCAGAAATAAACTTGAGGTAATGTTTGCATAAGGGGGCACTGCGAAGGTTAGTGGCAGCTTTTCGACTGGTCGCTTGTAGGCTGAGAAGCTCTACAAGCATCTTCTTCCGGGATTATTGTTCGAAAACGTCAGTCGTTGATTCTTAGCCGAACAAGTCTGATACGATATCGTCAACATAAAGCAGTAAGGACACGGCATGCCAACCCCAGATAAACAAACCCTGATGCTCCCAGTGTTGGTTACCCTTGAAACTCACGACGATAGGTCATTACATCAACATGGCTGAACAGATGCAAAAACATCACACTCTGGTGAGTTGGATCGGAGCCAACGACCTTAAAGTCATTGAAGATGTGCAGAAGAGCGGTGCTCCTCAAGGCCCGGTGGCGGCGACATTGGCTGAACGGTCATTTGATTCTGTTGAATTGCTCTATAACTATCCGCCAAAGCGCGTTCAGCCCTACTTGAAGTGGCTCGAAGGTAAGACTAAAACACCAGTCATGGCCATCGCTGTCGAACTGACCTCGCCAACCAATTTTGGTGAAATCTACGAACAGGTCGAAGCGCGTCTGAAGTATATTATCTCGGGTGGTTCAAAACTATCGGTATTACTTAGCCCGGGGACTCCGGCAATGCAGGCGGTCTGGATATTACTGGGAAAAACCCGCTACCCATGCGAGTTCATTCAATCTTCGATTGAGCAGGGTGTTCAGAGCGTCGACATCCCGTTTCAGCTGGCTGCCGAATATGTTCCGGTTGCTAAACATCTGGACGCAAAGCGTATTAGACAACTGGCTGAAAGCCAGGCGCCGGTCAATGCTGCGTTTGACAATATCGTGACCCAGAACCCGCAAATGAGGCTACTAAAGCAGCAGGCTCAGATCCTAGCTGATCGGGAAGTGCCTGTATTGATCTATGGCGAAACCGGTACTGGTAAGGAGCTTTTTGCACGAGCCATCCATAACGCCAGCCAAAGGACAGTTAAGCCCTTTATTGTCGTGAACTGCGGGGCGATTCCTGCCGAACTAGTTGATTCGGTACTCTTTGGCCACAAGAAGGGTGCCTTTACTGGCGCGACAGCAGATAAGCCAGGCGTATTTGAACAAGCCGATGGCGGAACATTGTTTTTGGATGAGTTTGGTGAACTGGAGCTATCCGTACAGGTTCGCCTGTTAAGGGTCTTACAAGACGGAACATTCACCCCTGTTGGTGGTACAAAAGAACAAAAGGTGAATGTCAGACTGATCACGGCAACGCACAGAAATCTTATGGAAAAAGTCGCCGAAGGTTCATTCCGCGAAGATCTTTTCTATCGTGTGGCCATTGGCGTCCTCCACTTGCCACCCATTCGCGAACGTGAGGGTGATCTCACACTGCTGTCAAAGCAGCTACTAAAAGTATTGGCTGCCGAAGGTGATAGTCTCAAAGATAAGAAAATTTCCCCTGATGCATTAAATATTATCCTTTCACACCCATGGCGGGGTAACGTCAGAGAGTTGCAATCAACGCTTCTGCGAGCGGCGTTGTGGTCTCATGGTGATAAGATCTTACCCGAAGACATGCATCAGGCACTCTTCCAGATGCCCGAATACGGTTCAGGCATTGCCAGCATAATGAATCGCGATGTCTCGCAAGGTATTGATTTAGATGAACTAATTGGTGAACTTACGCGACACTATATTCCGCTTGCGTTTGATGCTGCGAAAGGTAAAAAGGCCGATGCCGCGAAACTTCTGGGTTTGAAGAATCACCAGACGCTGGACAACCGAATAAAAAAATACGGGCTGATCAAGCCGTAGAAGCAGAATTGGCACGGCCTTCGCTATAAGGCTGATATGGAAAGAATAATTTTTATGAAATCAGAGAACTTCGAGTTTCTTCGACCCGAGAACGAACTGCTCGCCAATCTTGGTGGTTTAGCAGAAGCCGTACTTCATATTGATCCAGGCAGTGCCTTAACACGTTTGCGTGGTTTTGCTGAAGAGTTGACTAAGGCGGTATATAAAGAAGAGCGTCTGCCGCGTATGCCGCAGTCGAGCTTTTATGATCTGGTTCGAAATTCTGTATTCGAAGATTGCGTCAGCAAATCACTGATTCATCAAATCAATTTTTTGCGTATCCAAGGAAACGACACTGCTCATGGTGGCGAAGGTAACATCCGTAATGCCCAAATGGCACTCGGAACAGCGCATCAACTTGCCTGTTACATCGCTCTTAAATACTACGGTAAAAAGAGTGACGATCTCTCCACATTTGAAGACATTAAAGACCCTACCGCAGAGCTGAACCAACTGCAAAAATCGGTTTCCACCTATCAAAAAGAATTAAACAAACAGCAAGAAGAATTGCAGCGCGTCATAGATGAGTTAGAGCGCGAACGCACTAAGAACATCGAAAAGCTCGAAGCGCCAGCCAAGCCCGATCAACAAAAACGTAAGCAACAAAGCCAGCAAGTCGCCGACAGCCTGCAATGGAACGAAGCCAAAACGCGCACCATGCTGATTGACGCCATGCTATTGCAAGCCGGTTGGGATATTGGCAATACAGAACAGGTTGGCCAAGAATTCGAAGTCGTATTTCCCAACAACCCATCAGGTAAGGGTTATGTCGACTACGTACTGTGGGGCGACAACGGCCAACCACTGGCCGTTATTGAGGCTAAAAAATCAGGTAACACCAACCTTCAGGCGGGGCGCGAACAAGCGCGGTTATACGCTGATTCGTTTGAGCTTATGGGTTACCAGCGGCCCGTTATTTTTTACACCAACGGCTACGAAACCTTTATTTGGGATGATCACCAATACAACACCTATCGCCCAGTGTATGGCTTTTATAGTAAAGACAGCCTCGATTACCTGATATACCAGCGTCATTACCGCGCCGCCGAATTAGAGAAATTTAATCCAGATCTAACAATTGCCGATCGCCCTTATCAAATCGAAGCAATTAAAACCGTTGCCAAGCACTTTCAAGACCAGCGCCGTAAAGCGTTAATCATTCAAGCGACAGGTACAGGTAAAACCCGCGTAGCCATCGCCTTAGCGGAGCTGTTGCTGCGCACTGGTTGGGGCAAGCGCGTATTATTTTTATGCGACCGCAAAGAATTGCGTGTTCAGGCTGATGATGCATTTAAACAAAATCTGCCATCAGAGCCTCGCTGCGTGATTGGTGAAACCAATCAAATAGATCAAACAGCGCGCATATATATCGCCACCTATCCGGGTATGATGAACCGCTTCGCCCAGTTAGATGTTGGCTTTTTTGACCTTATTATTGCCGATGAATCTCACCGCAGTATCTACAACAAATACCGCGACTTATTTGCATACTTCGATTCACTGCAAGTTGGTTTAACCGCCACGCCGGTGAAGTTTATCAGCCGTAATACCTTCGACGTTTTTGATTGTGAACCTACCAATCCAACGTTCGAATTTGGTCTTGATGCCGCTATTAATAATGAGCCGCCGTATTTAGCGCCATTTAAAGTAAAAGACCTCACCACCGATTTTCTGCGTGATGGTATTCACTACAAAGATTTAACCGAAGAGCAGCAGCGTCAGCTCGAAGACGACCTCGGTGAAGAACAAGCCAAAAAAACCACCATTGCGGGTAAAGACATTGGCCGTAAAATATTCAGCGAAAGTACCGACCGAATTTTTCTAGAAAACCTCATCAACAACGGCATTAAAGATGAAACCGGCTCGCTGGTGGGTAAAACCATTGTCTTTGCTCAACGCCAAGATCATGCTGAGCACCTAGAAAAACTCTTTTGTAAACTGTATCCGCAATACGGTACTAAAGTGTGTAAGGTGATTCACAACGCCATTCCGCACGTCGAAAGTCTGATTAAAGAATTTAAAAAGCCAAACAACGAATTCCGCATCGCCATCTCGGTCGATATGCTCGACACCGGCATCGACGTCCCCGAAGTGGTGAACCTAGTGTTTGCCAAACCGGTAAAATCCTTTGTGAAGTTCTGGCAGATGATTGGCCGTGGCACGCGCTTACGCCCCGATTTATTTGGCCCTGGCAGAAACAAAACCGAATTCCTGATTTTTGATCATTACGGCAATTTCGATTTCTTTGAACAAGAATACCAAGAGCCAGACGACACCGGCAGTAAATCGCTACTGCAAACTACCTTCGAAGCACGCCTAGAGCTGGCTCAGGTAGCCTTAAAACAAAATCAAGCAGACGCCTTTGATGTCGCCATCGAATTACTGCGCGCAGACATTAACGACCTGCCAGACGACAGCATTGCAGTAAGACGCCAGCTGCGTATTGTGCATGAACTGCAACAAACCGAACTGCTTAAAACGCTTAATGCCAAAACCCAGCACCAACTAGTGGAAATCATCGCGCCGTTAATGGCCGCGCGTGTATTGCGCGATAAACACGCTACTGCCTTCGATAAACTCATTGCCACTATTCAACGCTGTCTAGTTGAACAGGCCAGCTGCTTTGACGATGGTCGCGATCAATTACTACGCGAATTAGATAAGCTTGCGATCAATATTCTCGCGGTACGCCAAAAAGACGCAGTGGTTGCCGAGGTTCGTAGTTCAGACTTTTGGCAAAACCCAAGTATTACTAAGTTAGAGCACGCCCGCAAAGAACTGCGCGGCATTATGAAGTATCGTCAGCAAGGATCATTGCCCGGTTACGAAACAGCAACCACCCGCACAGGCGATAGTGGCATTAGAGAAGGAGACCGCGATGTAAAAATCGCCGGTGCCAACGAAGCCATGCTTTACCGTAGAAAGCTAAAAGACATCCTTGAACAAATGATCGAAGCGAACCCAACCCTGCAAAAAATACGTAAGGGTGACATCATTGCCGAGTTTGAACTCAAAAGCTTAACCTCAACCATACTCACTAGCCATCCGGGCGTAAGCCTTGACGT
>TARA_B110000211_G_scaffold200592_1_pt1 | contig 18096 bp, 7 predicted proteins | sample TARA_B110000211 | Tara Oceans TARA_B110000211 (sample SAMEA4397516) | marine metagenome | biome: Polar Biome; feature: [DCM] deep chlorophyll maximum layer (ENVO:01000326); material: water (ENVO:00002006), including particulate matter (ENVO:01000060) such as... | depth 30 m
GGAACAACAATAGCAGTAGACACTGTTAATGCAACTACTAAATTTTCTGTAGGTGATACAGTATTTGATGATACTGACGCAAGTGTAGGAGTTATTAGTGCGATTACTGCAACTCAAATTACTTTGGCTGCTAACAATAGTGTGGCTCTAGCAGATAATGAAAATCTTAAAACACGCACTTTTTCTAATATTTCTGCTACTATTCTTCCCTTTGGCGCACCTTCTCCTGCAATACATTCAACTGCAAGTGTTCCTAGTAAACCATCATTATTAGCAGATAATTGGCTAGGATTAGTTAATACTTTTTCTCCGCCTAACATTGATGTAGAAGTAGCACAGATGAATTTAGCATTAGCAGGAACACGAAATTTACAATATCAATACAAAAAAGGAGAAACTGTAAGCGGTGGAAGTTTAGATGTATCTATGAGTCATGGTGGATGGTTATATTATGTACTTGGGCAAATTAGTTCAGTTACTTCTACTGTAGGTGCTGATGCAGTAGCAAATAGTGCAGCAGGAAAACTATTATCTACAGATGATAGTACTAAATTTTACAGGGCTTTAGGTAGTACTGCTACTGCTTATCCACCAACTAGTACTGCTATTACGGCTTTAGATGTACTAACAAATAATCCCATTCATTATACCTTTACTGAATCTAATGGACAAGATTTACCCTCATTTGCATTAGAAGTTACTTATGAAAAAGAAGGTATAGATAATTCTCATTATTATGTTGGTTCTAATAATAGGCTTACTGCTGAAGAGAGTAATGGAACTAATGATGATACTCTCAAAAGTTTTGAAACTTCCCATACTGAAATATACAGTAGAGTATTTACAGGTTGTCAAGTAAATAGCACTACAATTAGTTTTGATGAAGGACAAGAAGTTAAACAAACTCTTGATTTAGTAACTAGAAGTGCATTCGATGTACCAAATGGATATGTGCCAAAAAGACTAGTAAGAGAACCTAAAAATCTTCATAATTATACTGGTGATGGTACTTTGGCATTAACTTCAGAAGATAGAAGACCATATTTATTTTCAGAAGGAAGTATAACTTTATTTGGAAATACAGTTGCAAGAGTTAAAAGCGGTAGTATAACTATTAGTAATAATATTACTCCACAAAGATTTATTGGTGCTTATACTAGAGGAATTACTTCTGCTCACATACCTGCTGCAAGAACATATGAAGTTAGTATGAATATGTTAATTACAGATACAGATTTGTGGAATGATTTGAGAGCAGAACAAGGAGAAAATTTAGATGCGGCTACTAAAATAAAAATTAAGTTTAGTAAAAGCACAGATGATTTTATTTCAATAACTTTACAAGACTTTATTACCCAAACTTTAGATATTCCATTTCCTGAAGATAAAGGGCCAGTTGAAGTAGCAGTTACTTTTTCAGCAAGAACATTAGCAGAATGCCTATACAAAGGTAAATGGGTAATATTGAATAATGACTAAGGAGGAATATCAAAAAAAAAGATATTCTTATTTTAAATTCCACCAACAATACGTTTGTTTGTTTGTTGGTTATGGTTAGGTGGAGAAAAAAATATGTTAAAAGTAGTAGAAGATAAGAGTAGGCTGTTTGCCAAGAATGCTAGTGAATGTCATGAATTAAAGGTTGAACCTAATTCTGACGATATACTTAAGGTATGGATAAAACAACCAACATGGTTGCAAGTAGAACAGGCTACCGCCTCTGTTATGAATATAGATGCTCATACACAAAAAGTAGATATTGATTTAAATAAAATGTATAAATTTATGGTTAGAGAATTTATTGATAAAACAGAACCTTCTCTTAGTACTTTAGAACTATTAAAATTAAGCCCGTATATTGGCGGACAATTAAAAGAAATACTTCCAAATCCCCTTACAGATATGATGGGGGATGATAAGGGAAAAGTAAAGAATTGAAAAGGGCAATTACAGGCAGAACAGTAAGTCCTAGTGTTGCTTTAAAAATTCTATTATATTCGTATGCTATTACGTTTAAAATAGACCCTTTTCATGCAATAACTACTCCCATAGTTTTTATGAAAGAGATGGTTGAAATACACTCTCTTGTTAAAGAACAAGAAGGAAGACAAATAGAACAATCTATGAAAAAAATGAAGTGATATTATGGTAACAAGTGATGCAGCCAAGTACACATATGATTTTGCCGATGCTACTAATGAATTAGCAGAATCTATGAGAAATATGAATGAAAGCATGATGATTGCATTAAGTGGTTCTAAAAGTTGGACAATTCTTAGTAGACTAACTTCCGGTAGTGGATTTTGGAAAATACAAAATAAAATAAGGGCAATTACAGATGTTTTTAAAGTGTATGATAATGTACAAAAAAAAGCAATAGAAAATTCAGATAAGTTTGGAAAGAAAATGAGAAGCATGGCAACAATTATGGGGAAAGTTCCTAAAAATATGAATTTTGATATATTAAGAGATGTTTCAGAAGGTGGAGAACATGCCAATTATAATTTTAATAAAAAATATAAAAATGTAGTAGAAAGCGAAACTTTCCAAGCAATAAAAACTCTTTTTGGTAATGAAAAAGCATTATCATATGCGGAAGAACAAATTACTGTTCAAACGGAAATGATAAAACAGATACAAGACAAAATGCAATGGCAAGAAGACTTTGCAAAAGGAGATATTAAAACTAAAGCCACTATGATTAGAGATATTGTTATAAAAATGGCAGTCGTATATTTTGGTCTTGCGAGTACCCTATTGAAGTTTGTAATGATGACTGCTTTACCTTATATTTTAGCAGGATTGGCTATTTTAACGGTTGCTGTTCCTTTAATTGCTATAGCAATAGGTATTGTATTAGAGACTCTTAGATGGATTAATGCTTCAATAACTCAAGGTGGAAAAATGTTTAATGATAAATTTATGGAAGGTGTAAAACTTTTGGATTTAATAATATTACCTTTGAATTACGTTATGGATATTCTTGGTCATATACTTAAAATTATAGGATTGGCATTAAAAGGAGATATATGGCTGGCACTAGTAGAAACAATAAAATTGGTTCTTGGCACAATAATAATTGGTGGAGCCATATTATTAGCAAAATTATTAGTGACTGGAATTGCTTTGACAATGAATTTAATTTTTGGGGGTATTTACTTATTACTAGAATCAATTGTTACAGGATTCCTCTACATTGTAAAAAACCCCGGAAAATTCCTTAAACAAGCGGCGGGTTTTGCTAGTGGTGGAACTTCAAAAGGTGGTGTGGCTATGGTTGGAGAAAGTGGCCCTGAAATGGTTTATTTACCAAATGGTGCTAGAGTAGTAAATTCACCAAATACTAGAAGAGGGGGAGGTGCAACCATTAATGTTTATGTTACTGGTAGAGTTGGTGCTTCTGATTCTGAAATAACTGACATAGCAAAAAAAGTAAGTAGAGTAATTGGTATAGAAATGAATCGCAGTATTAATGCAGGAGTTAGGTTCTAATGGCGGGAGAAACATATGAAAACTTTAAAGTTTTTTTAGAATTAAGTAGGCGAACAGAAATAGGAGAAGGAGGACATACTAATAGAATACCATTATTTGTAGATAATATTAGTGTAAATACTTCTAAAAGTGTAATGAATATGGGAGTTCCTTTTTCCGGTGCTATTAGAGGTGAGGCTACTTCTTTAGCATTTGATATGGGTATGGCTGATAAAACAATAAGTTTGTCCGGTTATCTTTTAGGACAGAATATTAAGAAACAAAAAGATTTAGATGATAATGCAAAAAACATTAATCTTACATCATATGAAATGGCACAGTTAATTCATTCTTATGTTGATTCAAGTTCTTTTCAACGTGACCAAAATTTAAACAAGTTAGTTATTTTAATGCCCAGTAGAGTAGACCATAATTTTGACTATCATGACAATGACTCTGACAACGCTACTAAAGATATTAGTCAATTAAAACAAATACCCTTTACTTGGAAAAATAGAGGATATGATAATGATTTTGCATCAATTGGAAGTAATAAAAAATATTTTACTCCATATACTAACGCAGAAGATAATACAATAGGTATTACTGGGTTTATTAGAAGTTTTGGCACTACTTTTTCAGGTACAGATTTTCCTACTGTGCCTTTTACTCTTGAGTTTGAACAAGCAGTTGTTATATCGGGTAGTTTTTTGGATTGATTTTATGGTTAATGCTTACGTTGGTAATAATTATAAATTAACATTTCCATTGTTATGTAATGGTTATTTACGAATTAATTATGATGAACCTGTAACTCATCCAACTGCGGCAGTAGAATCTAGTGGGGTTTTAGTTAATGGTGCGAAAAATGCTAATGCAGGAGATACTATCGCAGTAGATACAATAGATGCCACAATTAAATTTGCAATAGGAGATACTGTTTATGACGATACAGGGGCTAGTGTAGGAGTGGTAGAAGCAATTACATCTACATTAATTACTTTAGTTGCAAATAATAGCGTTGCCTTAACAAATAATGAAAATTTAAAAAAGAATATTACTACAACAAAAACTCTTAGAGATAGACCATTATGGAATCATAAAGATTCTTTTACTTTAGAAGCAATTATTACACCTTATGATGTAAATGGTTCTGCTGATAGAACTGTGCTTAGTTATAATAGTTCAAATGTGGCAACAGATGAACAAAAACATGGAAATTTATTATCTACTAAAACACCTCCATATCCTAGTGATAATTTTTCTAATAGAGCAACTACTTATGAAAGTGTAAATGTATTGGGTGCTTCTAATTATCTAACTCAAAAGTTAATGATATTTCATAATGCCAATGTTAAATTATATTTACAAAATACTACATCAAGTAGTTATAATCAACCTGCAGAATATAAAATAGTTGCTGAAATTAAAAACAGTATTAATTCAATTAAAACAATAACTAGTGATGTAGTTATTAAAGCAGAAGATATATTGTTTAATTATTATGATGCTAGTGGGTTTTATGTAAATAATTCTACAAATCGTAAAAGAATTACAACTGGTGGTTCTGCGGCAAATGGGCCTACTGGTACAATTACTGTTGAAAGTAACTCACTTCCTTCTAATACTCTTGCAGTAGGTGCAACTGCTACAATTGACATTAATGGTACTGGTAGTGGTCATACTGTTGGTGCTGACACAGGAATAACATTTGCTACAGGGCAAATAACAATAAAAAATGTAATAGGAAATACCAATAATGCAAGTGAAAATAAAGAATTAATAATATATAATGAAGGAACTAATGCTACTAATACATTTAAGTTCTATCCTAGAACTAGCGGTACTAATGGTGAATCATTAAGTTTTAGTAATTTTGGTGCTAATGCTTTTGGTTATCGTTCAGAAGGAAGTGTAACAACTTGCACTAATAATTTAACTGCGGCAATTAATGGAGCAAGTCATTTGGATATAACTGCAAATGTTGTATCTGCTAGTGGTGGAGTTATTAATTTAATATCCGATACACCACATTCAAACTTTAATAATACCATTACTATGGGTACTGCATTATCTACTAGTGATTATACTTTAAGTGGAATGGCAAATGGTTCTGAAGGTACAGTAGTAAATAAATTTATTACAATTACCGACCATGCAGGACTTGTTAAAAATTACAAGGCTTCGGATTCTTCTTCACAAGCAACTGGAACTACTGGAACTAGTGGCAGTACGGCAGTAGTATATTATAGAAATGGTTCTAATGTAAACCAAACTGCTAATAATTTAAGAGCCGCTATAATAAATAATAATGGTCATGGTTCTAGTAAGTTTAGTGTTAGTACTAATAATCCTTTAACATTAACTTCTCAGGCTACGGGTGTTGCGGGTAATAGTAGTGGTGGTGGTAGTGGTAGTACTGCTATTTCTGATACAGGGTTAGCATCCAACTCTTTTTCATATACACAATTTACAGGTGGTGCTAACGCAACTACTAGCAATAAACATCTTAAAATAATTAGTCCTAATAATACAGTTAAGTTATATCATGCGGCTAGTACAAACGCTGAAGCACAGGATTCTACTGATGGCACATATGTTTATTTTAAAATTGGTTCAAATATAACTAATACTACTGCTAACTTACGAACTGCAATTACAAGTTCTAATGGTCATGGAAGTAGTGTTTTTTCTATTACTCATAGTGGAGCAGTATTGACTTTATCCTCTACGCAAGCAGGAAGTAGTATGGCAACAAGTCTTCCTAACGGAGATAGCGGTCATTATACTCTTAGTAGCATTAGTACAGGCAATTTAAAAGTTTTAAATATACCTGCTTCTGCTAATAATGCTTCTGCATTAACATCAACAATAGGAGTAGGCTCTAAAATTTATAATGCATTAGGAACACTACTAGGTACAACAACTGCCGCTACTAACACATCAATTACTTTAGATACTGATATAGACGATACTATTAGTAACTTACAAACTCTATACACTGAACAAATTAAAGAAGCATTATATTTAGAACAAACTTATAAAATATCATTAATTTATAGAAGAATGGGTAAACTAGAATTATATCTAAATAATGAATTAATAGCATCTGAAACACACACTTTAGATACAGTTCAATTAGATACAAGTGATTGTCAAATAGGAAGAGGTTCTAATAATCAGGAACAATTTTTTGGAGAACTATATGAAATAATATATGCTAAAACCTTATCTCCTAGTCCTAATATCCATACTTTAACTACAGGATATAGTGATACTCTATTTTATTATAAATTTGGTGGCTAAAATGGGTCGAGAAGTTGGTACTGATGGTCACGGTAGGGATGGTAGATTAGTTTATGTTTTAAATTCCGGTAAAATTAATTCAGATATTACAGAGGGAAATGCCTCTGAAGATTATGATACTGCAAGAAATAACACTACCAAGGCTTATTCTAAAACTTCAGTTAATCCAACTATTGTTATTAATAATTTGAAATATGAAAATAGTGTTGCTCATAGTCATTCTAGTGGAGGTGATGATTTAGTAAATTCTGCAATGTTTGGTGAAATTAGAAAAACTTCACATTCAGGTAGTGTATCTAATGATTCCCATACAACATTAGGAAATAGAATATTACCTACTGATAAAACATTAACTACTTATTGTACTAACAAACAAGATACTTCTTCTTACAGAATTAAAATTTATGATAATGTTTTAAGTGCAAGTGTAACAAATAGAAGATTAGTATATGCAAATGCTGTATCTGAACAAACTGCTTTAGATATTGATAATTATGATTATTTTGTTTTAATAAATCCTGAAATAGTAACAATCGGAAACGATACAGTTCGACCTCATTTTGCTAAAATTACTCAAATTACAACTTTTGATTTAATAGGAGATGGATTTGAATTTGAACCTAAGTACCCTAGTGAAATTCCTAAAGGTACTAATTTTGAAATATACAAAGGCCCAGCAAAAACAGATGTAGATATTGTAGCAGTTAGTTATGGGTTAAGGGGAGATACGCTTGCATCATCTCCAAAATATGATAGAACACAAGTAGTAAGTTTACCAACTTGGTATTTCTATAATAATAAGTTAGATAAAAAAAATCAATTAGATTATATGACAAAATATACACTTACCTCTATGAGATGGTGGGATTTTCCTACATCAAATGCAACTACTTATGATATTGTTGGTAATGATGCCCATGCTCAATATGAATTAGGTTCTATAGGGGCTAATACTGGAAAAAGAATACAAATAAGCAGTAGTGGTGATAATAATATTACTAGTACTTTTGATTTGTTAACAGAAGGTATGTCTGTTTTTGCCTTGTGGCATGGAAGCGGGGGTTCGGTTGTTTCTACTTATATTGGTAATATTCAATCTATGTATAAAAGTAGTAATGATGCGTGGATTTCTTTAGATTATGCAAGAGTGCAATTAAATGCAAATCAACTTACTGCTATTATAATTGGAAAAACTATTCAAAATATAGTTTTTAGAACAGAACCTAAATATGGAAATACAATTAATAATATTGGTAAATTTAAATTAAATGCAGTTTTAGTAGATGCAAATAAGACTCTTGATGATGCAGATATTGGGGATGATTTAGACCCTGTAAAATGGAATACGGCTTTTCCTAGAATGCACAGACATACTGGAAATTTATTAACTGCTACTGCTAATACTATAGATGGTAATTTAACTGGGCCTAGTAAATATATTACTTTTGAAAAGGCTGAGTATCATAACAATAGAATAAGCCAAATTAGAAATATAGAATTAAATAATCCTAAACATAGACTTAGTAAACTATTAAAGTTGGAAACAATAGATACTAGTGGTACTCATTATCTTACTATAAAAAATGGAAAGTCTATTTACGTTGATAATACTGTTTTTAGTGGAAGTCTAAATGGATATATATCAGTAAAAGGAAATGTGTTTAGAAACACTAACACTAGTACTTTTACAATAAAGGACATTAATAAAGAATTTGATTTAAGGCAAGTATTAAGCGTTAATGATATAGTTCTAATTGGAAATTATTATTATGTTATTAATGTAGTTTCTGCACAATCTAGTGGAACTCAATCGTTTACTATTAAAGATAAAAAACTAAATTCGGCAAATACATGGACTGGGAGCGCAGTAGCAGAAAATGTAGATAATAAAACATTATATCTTAGTCCTTATACTGGGGTTTTAAATACAGAATTTTCTGCAAATACAGAATTTAATTATACAACTAGTAAATTATCTGTAGAAGGAAATAGAATAAATAAAGAAAATGTTCTTTTACATAAAGCAAATTTAAAAATTCTTAAATTTAATAGTCATGTAAATAAAATTGATTATGGAGATAAAAATAATAATTTTTTAAAAATAATTGATTCAGATAGAGTATTTTATCAAGGTACTAATGTTTCTAAAGATAGATTTTATTATTATAGGGGAGGTTATGCTCTTAATGTTAACATGTTTAACGGGTTTATTGACGATACTTCTACCACAAGTGAAAATGGTCTTCCGGTTACTTCTATTGTAGCGAGAGATAAAACTACTAAATTATTAGGAACTAATATTAATAAAAATTTAACCTTCTCTAATGATATAGTGTATAGTACTTTAACTCCTTTATTACCAAATGCGGTTGCGATTAGTGGCTTAACTAGTCTTGCTACCCCAGTTACCACTGGAAAAACTTTAACTTGGTCTAGTGGAACACCTAATCCTGTTCCTGTGAAATATGGTATTATTTTAAATCAAGTAGGAGAATTATTAGGAGAAGTTAATAGTTATACTAGTACTACTATTACCCTATTTGATAATGTATATACCACTCCTACAACAACTACTTCTTTAAAGTATTACCATCCATATTCTAGCACATCTGTTAATTATCTTAGTGCTTCTAAAGCACTTAGAAATAATCCCCTACAAGTATCTTCAACTAACTCTTTTAATTCTATTGTGGATAAAGGATTAGTGTTTCAAAAGGGATTAAGTTTAAATTTAGAAGCAGGAAGTTCTATTAATTATTCGTATGCAGATTTAATAAACACTTCTAATACTGGAAATTATATTAATGATGGAACATTAGGATATGATATATCAAATCCTAAAGGAATAGATATGGTTAATAATTCTGATAATCGTTTTATAATTACATTAGGTAATGAAAATGGAGCAGAAACTACATTTAATGATATCTCTACTGTAAATAGTGAAAATTTTGAAGTAGTTTCTCTACTTGAAAGTGATGGTATATCATCTCTAGAAATTGCGCCTACGTTTCCTGTAGTTTTAGGAAGATTAGATGTAAATACTTCAGATACTAGAGGTAATTGTAAAATATATATGGTAAATAATAATATTCCAACAGGAGGGTTTATTCATCGCCTACAAGATAATAATATTGTTAATTTTGGCCCTAAAGAAACTATTAGATATTGGGATTTACAAAAATTTAATGAAGGTCAATTAACTAAAACATTTGACAGTATTTATAATGAAGGAGAAAAAAGCCAAAAAATACAAGGTTATGCAGTAGGTTATGTTATTAGTACTGGTGGTACAATTATAACTCCAACTTTAACAGACATTACTAGAATTGGTGACTGTAAACCAATATCGGGTAGTAATACATTATTAGGGTGGACATATAAAAATTCATTTTATGGTACTGCCCCATTAATACAATCATATGTAGTAAATAATGATGCAGGTGCAATAGAGGTTGACATTAAATATGATGCATTTGAACAGATTGACCCTAGAACAGATACATATGAATTTTTTGCCACAGGTGATGTATTTCCTAATTCTAAAATTAGACATAATCATATAGGGAATTCTAATCATGATAATTATCATTTTGAAAACTACGGTTTAATACTTGAAAATAAAACTACTTTAAGTGGGTCAACTTCTCATTCTGCTTATACTGGTACAAGTAGTTCTAGTTTAGAAACCGCAGATAATTTTGAAGAAGTAGGTATAAAAACGGCAAATAAAAAACCTTCAGAAATAAGAAGATGGGGAATAGTAAGATTAGTAGAGGCAACTTTTGATTGGCATTTTAATCCTGTAGATTTTGATTCACTAAAACCTGTTAGGGAAATACCTACTATTCCATATTTTGATTATGTTACTTTCCCTGCACCTAGTATAGACCAAGACTCAAAAATTGTAACTGGTGGTAATGCAGTTTTAACCGGACTAACTACTCCTTCTACTGGGGCTTATGTAGATATCTATAATACTGTTCAAATAGGTACTTCTCCATTTATAGAATACTTACCTTCACTATATCCAACAGGAGCAAATTTTGTAACAAATGGGTTTATGGCAAGATATTTAAACGGCACATTAATAAATAATTTAACTTTACTTGGTACTACTAATACTTTTGGAAGTACTAGTGATAATACCAATAACTTGTTAAGTTTTACAGGTAATTCAGAAGTGCTACCTGTAGAAAAATTTAGAATATTTACTTCTAGAGATAATCAAATAGAACAATTATTAGGTAGAGAAGTAAACACGGGAGTTTCTATTGATGGTGATTATTTGCCTGTTATTCTCACTACTAAATTTCATCAAATTGTAGATTCGGAAAGTACTAATATTAATTTTACAAATATATATTTATTAAAACCTAACATTCATTCCACTTATTTTAAATATGGCCTGTTAAAAGATGACGATAATGCTTCTGATGTATTTCACCCTCATAATATAATCATACCAATTATTTCTGAAGTAAAAAGTGCTACTAGTGCAGTAAGAAGAAATCAAAAGTTTTCTGCTTTACATCAACCACGCTCTTGGGCTACTACTAATAATGCTAATAGAAATATAGATTATTTACATATGTCTAGAGTTATGGCAGGGTTAATGGATAGAGATTTTTCTGATTCCCAAACTAATTACAATTGGAACTTGAAAACCAAACTTGGTGTAGGAATATCTTCACCTAGTAATGCTACAGTTTCGCATATATATGATAATTGTATTGGAGTATTCAAAAATGTTGAAGGTGCAGGTATAGGAACAGGCACAGTGCAATTACATGTTACTAGTAGTCCATTAGGTTTAGATACAGATAGTAATTATAGTGACTATTTAACTGGTGATGAAAATGGACAAGACCAACACAGTAGAAATTTAATGATACAAGTATATGATACTGATGGAGTTGGCACAAATCAACCTGAACATATTTCTATGACAGGCACTAAATCAGAAGAGTATTTCTTAAGTAATGATGGGGATGGTTTAACAGATACAAAATTTAACACACACTCGGCAGTAGATGCTACAACTGGTTCTGCTCATACTGCACAAATGATTGTAAAACCTAAATTTAATTTAACTGCAGTAACAGATACCTTAGTTTATAGTAATAGTAATAAGACTATAACTTTTACATTAGACAATGATTCTACACATACTTGGCTAAGTTACATGCCCAAATTAGTTGGCTACTATCTTGTGTCGGAATCTACGACTAGCGGATTAAATTTAAGAAATAATTATGTAGACAGTAGCCCTAAATTTATTGCTAAAATACTTTCTCATAGAGTTTCTACTGCTCCTAGTACTAGTTATGTAGAAAAACAAGAAATAATACTAGATACACCTATTAATTTATCTGATAATGGAGTACACTATAGACTCATGCGAATATCAGAAACTACTTTTGATGACACTCCTGAAATTAAACTAAACACTATGCAAGACAGAGGACTAGCATATGACGTAGTTGCAGTTAATTTTTTAACAGGTAGAAAAGATGCTAAAGCACCAAAACTTCATTTCCAAGAAGCGGTATATTCTATGCATTTATTATTAGATATTGATAATATTAATACTCATCTTGAAAGAAGAACTCAAGTTTTAGCAGGTGCTAATTTTACAGATGAAGAAACAATTGATTGTTATATTACTGACGGACAAAACCAAACTAAGAAAACATTAACTGTTAATAAAACTAGTAAGACTTTTACATTTAACTATGCAGGGAATTTAAAAGGGAATGGAGTAGTTTCATTTGGAGAAATATTTACAACTACTATTGATAAAAAACCTACATTATCAAACCCTACAAAATGTACTATAGGAACTACTTTTGCTTTAGGAAAAAATATAGATAATGAAGTAGAAACTATTGTTAAGGAAAGTGGATTAGATTTTAATTATAGTAGTAGTTTTTTAATTAGTACTGGTAACATTGTAAACACTCAAAATTCTACAACTATTGTTTGTTTAAATGCTGTCAAAAACATATCTTTGGGAGAAACATTATATTCTCATAATGGGCATATTATTGGCAAGGTATCGGGAGTATCGGGCAGTACAATTACATTTTCTAAAAAATATTATACTCCTCTTCAATATGATGAATTAGTAACATATAATAAAAAAACTCATATTTCTACTTTAAAGTTTGAAAATACAAATGCTTTTGATGCATTAAATTCTTTAATGAGTAAAAAAGGATTAGATTTTAAAATAAAAAATAATTTATTTACTGCTAGAAATATTGATGATAAATCTCTTTTAGGTAAATATTCAGTAGGATGGCAAAATGAGAACGCACTTATTAAAATAAATAGTAATGAATCTTTATTTGATAAAGCAGATAAAGTTATTGTAATTGGAGATAGAGTTCAATTTGAAATGGATATAATTTCAGATGAAAGTAATTCCAATTCTTCACTTGACGGGTCTAGTGAAAAAGTTATTACTGAAATTGATGTAACAATACGAACTATAAATGAAGCAAGAATAAAGGCATTAGAAATATCAAATCTTCATACTGATAATGTTAAAAAAATAGAATTAATAGTTGATAAAAAAGGCTTAGAATTATTAGAAGCCGGAGATTATGTGGAATTAAATTTCCCTACTCATGGTATTCCAAAGGCAGACTATATGGTTTTTGAGATAAAAAACGTAATTGCGGGCACTTTAAGTTTAGTTGTGGGTACTTTTAATAAAACAATTGCTGAAAGATTAGCAAAACTTTCTTCCACTCAAAAAAATACATCTTCTTTATTATTAACAAAGGGTGGAGCAAAGGTTATTTCAGGTAAATTATTAAAGAGTTCACTTAATATTAATGTTGTAAGTGTTGAATATGAAATTAATGGTTTGTCTAATTCATTATCTTATAATTCTAATATGGGTTTTGATGACCAATTAGGATTTGGTACAGATAAATTAGGATTTAGACATAGTACCGTCACAAAAAAAGATTTTAAACAAAGACTATATGATGGAGAGGAAGAGATATGATAACAGACGCAGGAACAAAAGACATAGTAGCGAATTATATCCTAGCACAATACACTACTGTTAAAGCAGGAAATGGTGGTGACGATACTTCTTCAGCCCAAACAGAACTAGATTCCTTTGTAGTTTCTAAAGTAGTTACTCCTTCTGCGATGAACTCTCAAATAATATGGTCTATAGAATTCACAGGTTCGGAAATTGGCGCACAAGGTATATCAGAATTAGGAATTTTTAAAACTTCTAACGATACCCTCTTGAGCCGTGTCACCTTCCCAAACACAGGAGTGATAGCGTCTAATGATTCTGTTACTTTTACCATACGTATGGAGGTAAATTAAAATGACACAGAATAATCCTAATTTTTTATCTACTTTATCTGCTAGTCCTAGTAGTAGAATTGTAGATAATACTGATAATATACATAGTGGAATAATAAACACATTAAATATTGCAACTGGTGATAATAGAGTAATTAGTGGGTTTAATATTACACAAACTAATAGTGGAACATACAATACTTTTGCAGTAGCAAGCGGACAAATAATGAGAAATGGATTATTAGTAGCAATTAGTTCAAGCACTCTAAGTCCAAGTACAGTAGTTAGAAGTGGAAATGACCATTATAGCGTTATTGTAGTGCAAGCAAATAATACATTAGCAATTAGAGAAGATGCAAAAAGTAGTTCTTCCGTAAAGGTTTCAACATTAACTGCAAATGATATTCCTGTTGCTATTGTAAAATATGCGGGTGGTTCAGGAAATAATAACAGTAATAATGATAGACCAATACAATTTTTAGGATATGGACAAACTGTAAGAGGATTAAGTATTCTAAACAGTGGTGCTGAAACAATAAGAATTAATGCAAATGGAACATTAACTAAAGGTTCTGCTACTATTACATTACCTTCTGCTACAGGAACATTGGCAACTACAGATGGAGTAAATCTAGCAACTAATGCTATTGATACTGCAAACATACAAGCAAATGCAATTACTACAGCAAAAATTACAGATGGTAATATTACTACTGCAAAAATTGCTGACGATTCAGTTACGTATGGTAAACTCCAAAATTTAGGAACTGCTGATAGAGTACTTGGTTCAACTAGTACTGGTTTAATTGGTGAAGTACAGATTGTTACAGATATGATAGCATCTGACGCAGTAACAGGAGCAAAAATTGCTGATAATGCTATAAATTCTGAACACTATACAGATGGTTCTATTGATACTGCTCATATAGCAGATTCTCAAATTACTACGGCTAAATTAGCAAATGATGCAGTAACAGTTGGTAAAATTAACGGTGTTACTAATTTTGGTAGTGGAGTTATTATGAGTAGTGCTGAGAGAACAAAACTATCGGGAATTACTGCTGATGCAGATGTTGTTTCTTCTACTACTGTATTAGCAGCACTTAATGCAAACTTAGGTAGTCATTTTACTATTGGAATTAATTCTGCACATAATGCAACATTAACAGGTGGTTTAATAGTTGGTGGAAATTTAACAGTGCAGGGAACAACTACAACTGTTAATACTGAAACTATAGCATTTCAAGATAATATAATACAGTTAAACAGTAATGCTGCTAGTACTTCTAGTGAACATGCAGGGTTAGAAGTAAATAGAGGAAGCAACCAAACTAATGTTTTGTTTAGATGGAATGAAACTAACCATCGTTGGGAATTTACAAATAATGGAAGCACATATTATAACATTCCAATTCCTTCAGAACTACAATTATATGTTCATCCTGATAGTGATATTACTAATTTAGATACAAGTGGAGCAGAAATTCTAGATACATTAGTTACTAACACTACTGGACATATTACTGCTATGACAAAAAGAACATTAACTAAAGGAGATTTAGGAATAGGAAATGTTGAGAATACTGCTATCTCTAGTTTTGCAGGTACAAGTAATATTGCAACTGTAGGAACTATAGGAACAGGAACATGGCAAGGTACTGAAATTGCTACTGCTTATATTGCTAATAATGCTATTACCAATGCTAAAATTGCTGATGATGCAGTAGGTGCTGACCAATTGGCATCTAATGCTGTAGTAAATGCTAGTGTTGCAAATGGTGCGGCTATTGCACAAAGTAAAATAGATGGATTATCTACTGCTTTGTCCGGTAAAGAACCTAGTTTATCTGTTGCTACTGCTGATGGTTTAATAAGAACTAGTGCGGCTTTAAAACTTAATATAAATGGATTAAGTACTGAATCTAATATTAGTAGAACCGGAGATTTTCTAGCCTTTTATGATGCTAGTGGTAGTGGAAATAAATTAAGAAAAGCAACTCCTCAAAATTTATTTGCTGCATTAACGGCAGGAGATATTCCTAGCCTATCCTCTTCTTATATTGCAGTAGGTACTACTTTTACAAATTCAAATATTGCTAGTAACGCTGCAATTACCGCAGATAAATTAGCAAATCAAAGTGGTAGTACTGATGCTACAAAAGTAATCATTACACTAGGAGAAAAAAATAAGTTAGCAGGTATTGCTACTAGTGCAAATAATTTTGTTTTAACAAATAATGCAGTTAGTAATGCTCATCTAGCAGGTAGTATTGCAAATGCTAAGTTATCAAATTATTCTGTTACAGTTAACAGTAATGCAGTTGCATTAGGAGCAAGTATTACATTAGACACAGATGACTTTGCAGAAGGAACAAATAAATATTATACTGATGAAAGAGTAGATGATAGAGTAAGTAATTTAATTAATGCAGGTGAAGGTATAGATACTTCTTATAATGATAATTCTAATGCTCTAACTATTTCTGCTGAAGATGCTACAACTTCTAATAAAGGAGTTGCTAAGTTTGAAACAGATGACTTTACTGTAAGTTCCGGTTTAGTTTCTATAAAGGATGCGGGAATAACTAATGCACACTTAGCCGGAAGTATTGCACAGAGTAAAATAACTGATTTAGTTTCTAATTTAGCATCTAAATCTCCTATAGCAGACCCTACATTTACTGGCGAAATAGGAATAGGTTCAGTAAATATAAGTGAAACAGAATTAGGAATTTTAGAAGGGGCTACTGTAACTACTACTGAATTAAACTATATGGATGGAGTAACTTCTTCTATACAAACTCAAATAGATTCTAAATTATCTAGTGCTATATCCTTATCTTCTTTGTCTGATATAGGAGGAAATTTAGTTACAAATATAACTAATAATAATGATGGTAATAGAGTGGCTAGTGTAGCGGCAATTAAGGCATATATAGATGGTGCAGATGGGTTTCCTACATATACAGTAACAACATTTGATGGTAATGGAATTAAATTAAATGCTAGTGGAAGTAGTAATGATAGTCATATAAGACTAGATGGTGGAAATAATATTACTATTTCTGAAGTAGGTAGTGGAACATTAAGAATAACAAATGACCATACTGATATAGAAGGAATTAGTTTTTCAGGAAATGCTTTAACTTTTGATATGAGTGGTAATGCATCTAATATTACTGCAACTATTCCCGATGCTACAACTTCTGCTCACGGTTTAATGACCGATACACAGTTTGACCAACTAGCAGCAAACGTATCTAAGTTAGCAAATGTAGAAGCAAGTGCTGATGTAACTGATACTGCAAATGTAACTTCAGCAGGGGCATTAATGGATTCAGAACTTACTGACCTTACAGGAGTTAAAGGAGTAACTATATCTACACTACAAGTAAAACCATCAGAAGGTGCATTTGTTAATGGAGATAAAACTAAGTTAGATAGTATTGAAGCATCTGCTGATGTTACAGACAAAGCAAATGTTTCTTCTGTTCTTGCAAGTTTTACAGGAGATGACACTCTTAATATTGGAGATGCAGGTAATGATTCCACTGTTAGAGTTAGAGGTAATTTATTTGTTGATGGTACAACTACTACAGTAAATCAAACTGCGGTTAATGTTAGTAATGCGTTTGTGTTTGAAGGAGCAACCGATAATGACCTTGAAACAACTCTTACAATAGAAGACCCTACGGTTAGTGACAAAACTATTGTATTGCCTAATATTAGTGGTACTCTAATTACTACAGGAGATAGTGGAACTATTGCTAATGCTATGATTGCAAGTAGTGCAGTAACAAGTGCAAAGATTGGAACTAATGCAGTAATAACTTCTAAGATAAATGGAAGTGCAGTTACTACGGCAAAGATTGCAGCAGATGCAGTAACAAGTGCAAAGATTGCAGATAACGCAATTAACTCAGAACATTATACAGATGGTAGTATAGATGTTGAACATCTTTCTAGTAATTCAGTAACTACTGTTAA
>TARA_B110000211_G_scaffold234349_1_pt1 | contig 18093 bp, 21 predicted proteins | sample TARA_B110000211 | Tara Oceans TARA_B110000211 (sample SAMEA4397516) | marine metagenome | biome: Polar Biome; feature: [DCM] deep chlorophyll maximum layer (ENVO:01000326); material: water (ENVO:00002006), including particulate matter (ENVO:01000060) such as... | depth 30 m
TGGATTGTTATGTTTAAAAAGAAGCTCAAATACAGCTGCAAAAATTATTATTTTTAAGATTTTATCAGTTTTTTTAAGATTTAAGTCATCTGGTATTTTTTTTTTTATTGTATCTTCAATAAATTCATTTCTTTCAATAGTGCCTTCTACAACATCTTTAATAAATTTTTTAAATCTACTTTTAGGATATTCAATTGCTGAATCTGGATTTATTAGATTGCCATAGAGTTTTTGAATAACTCTTATTCTCGGACTTATTTTTATTTTATTTTGTTGGGACATTTATTAAAACAGAAGTAATAGCTTTTGTAGCTTCTAAACCTTTAAGCTTACTTCTTTTGTTGGCCTGACTAAAATTTAAAGCTGTAATTATTCCATTTCCAATTGGCTTTTTTTCTTTAATTGAAAGCGTCATTAATGCATGAAAAGTAGAATTACAAATTAGATCAAAGTGTGGTGTTTCACCCTTAATAACACAACCAAGGGCTATAAAGGCATCAAATTTTTTAGCATATTTAGCTACTATAACTGGTATTTCAAATACACCCGTAACTTTTATTGTAGAGTGTTTTATTTTTGATTTATTTAAATTTTTAATTGTATTTTTTAATAATATTTTATTTATTTGAGTGTAGTATTCTGCATTTATTATTAGTACTTTTTTCATTTTATTATTTCTTGTTTTACGATTTTTATACCATAACCTTCTAAGCCAATTACTTTCTTTTTAGATCTAGATACAAGTATCATATTTTTAATCTTTAAATCTTTAATTATCTGAGCGCCTATACCGTAGTATCTAAGTATGCTATTACTTTTACTTGAATCTATGTTTGAGGAGTTGTTGTTTTTAATTACAATTAAAGCAAAATTATTTGATTTAGACAGATGTTTTAATGAATTTTTTAATAAACTTGAATTTATATTTGTAAAATTGTTTAAAATATTGACAGAAACAACTCTCACTTTTGTGTGTTTGGATGGCTTAAATGTTCCTCTTGTAATGGCATAATGTTCTGAGTTATCTAATTTATTATTAAATACACGTAATTCAAACTTACCAAAATTTTTTATTTTAATTATCTTGTTAGAAGTATTAAAAATAAATTTTTCATTTTTAAGTCTATAGGTAATTAAATCTTCAATACTACCAATCTTTAATTTATGTTTAAAAGCAAACTTTGTTAAATCATCAAGCCTAGCCATACGTCCATCTTCGTTCATAACTTCACATATTACGGCACTAGGGTTCAACTTTGCTAATTTTGAAATATCAATAGACGCTTCAGTGTGCCCCGCTCTTTCCAACACGCCTCCATTTTTTGCAACCAAAGGAAATACGTGACCTGGTGATACAATATCTTTCTTTCTGCTATTTGGATTTATTGCAACTTTAATTGTTTTGGCTCTGTCAAATGCGGAGATGCCAGTAGAAATTCCTTTTTTTGCTTCAATAGAAACTGTAAAGGCTGTTTGCATACGAGCCTTATTTACAGATGACATTAGAGGAAGGGATAATTTATCAACTTTAAGCTTAGTAAGAGTTAAACAAATTAAACCTCTCCCATGTTTTGCCATAAAATTAATTTTTTTTGAGTTGCATTTAGAGGCCGGCACTACAAGATCACCTTCGTTTTCTCTATTTTTGTTGTCAACTAAAATAAACATTTTGCCTTTTTTGGCATCGTTAATAATCTCAATTATAGAAGATAATTTTTTTTTTTTCATTTTAATTGTTTAGTTTAAAAATATATTTACTGAACATATCAAGCTCCACATTAACTTCATTAGCTACTTTTAAATTAATTAAGTTTGTAATCTTTAGTGTGTGAGGAATTATTGTTACCTCGAAGTTATTTTTAATAATTTTAGATACCGTCAAAGACACTCCATTAATAACAATTGAACCTTTTTCAGCAATATACTTGTTATAAATATTAGGTATAGCAAACCTAATTGTCCATACTTTTTTTGAAATACTCATCCTTTTAATGACTCCAGTGCAGTCAACATGTCCTTGAACAAAATGACCTGAAATATTATCACCCAGCTTAAGAGATTGTTCCATATTAATTAATTGACCGATACGCATTTTTTTAAAAGTTGATCTATGTAAAGTTTCTTTAGATAAGTAAAAAAACATTGTGTTTAATTTTTTTTTAGTAAGTGTCAAACATACACCGTCACAAGAAATAGAACTACCTATTTTAGGAATAATAAAACTTTTATTTTTCAAAATTTCAATTTGACAACCATTTTTAGAAAAAAATAAATTTTGAATTTTACCTTGATTATAAATTATTCCATTAAACATTGTTATACACTTATTTTAAAAAGTTTATCTTCAAATAGATTAACTTTAGTTTTATTTTTAGGTATTTTCTTCTTAATCCATTCCGTAAATTTTTTATTAATACCGTTTTTACCAATTTTATTGTTAGATTGAAATAAATATAAAGTATTTACAAGATTATTTGACTTTAAATAATTTAAAAATGTTAGACCGCTTTCCACAAATATTCTTGGATATCCCATTTTATTCAATTTTCTAAAAATATATTCATAGTCATTTTTATTTATCATGGTTTTCATTTTTATTACTTTAACTCCCATTTTTTTAAGAAAAATAAATTTTGATAAATTTTTTTTACAAGTAAAAAGGTAAATCTTTCTTTTCTTTATTTTAAATATATTCAGGTTTTTTTTAATTTTTAAATTTCTATCTAAAATAACTAATGCGGGAGATTTATGGGACAGACCATTTATTCGACAATTTAATTTTGAATTATCATCATTAATTGTTTTTGACGTAGATATTAAGCAGTCATAAAAGGACCTTAATAAATGAACTCTTTTTCTAGAATGTATATTTGTAATCCATTTATTGTTTTTATTTCCACTATAAAAATCAAGAGATAAAGCTATTTTAGCATCTATCAAAGGTAAATTTTTATTTTTTGAAGAAAAATAACTTTGATAAAAAAATTTTGCAAAATTTTCAGCTATACCTTTGTTTGTTAAAATTTTATTTTTTTTAAATATTTTAATAGATTTTTGGTACGACCTTACATCAGGGTCATAAATTGAAAAAAAAATTTTTTTTAATTTTTTTTTTTTTATTATATTAGTACAAGGAGATGTTTTTCCATAATGAGAACACGGTTCTAATGAAACGTACATTTCAGCATTTTTAAAGTTTAATTTTTTATTTAGAGCATTAAATTCAGCGTGTGGACGTCCACCAAACGATGTATAACCGGACGAAATTACAGCCTTGTTTTTAGTAACTATACATCCTACGGAAGGATTAGATCCGGTTGACCCTATGTTTATTTTAGCTTGTTCAAATGCAAGTTTAATAAAATTAGAATGAAGTTTAAGAGGACTATTTCTTTTTTTGTGCATCTAATTTATCAATGTATTCTTCAAATTCGCCTACTTCTTTAAAATTTGTATATACCGATGCAAATCTAATATACGCAATTTTGTCTAATTCTTTTAGATGATCCATAACAATTTTGCCAATTTGATTTGATTGGATTTCTGATTGACCCATTTCTTCCACTTGTCTAGAAATTTTAGAAACTGTTTTTTCTATTGTCTCTGTATCAATAGGTCTTTTCTTTAAGGCTATAAAAAGTGACTTAGCTAATTTTTCTCTATCAAAAGGACTTTTTCGACCATTTTTTTTTAAAACCGTAAGTTCCCTAAATTGAACCCTTTCAAACGTTGTAAATCTTTGTCCACCACCACAAGTACAAAGGCGTCTTCTTCTAACGGCGGTGCCGTCTTCTGTAGCTCTAGAATCAATTACCGATGTATCTTTTTCTCTACAGAATGGGCAAATCATAATATTTCAAAATTTATTATTTACTATATATAGGAAAAGAAGCACAAAGATCAATCGCTTCTCTTTTAACTTCTTGTTCTATTTTTCCGTTATCTTCAGGATTTTCGGCTAGACCTTTAATAACTTTAGAAATTAAATCACCAATAAGTGTGAACTCTTTAAAACCAAAGCCTCTAGTAGTACAAGCTGGAGTTCCTAGTCTTATACCCGATGTTATCATAGGGCTTTGTGTATCAAAAGGTATTCCGTTTTTATTACAAGTTATATTGGCTCTTCCTAGACTTGCCTCCGCATCTTTGCCTGTAACTTTATGATCCCTTAAATCAACTAACATTAAATGTGTGTCAGTACCTCCAGAAAAAATTTTAAAATCATTTTTTATTAATGAGCTTGAAAGAGTCTTTGCATTCTTTATTACTAATTTGGTGTATTCTTTAAAATCACTAGAAAGAGCTTCTTTAAAACAAACTGCTTTAGCTGCAACTACATGCATTAACGGACCACCTTGAAGTCCTGGAAACACAGCACTATTAAATTTCTTAATTAATTTTTCATTATTTGTTAAAATGATTCCGCCTCTTGGACCTCTTAAAACTTTATGTGTCGTAGAAGTTACGACATCAGCATATTTTGTTGGATTAGGGTATTCACCGCCAGCCACTAAACCTGAAAAATGTGCCATATCTACTAACAAATATGCATTTACTTTGTCACAAATATCTCTGAATTTTTTAAAATCTATAATTCTTGAATATGCGCTTCCACCAGCAATTATAATTTTTGGATTATTTTCCAGAGCAAGTCTTTCAACTTCTTCATAATTTATTAAGCCAGTATTTTCATCAACTTCATAATGCAAAGCATTAAACCATTTACCTGATTGTGCCGGAGCAGCGCCGTGTGTAAGATGTCCACCTGAATTTAAACTCATTCCAAGTATTGTGTCTCCAGGTTTTATTAGAGCAAGATAAACAGCACCATTTGCTTGAGCCCCTGAATGAGGTTGTACATTTGCGTACTTACAATCATAAAGTTTTGTGACACGTTCAATTGCTAAATTTTCCGCCACATCAACATATTCACATCCACCGTAATATCTTTTGCCTGAATAACCTTCAGCATATTTGTTTGTTAAAACAGAACCTTGTGCTTCAAGTACAGCCTTAGAAACAATATTTTCTGAAGCAATTAGTTCTATTTGATTTTGTTGTCTATTAAATTCATTTGAAATTGAATCAAATAACTCTTTATCCGAGTCTTTTAAACTCGTTTCAAAAAAACTATTTAAAAAATTTTTAGTTTTAATTGCTGTCGACATAATTATATTTTTTTAACCCTACGCAAATGTCTTCCTCCTTCAAATTTTGTCATTAAAAAAATTGATATTAATTTAATAATGTCTTTTTTTTTAATTAGTCTAGCGCCAATAGCTATAATATTAGCATCATTATGAAGTCTAGACAATCTAGTTGAAGAGTGGCTGTAACAAACAGCGGCTCTTATACCGGCAGTTTTGTTGGCTGAAATGGCCATTCCCGTTCCAGATCCACAAACTAAAATGCCAGCATCGCTTTTTTTATTCTTTAGTCTAATGCTTACTTTTTTGGCATAGTCTGGATAATCTACAGATTTATTTTTTGTAGGTCCTAAATCTATTATTGATATTTTTTTATTAATAAAATAATTCTTAATAAATTCCTTAATATCGTAACCAGCATGGTCTGAGGCAATACAAATTTTTTTAAAAATTAATTTCAATTTAATTAAATTTATGATTAAGGACACAGGCAACAAGGTGTACTCTGTTCTGTTCCCCCCCGTTGAAAGCGTTATGATATTTTGTATTATTTGTAATCCATACGCTGCCATCTGCTGGCATGTGCTTTGCGACATTATCTATTACCATCATGCATCCTAGATTAGTTATTATTGGTATATGTAATCTTGGTTCTGGATCTCTGTGCCAACTGAGAGTTGATCTAGGTTCTTTTAATAACAATCTTACTCTTCCTAATTTATAGTTTTTTGAAAGTATATCGAATATTTCTTTAAAGTAAGTGTTTTTAAAATCGTCAACTAATTCTGTGTATTTACTTTCGTCAATTACCTTATCTCTAATTACTTCTTTACCTGTAGCATCAGGTTTTGTCCAAAAAACACCCCTTGCATTGTTAGCTTTGATTGAACTTGGGTCATTTGGAATTTGATTAAGAGAGATTGCAGCAAAATGCGGTATACCTAAAGAGGTATCAAAACCTTTTTTCTTTAAAACTTCTGATGTAGCTTTCTTAAGCTTATCTATATCAAATTTTAAAGTTTGTTTTTGAAAATCGTTAAAATTTAAGTGTGCCATAAATGCTTTTTAAATTACTTTAATGTGTTTATATAATATTATATTTGTCGCATAATACAAAATTTTATAAATTAATATATGAATTTAATTGGAAAATTTCCCAAAACTAGGTTGCGAAGAGTTCGCAATAAAGACTGGATTAGAAGACTTATATCTGAAAATAATCTTTCTACTAATGATTTGATTTTACCCATATTTATTAGAGAGGGAAAAAATCAAAAAGAAACAATTAAATCCATGCCGGGTGTATATAGGTATACACTAGATAAATTAAATACTGTAGTTGATGAGGCATTAAAATTAAATATACCAATGATTGCCCTATTTCCTTATACGGCTAAAAACAAAAAAGATGCATTAGGTTCGGAGGCATTTAACAAAAATAGTTTAGTTTCAAGGGCCTTACAAATTATTAAAAAAAGAGAGAGAAACATAGGTGTTATGTGCGATGTAGCTCTAGATCCCTATACTAGCCACGGTCATGATGGAGTAATAAGGAATAACGATATTGATAACGATGAAACCTTAAAAATTTTAGTTAAACAATCTCTATTATACGCTCAAATGGGTTGTGATGTATTATCTCCATCAGATATGATGGATGGCCGAATTGGTCTAATCAGAAAAGAACTAGAATTAAAAAATTTTAAAAATACTAAAATTTTATCCTATGCCGTTAAATATGCATCAAGTTTTTATGGTCCATTTCGTAATGCTGTTGGATCAACTAAAAGCCTTAAAGGTAATAAAAAAACATATCAAATGGATTTTAGAAATTCTAATGAAGCGATGAGAGAAGTTGCTTTGGATATTAAAGAAGGAGCTGATATGGTTATGGTCAAACCAGGAATGCCGTATTTAGATATAATTTCTAAAATAAAAGATAATTTTAAAATACCAGTTTTTTCTTATCAAGTCTCCGGTGAATTTAGCATGATCAAAAACGCTATTAAAAATAATATATTGAATGAGAATTCTATAATAGAAAGTTTGATCTGTCTTAAAAGAGCTGGCTCTACAGCAGTAGTATCTTATTTTGCGTTAGAGGTAGCAAGAAAGATTAAACAAAATAATTTTCTAAAATAACTCTAGATTTAGGAAATGTTAAATTGTTTGGTAAAAAAAATTTATTAACCAAAACAGTCCGCGTGAAATTAAGCCCTTTTCTTATTAATTCATTTTTAATTTGTTTTGGTATTAATTCCTTAATTATAAAATAAGGAATTTTGTATTTAATACCATCTACTTCAATATCAATAATTTCTTTATCTCCTAAAATATTATTAAAATCTTTCAGGTTTTGATCGAAACCTAATTCTTTAATTAAATCAATTTCCCAAAACAAATAATAATATGGCCAATAATCGGAATCAAGTTTATCAAAAAGACTCTCAAGTGAAGAATATAATTTTTTATAAGGTTGCGACTCTGGTAGTAGAATGTTTAAAATTGAAGTTATAGACAATAAAACAGAAGTTCTTTTTTTATCACTAAAATATTTTGGAGAGATTGGATTTATTAACTCTGTTTTAAAATACCCTATTCTATTTTCACTTTTTGAATTATAAAAGGTAAATATTTTATTTGATAATTGAAGAAAGTTTCTTATTTTTCTTGAATTTGCTCCGTAAACAATGCCACTCATTTTACCATATTCATTTGTAAAAACATTAATAATATTTGAATTTTCTTTAAATTTTCTTTTAGATAGTAAATAACCTTCAGCTTCCCAATTCATAATTAAATTTTTAAAATTTTTACTAATTTTTTAGCAGCATTTTGTTGTGCATCTTTTTTAGAACTTCCATTTGCAGTTATTTTTTTTGAATTTGGTATCTGCACATCCACTCTAAATAAGGGTCTATGTTGAGGGCCAGATTGTTTAAAAACATTATACTTCGGAAGTTCTTTGTATGTCTTTAAACTATGTTCTTGCAACTTTGTTTTGGCATCAATAGGAGTTAAATCTGATTTTGCTAAATGTTCTTTCCAAAACAATAATATAAACTTTTCTGCAACCTCAACACCTTTATCTAAATAAATGGCACCAATTAGTGCTTCTAAACAGTCGCTACTTATTTTTTCTTTAGATTTATTAGCTCCTTTATACGAGTCTCCTATATTCATATATTTTATTATATCTATTTCTTTAGCAATTTTGGCACATGTTTTTTTATTAACTAGATTAGCAAATTTTTTATCTATTATACCTTCTTTTTCATCAGGATAATTAAAAAGTAAAGTTTTTGATAATATGAGACCTAAAACTCTGTCACCCAAAAATTCTAATTTTTCATTATTATTTTTATAATCAAAGCTTTTATGTACTAAGCTCTTTTTTAATAAACTTAAGTTATCGAACTTAATTTTAATTTTATTTTGAATATCAGTAAGCGTATTTTTCATTATAGGATTTTGAAAAAACGTTCAAATCTTATAGATTTTTTTAAATTCCATATTTTAATCATGCTACTAATTATTGTATCATTAGAAAAAAATATTACTTGCGCCTTACCAACTAAGTTTAAATAGCTAACATATCCAACGCTACTAAGATATCTACTATCTTTTGAGCAGTCCCTGTTGTCTCCAAGAAAAAAATAATGGTCTTTAGGAACTTTATATATATCTGTATTTTTCATAGAGCCTTTTTTATTGTATACAGCAATATATTTAACTCCGTTAGGCAAAATTTCTTCAAATGCATTAACATCATAATTGCCTGATCCACATCTAATTTTGTATTTAATAGATACTTTGGTTCTTTGGATTTTTTTTTTATTCAGAAATAATTCACCTTCAATAAATTGAACTGTGTCACCAGGTAAACCAATTAATCTTTTAATATAATCAGTCCGATTATCTGCAGGGGTTTTAAAAACTATAAGATCTCCCGCAGTTGGCTTTTTATTAAATACTCTATTGTTATATACGGAGGGACTAAAAGGGAATGAGTGTTTACTATAACCATAACTAAACTTTGATACAAAAATTCTATCACCAATTAAAAGGGTTGGTTCCATTGAAGATGATGGTATGTAGAATGGTTGAAAAATTAATGATCTAATTATAATAGCTATAATAAGAGCAAAAAATATTGTTTCAATATTATTTTTTATAGTTTTTAATAGTTTTTTATTAATCATAAGGAAATAATTACAGAAGCAAAAGCAAAAGGATATTCATCGGTAATAGTTATAAAAAGTTTAAAATTTTTTTTTTTAATTATTTTTTGTGAAACTAATTTAGTTTTTTTTTTTAAATTTATACAAGGTTTGCCATTACTATCATTTAATATTTCGATCTCATTAAAACTCAAGCCCTTAGATATACCTACGCCTAATGCTTTAGAAAAAGCTTCTTTTCCAGCAAATTTTTTTGCATAAGAAGCATAGTTATTCTTTTTTTTTTCACAAATAAGTATTTCTTTTTTAGTAAAAATTCTTTTTTTAAAGTTATCATTTCTTTTTATTATTTTCTTTATTCTATCGATATTAATTAAATCACTCCCAAATCCATATATATTCATTATTTTAGAATTCCTTTAAATTTTTTTATTGAGTTTGATAAACCTAAAAAAATAGATTCACCAATTAAAAAATGGCCAATATTGAATTCTGTTATACCCTTAACTTTTGACAAAATTTTAGCTGACTGGTAAGTTAGACCGTGACCTGCGTGCACTTCTAAGCCAAGCTGATTTGCAAAATTTACAGCTTTTTTTATTTTTTTTAATTCCAAATAATAATTTTTTTTTTTGTTAATTAAATTGCAAAATTTACCGGTATGTATTTCAATACATTGAGAGCCAAGTTTCTTGGCTGTTTCAATATCTTTTATTTTTGGCTCTATAAACAAACTTATTCGTGAACCATTTTTTTTTAATTTATTTATCATTTGTTTTAGAAAAATTTTTTTATATTTTAAATTTAAACCACCTTCTGTTGTAATTTCTTTTCTTTTTTCTGGAACAATGCAAATAAACGGTGGTTTTTGTTTCATAGCTATGTTTGTCATTTCTTTAGTTGATGCAATTTCTAAATTTAGAGGTATTTTAAGTTTTTTCTTAATAATTTTTAAGTCATGTTCATTGATATGTCGTCTGTCCTCTCGCAGATGGATAGTAACTGAGTCAGCGCCATTCTTTTGCGCAAGTAACGCAGCTCTAAGGGGGCTTGGATAAGATTCTCCCCGTGCATTTCTTACTGTTGCTACGTGATCAATATTTACACCAAGTCTAATTTTTTTCATTAAATGTTTCTACTGCCAGGCTTAATTGGTTCTATAGATTGCAGATGATTTGGAAGATTGTCTTTATTGTAAGTTGGTATTACTATTTCTACCTGTGAAACAATTTTGTCACTTATATTGGAATTTCCATTAGATCGGTTTATTAAACATGCATATCCAACTATATTAGCTTTTGCATTTTTAACAATATTCGAACATTCAAGACTAGACTTTCCAGTAGTAATTACATCTTCAACAATTAAAACATTGCTATTATTTTTGATTTTAAAGTCTCTTCTTAATTTAAATTTTTCAGACACTCTCTCAGAAAAAATAGTTTCAATATTTAAAATTCTACCAATTTCATATCCCACGATTATACCGCCCATAGCTGGGGCTAGAATTAAATCAATTTTAGTAAATTCTTTTTTAATTTTATCAGCTAATGAGGCACAAATTTTTGAAGCTTTAGATGGTTTGCTCATTAATTGAGCGCATTGCACATACATGCCGCTGTGCAAACCTGAAGATAAAATAAAATGACCCTCGAGCAGAGCGTTAGTTTCTTTTAAAATTTTTAAAGATTCTTTGTATGAAATCATTTTTTTTTTCTTTATGTCTTATTATCTTAAAATCTAAATTTTTCTGTTTTATTTGACTTATCAAGTTTGTGAAGTTTTTTAAATCATTTATTTGAAGATCAAAAGAAAACTTTAAAAATTCTTTTTTTCTTTCTTGTAGCTCTACATTTAATATGTTGCTACCATTTATCCCTATAAGTGTGCTTATTTCACCCAATACACCGGGTTTATCTGGCAAGTCAATTTCTAAAGTGGAGTGATATTTTTTAGGTTTTTTTTCATTTTTATCTAAAAGTTTGTCTTGCCAATACTTTCTAATAGAAGCTCGAGCTTTTCCTGTTTTGGAAGAAGAAAGCCAATGCAAAGAAGGTGAAATTTTTTTTGAATTAATTATTTTAACCATGTCTCCATTTTTAAGAATTGTTTGTAATTGCATTTCAGTGCCATTTATAAGACAGCCTATAGCAGTATTTCCAATTTTAGTATGCACAGCATAGGCAAAGTCTATTGATGTAGCATTCCTTGGTAATTTTATTACCGCTCCTTTTGGAGTAAAACAAAAAACATTATCCTGAAACATTTGAAGTTTAGTAAACTCATAATTATGTTCAGGGCTATTTCCAGTTTCAATAATTTCAACTAGATCTCTTAGCCAGTCATATTCTCTCCATGATAAATCAGAATATTTCTCTGAGGATTTGTATTTCCAATGTGAAGCTATACCTCTTTCTGCAAATTCATGCATTTCATGGGTTCTAATTTGAACTTCAATCCTCTGTTTTTTTGGTCCGATAAGTGAAGTGTGAATAGATTTATACTTATTTATTTTAGGTGTAGATATATAATCCTTAAACTTTCCTGGTATTGCAGAAAATTTACTGTGAAATGTACCTAAAGCTTTGTAACAATCCTCAATACTATTCACTAAAATTCTAAATCCAGTTATATCAGTTAGTTGTTCTAGCGAAATTTTTTTATTTTGAATCTTTCTCCAAATAGAAAAAGGTGTTTTTTCTCTTCCTGTAATTATTGCCTTAACACCTTTTGTATTTAAAAGTTTAATTAATTCTGTAGATATAATATCAAAATTGTCATCACGATTATTTTTAATAAATTTTAAACGCTTAATAATTAAATTTCTAGCTTTACTATTCAAAACGGAGAAAGATAAATCTTCAAGTTCATCCCTAATTCTATTCATGCCCATTCTGTCTGCCAGTGGCGCATAAACTTCCATTGTTTCTTTTGCTATTCTTTGTTTTTTTTCTTCTGATTTAAAACCTTTAATTGTTCTCATATTATGTAAACGGTCTGCTATTTTAACTAGCAAAACCCTAATATCTTTTGATGTTGCTAAAATTAATTTTCTAAAATTTTCAGCCTTAGAATTTTCAATAACTTTATTTTCAAGCTGAGATATTTTTGTAACACCATCAACTAAATCAGCTACTTCTTTTCCAAATTCTTTTAATACTATTTCATAAGTAGCCTTAGTGTCTTCTATTGTGTCATGTAGCAAACCTGTAACTATAGTTGCACTGTCTAATTTTAAGTCTGATAAAATATTGGCAACAGCTACAGGGTGAATAACATAAGGATCACCTGTTTTTCTTTTTTGATTTCTATGTGCATCAAGAGCAAAATTGTATGCTTTGGACAAGGTATCGTGATTCAAAAACTTATTGTAAGACTTAACTTTATTTATAAGTTCTTCATTATTAATCATTCTTTAATAAATATATCACTTTCATTCATTATTGTAATCTCATTCCTAAGATCAATATTCAGATTTTTTATTAATATATCGACATTTTTTTTACTAATTGGATGGTTCCATTCTGAATAAATTTCTTTAAGTGGATATAAAACAAAATTTCTATTTGATAAACGTGGATGAGGAAGAGTCAATTTTTTAGTTTTTATAATCTCTTGTTTAAAATCAATAATATCAATATCACAAATTCTTGGTTCATTTGTTTTTTTTCTAATTCTTCCCATTTTTTTTTCTATAATTGCAATTTTTTCTAGGAGTCTATATGCATTATTAGCAAAATTTATTTGTAAAATTACATTAATAAATCTAGGTTTTTTTTTATCTGGGTAAGAAGGAGTTTCATAATAACTTGAACATTTAATTATTTTAATATTATTTTCCTCTAACATTTTAATAATTGTTTTAATATTTTTTACTCTACTACTAATATTTGAAGGTAAATTTGATCCTATGCTTAAAAAAATCATTTTTTGGTTCTACTAAATATTCTTGCTTTTTCTCTATCCCAGTCTCTTTTTTTCTTTACAGACCTTTTATCAAAAAGTTTTTTTCCTTTACCGACGGCTAATTCTAATTTGGCTTTACCTTTTTTAAAATACATTTTTGTTGGAACTATAGTTAAACCTTCTTGATTAATTTTTCCTATCAATTTATTTAATTCCTTACGATTAAGTAAAAGTTTTCTTTCACCTTTGGGGTTATGATTATTATAACTTGATTGCCTGTAGGAAGGTATGTGTGAATTAATTAAATATAATTCACCATTTTTATCGATCGCATAAGAGTCTGCTATACTTCCCTTACCCTCTCTTAATGATTTTACTTCGGATCCTTTTAATACTATTCCTGCTTCAATTTGTTCACTTAAAAAATAATTAAAACTAGCTTTTCTATTTAAACAAATAATTTTTTGACCCAAGACCTGTTTTTGTTTCATTAAAGTAGTTTAGCTAATACTAAAGCTTCTTTAACTTTCATTTTAGTACTTTCAGTAATTTGAACCAAAGGCAATCTTACATCTGGTGGAGACAAATTTAGTAATGATGCAGCGTATTTAACAGGAGATGGATTACTCTCAATAAAAAGAGCGTTATGCAAAGGTGTTAATAAATTATTTATTTTATTAGCTTTATCTACTTGATTAACTTCATCGGAGATAGTTGCAGTTTGAAATTCTGAACACAGACTTGCTGCTACATTTGCTGTAACACTAATACAACCAACGCCTCCTCTTTTATTGAATTCTAAAGCATTGTTATCTTCACCTGTAAGCTGAATAAAACTTTTGCCCATGGCTTTAATTTGTAGGTCAACTCTATTAAGATCACCCGTAGCATCTTTAACACCTATAATATTTTTTAACTCATATAGTCTAGACATCGTCTCAACACTCATATCAATAACTGATCGTGATGGTATATTGTAAATTATTATTGGAATACCAACATTGTCGTTTAACATTTTGTAGTGTTGGAAAAGACCTTCTTGAGTTGGTTTGTTATAATAGGGAGTAACTATTAAGAGACCATCTGCTCCTGATTTTTCAGCATGCTTGCAGAGTTCAACTGCTTCTGATGTCGAATTTGATCCAGTTCCAGCTATAACTGGTATTTTACCTTTACATTCTTTGACTGCAATTTCTATAACTCTTCTATGTTCATTATGAGACAGTGTAGGAGATTCACCAGTAGTGCCCGCTGGAACTATGCCGTTTGTTCCACTTTTAATGTGATGTTGTATTAAATTGGCATAGTTTTCCTCATCTAACTTATCGTTTTTAAATGGTGTTAGTAATGCAACAATTGATCCTTTAAACATAAAACAATATAAGGTAATTAATTTGCCTTAAACTTATGCTTATTCGATTAATTAGTCTAGTATTTTTATTTACATTCTTTAATAAAGGAATCGTTTTTTCTGTAGAAAATAATGATTTTATTTACCCGCTAGATAAACCATCGGTTTTCAAAAAAGCTAAAATTATAAAAAATTTATCTAATAAAGAAATTATTCCACAGAAAAAACCAATAGATAAAAAAATTAAGCAAGAGAAAATAATAACTAAAGAAAAAAAAATAAACATACCTAAAAAGAAAGTTTTAATTACAAAAGAAAATTTTATTATTCCTAAAAATAAACCAGTTACTTATAAAAAGACTATATATAAAGCTAACAAATCTAAATTTTTAAATGAAAAAGATTTTAACAAAGCCAAAGATGTTTTTAAATTAATTAAGGAAAAGAAATGGAATACTGCTTTAAAAAAAACAAACAGTATGAAAGATAAAGAATTTAAAATTCTCATTAATTGGATGTATCTTAAACAAACTGGTAACAGGGCAACTTTCGATGATTATCAAAGGTTTATAACAAAACATCCAGATTATCCTAGAATTGGTAGATTAAAATTTTTAGCAGAACATAAGATTTTATTAAAAAATACCACACCTGGTAGTGTCATTAAATGGTTTGAAAAAAATCCACCATTGAGTGGGATCGGTAATTTAAAACTAGCTGAAGCCTACATCAAAAAAGGTAATACAGAAAATATTAGTGAACTTATACAATCAGGGTGGGTCAATGCAAAATTAAGTAAAGGTGATCTTAAGTTTTATAGAAATAAATATAAAAAATTTTTATCATCAGAAGATCATATTAAGAGAGCAGATTATTTAGCTTGGAATAATAAATATTGGGATTTGAAGAGAATGCTAAGATACCTACCTAATGACGAGAAAGCTCTTTATAATGCTAGACAAATTTTAATGAGTAACTCATACGGTGTTGACAAATCTATAGCTAGTGTACCAGCGCATCTAAAAAAAAATACTGGTTTAGAGTATGATAGACTTAAATGGAGAAACAGAAGAGGTAGACTAGAACAATCTTTGGAAGTTTTATATGAAAATGGAAATAAATCTGAGGATGATCTTGTGCGAGCAGATTTGTGGTGGAAACAAAGAGAAAGTATTACTAGAAGTTTAATATATAAAAAAAGATATAAAACTGCCTATAAAGTTGCAAGCGAACATTCTTTAACCTCAGGACCAGAATTTGCAGAAGCTGAATGGTTATCAGGTTGGATTGCTTTATCTTTTTTAAAGTCTGGCGAATATGCAATCAATCATTTTGAAAATTTTTATAACAATGTTAGTTACCCCATTAGTTTAGCTAGAGGCGCCTATTGGCTTGGTAGGTCATATAAAAGCTTAGGTGATAAAGAAAATTCTACTAAATTTTTTAAAGAAGGTTCGTCTTTTTTGACTACCTACTATGGTCAATTATCATTTATAGAAATTAACGAAGGAAAAGAATTCAGCTTAAAAGATAATTTAGACTATTCAAAAGAATATGAAAAAAATTTTAATAAAAACAAGTTAATTAGACATATTAAGTTATTGCATGAATTGGATGCTATAAAATACGGAAAAGATATATTTAAACATCTAGCAACAGTCAATATTGAAGAAGGCAGTGAAATATTAGCAGCTAAGCTGGCTACCGAAGTTGAAAGATACGATTATGCTATACAAATTTCTAAAAAAGCCTCATACGAGAAAAGATTTTATAACCTTTATAATTATCCAATAATTTCAACACCTAGAGTAATAAATAAAAAAAGTATGCCTGCACCAGAGTTAATTTTAGCTATTATAAGACAAGAAAGTGAATTTGACAGAAGAGCAAATAGCTATGTGGGGGCAAGAGGCATGATGCAATTAATGAAATACACAGCTAAACTTGTCGCAAAACAAGCAAAATTGCCGTACAGCATTAGTGGTCTTACAAAAGATCCTGAGTATAATATTAAACTAGGATCTTATTACTTCAGTACACTTTTAGACATGTATGATGGTGTCTTTCCTTTTGCTATAGCTGCTTATAATGCAGGACCTAATAGAGTTAAAACGTGGAAAAGAATTAATGGTAATCCGGCCAAGAAAGAAATTGATTACATAAATTGGATTGAACTAATTAGATTTAAAGAAACAAGAAATTATGTCCAAAGAGTCTTAGAAAATGGAAACGTATATAAGTACATGACAAATAAAAGCCCCGTAAATATTAATAATTATTTTAAATAAACATTTAACCATATATAGAAATTAAAGAGTTAAGAATATTAAATTTATCTATTTTATTAATTTTTTTCTTATTTTTAAATTTAAGGGTTTTTCAAAATAATTGAATGAAAGTAAACTTAATAAAATTGTAACAATCATATATAGTATGAATGAATAATTAGAGCTAAAAAAGCTAACACCATCAAATATTCTTAAAATAAATAATAAATAAAGAAAGCTTACTGTATGAATTAAATACATAGCGTATGTTAAGCTGCCCAGAATTTCAAATACTTTTCTTATTTGTATAGAGGTGGTCATCTTATCTAGTAAAACGAACAACATAACTATACTAGGAAGGCATATAAAAAAATAAAATTTTCCTATTATTGAAAATGCAAATAAAGATATTGTAACTATAAGTAAATATTTAGAATTTTTAAATTTTTTTTCAATTAAAAAAATAAATACACCAGAAAAAAATAATCGTGCAAAGTCAATGAATGGGGTTGCGTAAGATAGATTTCTACCCTTAAAATTTAGGTTTATAAAGTTTGTTTTATCAATGAGTAATATTAATAAATAAACCATTATGACAAATAAAATTTGATATTTCTTAATAAAAGTTATTAAAAAGAAAAAAATAAAATAAATATAAATTTCTAGAGCAACAGTCCAAACCGGTTGATTAAATGATTTTCCATCTTCTAACCCAAAACCTAATAGGAAAAAAATATTTAAAATAAAATGATAAAAATCATTATCAGCATAAAGTTGGTATGAGCCAAAATTTTTTAAGAATAAAAATTGAATAACAATTATTAAAAATAAAGTTAAAATATGTAAAGGATAAAGTCTAGCAAACCTTTTAACAAAAAAGTTTCTAAATGAGCTGTTGTTTTTTTCATCTAAGTAAATGTTAGAAAATACTACTCCAGATATTACAAAGAAAATAGATACCGCAACACCTCCATGTAAATATAATTTTTCAAAAATATTATTGAATGTTTTATTTTCGGCTAAATCTAGAACGGCAAAAGAAAAGCCCCAATGAAAAATAACTATGCTCAATGACGCAAGAAATCTTAACAATTCTAAGCCATAAAATTTTTTCATTTTCAGTATTATTAATGTAATAATTTATTATTGGTAGAATTATTTAATGGCGGAAGAGGAGAGATTCGAACTCTCGGTAGGCTTTACGCCTACGGACAGTTAGCAACCGCCTGGTTTAAACCACT
>TARA_B110000211_G_scaffold125781_1_pt1 | contig 18080 bp, 6 predicted proteins | sample TARA_B110000211 | Tara Oceans TARA_B110000211 (sample SAMEA4397516) | marine metagenome | biome: Polar Biome; feature: [DCM] deep chlorophyll maximum layer (ENVO:01000326); material: water (ENVO:00002006), including particulate matter (ENVO:01000060) such as... | depth 30 m
AAACGTAGATCAAGTTTATAAAACAGTCTTGTTAATAATAAATAAGGAACAAAGAGGTTATCTTACACCTAATGAGTTCAACAAGTTAGCTGCTCAAGTTCAACTTGACATACTAGATACTTATTTTGAAACTATAAATCAACAACTACGAGTGCCACAAAACGAGAGCGAATATGGTGATCGTTATAAAACAGTACAAGAAAAACTAGATGTTTTTAAAAAAATAGGCAATTGTACATTTAACGCCGCAGCTGGCACAAACCCAGCTTTTTTTACGCTGCCCACCTCTTCTGGTGCAGCTAGTGGAACACAATTATTTTCCACTGTAACAAATCAAATAACATATCCTTTAACAACTGTAACACAAAGTCAGGTAGAAAACAGCACTGTAGTAGTAACATACTTAGGGGTTGCATATACTAATTTTACTATATCTGGTGGAGTATTTAGTTTAACAGCTGGATCTTTACCCACGGGCGCTGCTAATAATATAGTTATAACTTTGTTTCCACAAGATTTTTATAAATTAGGAACAATACTATATAGAGATGATAGAATAGCAGAACCAGTACAAAGAAATGAACTAGCGCTTCTTAACATGTCTTCATTGACTAAACCAGCAGAGCAGTTTCCTGTTTATTTATTTCAAGAAAATAAAGTAATTATATATCCTCAATCAATAAATAGTCAGGTTCAAGCTACTTATATTAAAAAACCAGCAGATCCAAGTTGGAACTTTAGTTCTGCAACTGGTTATTATGTTTGGGATCCAGCTACTTCTGTTAATTTTGAATTAGATATTACAGAGCAAGTTAACGTGATAATACAAATATTATTGTATGCAGGTATTGTGATAAAAGATCCAACCATAGTTCAAGCAGCAGCTAGTGAAATAGCTCAAGAGCAACAAAACGAAAGAAATTAATAGAAAATGGCAATACAACCAACAAATAACGGGATAGTAACAGAAAACTCTCAGCAATATTATCAAGGTTCACAAGAATTTAGAGGCGCTGCTGCGCCTGCAAATGGTCAGATTTTTATAACTGACTTTGATAGTGGCTTGATATTGGGAAGCGCTACTAGTTGGAGTCCTAATGATGTAGATTATGGTTTAAATAATTTTAAGGTATACACTAGCTCAACAGGTTTAGCTGGATCTTGGAGCCAATGGGTTACAGAGATAGTAGTTACCAATGACAATACTATAACTTTAACTACAGCTTCACCGGTAGCTAATGCCTTTATAGTTGTTCAATTGACTATATTAACTGGTGGTAAATACGCTTCAACAGAAGCTGAAAAAGCTTATGGACAAACCGTTGAAGATAATTATGGAGGTTATCAATATGTTAAATTAAACGAAGTAGTAAATAATTTTATGATTGCTTATGTTGGCCAAAGTAAATTGATTCCAAACGTAAGAAGAACAGATGTAATTTTTCACACAAAAAGAGCAATGCAAGAGTTTAGCTATGATACACTAAAAAGTATTAAATCAGCTGAGCTAACAGTACCTAACGAGTTAACTATAGTCTTACCTCAAGATTATGTAAACTATGTAGATATATCTTCTATAGACGCTTTAGGTGTTAAACGTCCTTTGTACCCAGCAAATAACCTAACAACAAGCCCTTACTATACTCAAGCTCAAGATTCAACTGGTATACCTACACAAGATCAATGGGGTAATGATTTAGAAGGTACTTCAATCACACAAGAAAGATGGCATAATGCTAACCAACAATTTATTAACGGTAACTTCACTAATGACTTTACAAATGATATGTGGGCTTATAATTGGGGAGGCTTAGGTAGCACTATAGGATCTGGTTATGGCCAAATGTATGGTATGGATCCGCAATATTCTCAAATGAATGGATGGTTTAATATGAATGAAAGAGAAGGTAAGATATCATTCTCAAGCAATTTAGTTGATCAATTAATAATATTAGAATATATATCAGATGGATTAGCTTTTGATTTAGACAGCAGAGTTCCTAAAATGGCTGAAGACGCAATGTATGCTTACATACTACACGCGATAATTTCAACTAGAATAAACCAACCTGAGTATATAGTTCAAAGACTAAGACGTGATAAAAGTTCTAAATTAAGAAATGCTAAAATAAGACTATCTAACATAAAGCTTGATGAAATAATTCAAGCAATGAGAGGTAAATCTAAATGGATAAAATAACGATACATGGCAGAAGCTAAAAACAGTTTCATCAAATCTAAAATGAATAAAGATTTAGATGATAGACTTGTACCAAATAACGAATACAGAGATGCTTTAAACGTAGCTGTATCTAGATCAGAAGGAAGTGATGTTGGAGCTTTAGAATCTATACTTGGTAACGAGATGATAATTGATGCATCTAATATTAAGGCACAAGTAATAGGAGTTAAAGTTGATCAAACAAGAGCGTTAGCTTATTACTTTTTAAGTGATTACAATGGAACCAGCCAAGCGCCTTTATCCTCTTATTGTGCTATAGCTGTATTTAATACATCTAGTAATTCTAGTCAAGTATTAGTTTCTGGAAGTTGGCTAAATTTTTCTAAGAAATCCATAATGACTGGTGTTAGTTTAATAGAAGATCTTTTGTTTTTCACTGACAATAGAAATCAACCTAGAAAAATAAATGTAACAAAAGACTTTGGATACTATACTAGCGAAGATCAAATATCTGTAGCTAAATTCGCGCCTTATAAAGCGCCTGAGTTTATAGATCTAAGATCTACAGCAGCACTTAAGCCATCTACAATGTCAGATGCTAGCGATCCTCTTCAAACTACAATAAATTCAGTTGTTTTTTCAGCTGTAAATTTAGATACTTCTAAATACAGAAATGGTGAAACTATACCTGAAGCTCAAGATGCATCTGCTTGGAGTGATGCCGCTACAAACAAACAAGGGGCTTGGTGTTATTATGAAAACTCTTTAGCTAATGGTTCTGTTTATGGTAAACTATATAATAGATACGCTGTAGAAGACACTAGAGGCTTAGCGCCTGTTGGCTTTTCTGTAATAAGCACTGGAGTTTATACAAGTGACATTGTAACCGGTACCGGTGGTGCAACTCGGTTAAAATCACAAACAACTTGGGATGCTTTACCAGGGACAAACACCACAGGTTTTAATGTTAAAGCTGGAGGTTATAGAGATGTTAGTGGTTTTGCTGGATTAGGAACTAGTGCTAGACTGTGGGCTAAAGATGACTCATCTGTTTCTCCTATAGCAGCTACTGGTAATTATGTAGAAATGACTTCAACAAATCAAGATGACGCGATACTAAGTGCAGCTCCTGAGGCTGACAGTTTTAACGGGTATTCTGTTAGACTTCAAAAAGATTCTGCATATAATGGCTGGAACGGTGATCCAGATTATTTAACAGATAAATTTGTAAAATTCAGTTATAGATTTAAATACGATGATAATGAATATTCTGTTGTAGCTCCTTTTAGTCAAGATGTTTTTATTCCAGAACAAGAAGGTCAATTTTTAAACGACGACGAGACAAAAGCTTTTGTTTCAACTGTTGTAGAGTTTATGCAGAATGTTGTAAACAATGCTGTTTTAAACATAGAATTACCTAGTCTAGATGTTTTAATTGACTACAAAATAAAGGGTATAGATATATTATTTAAGCAATCAGATAGACAAGCTTATCAAATTTTAGACTCTGTTGTTATTGACCAAACATTTATAGATAATTTAAATAATACTAATATATATCAATACGATTATCAATCAACATTACCTATTAAAACTTTACCACCTGGTGAAGCATCTAGAGTGTTTGATAAAGTTCCAGTCACAACTTTAGCTCAAGAAACTTCTGGTAATAGAGTAATGTACGGCAACTTTGTTCAAGGAAAAAGTGGTCAAAAAGGTTTAGATTATTATGTAGATATTGTAGATAAAAGTAATCAAGTTTTTGAAGAATATCCTCAGCATTCTTTAAAGCAAAATAGAAACTACCAAGTAGGTATAATACTTGCTGATAAATTTGGTAGACAAACAGATATAATATTGTCTAATTATGATAATTTATTAGATTCTGTTGGAGATCCACAACCAGGATCAAATGTTTTTAGTGATTACAGTAATGTTTCATTCAATGGCTCTGTAGCTGGGTGGCAAGGAGATAGTTTAAATCTTAACTTTAACAGTTTAATACCTGAATCCGCAAACGCAAACAATGTTGGTGGTTATCCTGGCGCTTATGCTGTAGGTAACTATTACACTATACCCGTTTCTTCTTTAAATTTCCCTATATTTTTTAGAGACTTATCAACCCAGTCTATAACAGCTACCGCCGCTCAAACGGTTTTTACGTTTAATGGAATAACAAATTGGGCTGTAGCGGCTAATACTTATAGTGTTTACAAAAATCAAAATGATGGATTTATTAAACTAACTGAAGGCGCAACAAATGATTATACTATAGCTGACGATGGTAGTGGTAGTCCAGTTGTAACACTTGTTACAGGTGCAAACGTTGGTAATGTTATTAAGTTTGAATTATTATTTACTGAAAACAATTACTATAAGTACCAAACAGGCACAACAGACTCAACAAAACCTTTGTTTGCAGAATTTGCTGCATTTTATAGTAAGTACTTTTTTATAGGTAAAAAATTTGCAGGATTATTTACTGACTATGTTAATATAGAAAATGTTGACCCTTTACCTGGAACTAACTTACCAACGTCTGTTGAGTTATACACTAATGGTGAAGTTGCTGAAAAATATTTATTTGATCAGACAGCAACTGGAAGACCAGAACCTCGTTTGTTAGCTAGTGAATTACCTAGAACGTACGCCACTTATGATATAAATGTAGATGGGTTTTATAGTTTTAGAATAGGTATCAAACAACAGCAACAAGATTATTACAACGTATATCTTCCTGGTATTGTAAATGGATATCCAATAAACGACTCTATTTTAGAGCAAGGTGAAACTGCGTTTACTACTTTAATATCTGATAATATAAACAAAATTCCTAGAAACTTACAAGAAGTTGGTCCTTTACAAAATCAATTTACTAGCGACGAGAGAATGTTTGGTAGAGTTACAAACACCGTTAATGTAACCGCTAGTGGTGTTACATATAGAAACACTCAGTTCGACCCTTCTTCTTCTGCAGATGATGTAGATTTAATTGGTACTATTAGCGACGTTTTTCCTAGCTTAGAGTTTGACGCTGCTACTGTTGACAAAGGAAACCCTTTTTGCATATATGATTTTGATACAAAGCCGTACGTGGCTAAGATATCTACTCAATTAGCTATAGGTGTTACTGAAGATTTATTTACAGCTCCACCAGCAGGGTACGAGTATCCTAGCGTTATGGGATTAGCTATATTTGAAACTACTCCTTTTATTTCTCAATTAGAATTGTTTTATGAGGCTACAACCACTGGTTTAATATCCGATTTAAATTATGGAATTCAAAATAAAACAGGTGGAATAAATGGTATAAGTATAGGTGACGCTACTTTCTCAGAATCAGCATTTAGTGGAACTCGTGTAACCTCTGACTTTTTTCCAACAAGTGGTGGTCAAATAGATCCTACGTACAACGCTGTATTGTTATCTGCTTTTAATTACTCGTATGGTACTACAAATTTAAATGCTACTAATTACGCTACTCCAGGTGTTAATCAAAGGTTTTCTTTACAACCTGGCTCCGCAAATGGTAGTTACAAAATACAAACAGAGTCTACTTTTTACGCTGGTTCGATAAATGAACAAGGAACTGATGTAGAATATGCTGGAAAATATCTTGCTACAATAAGATTTACTAACGCGGCTGGTGTTGTTGTTGATCAAACTATAACGCTTCAGCTTGTTAATTCAGCACCTACTATTACACCAACAGCAAATCCTAATCCAACAGGATTTCCTAATAATGAAGCATTGTTTTTGACAAGCAATTCTCCAAAAGGTTATAATGGTAGTGCTGCTGATCCTTCAACAACTGGTGTACCAGGAAATGCTAACTGGGCAACATTTGATCCACCTGGTTTTGGTTGGAGTATTCAATCTATACAAACAACAAGCCCTGCAAATCCACCTGTAATAACACAATACACTACACCAGCAACTATAATACAAGTAGCTAAACTTGCCGCAAATCAAACTGTTGCCGGTGATGCTTTAAGGTTTCAATTAAACTCTGTTAATGGCAATGCAAACACTCCAGGCTTTGCCTATGTGATAGTTATGAAACTAACAGATACTAGAGGAGCTTCAACTACTACAACTATAGGTTATAGCGTTGCGGCTGCAACTTATGCAAACACTGAAGTAGCTATGACATATTATACTTCTGGAACAGGTTTTACCAATGTCGATACAAGTATGACTCAAAACCTTCCGTTGACTGCTATTGCAACAGGTGTTAATAATCCTGTTCCTCCTAGATTTATAGGTCAAATTCAGAACTGGACAACTGGTGATGTATATATATCAGCTAGAATGTCAGTAAGTCCAGGCGCAGGTGTGGCTAGTGATGGTTTTGCAGCTAGAATTGGAAACGTAGCAAGAGCTGACTTCCCTAGTGGTGGTACTATAGGTGAAAGACTAGATGGTGTTAATAACACGGGTGCTGGGTATTCACTTTACAATGCTACGGTATTCAACTGTAATCCACAAGGGGTAACAGGGCCTTTTGAATTCTGGACTGGTACTTTTATGAAATTAAAAGGGTTCGACGCTAATGATGGAAGCCCTGCAAATAATACCCTTATAAACGCTGGCGTTAGACCAGGTCAAAGAAACGTTGGTGGAGGTTTAGGTAATTATGATTTTGTAGATTGCGCTGTTGTTAATTTTGCTGCTAGTATATCTGGTGGTACTCCTGACAGTAGTGGTCAATTACCTCCAAACAGCAGAACTTCTCTTGTAAATACTTTCTTTCCTAGAGTAGAGTTTTTCTGGTCGCCAAATTTTACATCTACAGGGCAAGCACCTACAGCAAGCACACGCGTAAACTTAGCTAGTTTGATTGATGCTCCGCAGTTACCTTTTTATCCAGATGCAATAGGAGGTTCAAATTTTGCAAATTCTCCCTCGGCAAATACTCTTGTTCCTGACGCGGCACAAGGACCAACAGGTAACTAGGTTAATAATAAAAAAAACAAGTAATAATAATATATATGGGCTTCCAGATTCAAGTAAAATACTATAATACTTATGTATTAAAAAGATTGGCAGTGTCTTCGATTCAGGATAGAAACTGGTATATTGAAGAAGCTAGAATAAGAGGTGGATATAATAATGTTCAAACTGGTCTGTCTCCAAGAGCTTTTTTGGTTTCTGAAAATAACGCTCAAGAAACTTTAAGTAATTCTATTATATACTCTGGAATATTTAATTCTAGAACTGGTATAAATCAATCTAACCAATTTCCTTCTGGACAAGATATAACTAGAACCGTAGATCCTTCTAAAGGTAGTATACAGAAGTTGTATGCAGAAGATACTAACTTAACTATATTTCAAGAAAGAAAAGTGAACAGAGCTTTGATAGACAAAGACGCGATTTATACTCAAGAAGGAGTACCTGTTCAAACAACCTCAAATGTTGTGATTGGTGCAATAACTCCATATGCTGGAGAATTTGGCATTTCAACTAATCCTGAAAGTTTTGCTGTGTATGGATATAGAAAGTATTTTACAGATGCAACACAAGGATCTGTTTTAAGACTGTCTCAAGACGGTTTAACTGAAATTTCAAACTATGGTATGTATGACTTTTTTAGAGATCAACTAGGATCTTTATCAAGCGGTAAAGCTATAGGTGGTTATGATATACATAACAAATGTTATACACTATCTTTACAACCAGCATCAGCTGCTATAGCCTCAGAAATACTTAGCTTTGACGAAAACATTAAAGGTTGGACAAGTAGATATAGCTACTTACCAAGCAACATGTTTAGTATTCAGAATAATTTTTATTCTACAACTACTTCTGATGAAAAAGCAAACAATCCTAGCGTTACAATTGGAGATATATACGAGCACTATAGCACAAACGTTAATAGAGCTAATTTTTATAAAACTCAATACGTTAGTCAAGTAAAAAGTATATTTAATGCAAACCCTTCTTTAGTTAAAACTTTCCAAACAATAAACTACGAAGGTGCGCCTAACTGGTCTATGACTAGCTTTGTAACAAATGAAGACCAAGCTAATAGTGTAGATGTTTTTAGCATGCCACTAACACTAGCTGATATGGAAAATAGTTTACTTAAAAATGAATTTAAACAAAAAGAAGATAAGTACTTTGCAAACTTAGTTAATACATCTGCTTTCACTCAAGGTGAAGTTGTATTTGGAAAATCAATATCAGGTGTCAAAGGATTTTTTGCAACTGTACTCTTAGAAGCTACAAACACAGCGGTATCTGGAACTAATGAATTATTTGCAGTATCAACAAATTATAAAGAATCATCTTATTAAAATCAAATGAAATTAAAATCTAGAAGATTAACACACGACGATTACGACACGCTTGTAGAATGGTGGAGCGCTTGGCCAGAATGGGTACCATTAGGTAGAAATTTATTACCTGAAAATGGAACAGGTGGAATCATGATAGAGCAAGACGGTAAACCTTTAGTTGCTGGGTTCTTGTATGGAACAAACTCAAAAATAGCATGGATGGAATGGATTGTTTCTAATCCAATAGCAAAAGTAGATAAATCAGAAGCTATATTATTATTAATATCTTCACTAGAACAATGGGCTATTGAGGGTGGATTTGATGTAGTTTTAAGTATAGGCAGAAGTAAAAGCCTTATAGATAAACATAAAAAACTAGGATACACGGTTGACAAAAACCCTTCCTACGAAATAACTAAAAAACTTTAAAAAATGGCAGTAGTATCAGCAGTTGTTGGCGCGGGTGTCTCTATAATAGGAGGTGCGGTAGCAGCGAATCAAGCAGACAAAGCCGGCAAAAGAGCTGGTAGAGCAGCTAGAAACGCTAGAGCAGAAATGGACAGAATAAAAGCCAGTAGAGTTCCTATAACTAATCCTTACGCTGGTAATACTAACTTATCTAGTTTAGCTACTAATTTAAGTGATATGATTTCTAATCCTTTTGCTAATCTTTCTGTAGCTACACAAGCTTCTGAAATACAAATGGAACAATCTGATATGGCTTTAGCTAACTCATTAGAAACACTAGCTACAACTGGTGCTAGTGCGGGTGGTGCAACGGCATTGGCCCAGGCTGCTTTAGCTAGTAAAAAAGGTGTTGCTGCAAATATAGAGCAACAAGAAGTTAATAATGAAAAACTAAGAGCACAAGGTGAGTCTCAAATGGAGCGTATGCAAATGCAAGAAGCTCAAAGAATACAAGGAGTTCAAATAGCAGAAGGTCAAAGAATGCAAACACAAATGGCTGCGGGCAATCAGTTCCAAACACAAATGAAAGAATCTAGAACTAATTCTGATTTAGGTAGAGCCGCTGGTCAAGAGCAGCAAGCAATGGCAAATCAAGCTTCTGCAAATGAAGCTCAAGCATCGGCTTGGGGTGGTGCAATATCAGGTGTTGTAGGCGCGGCAACCTCGTTAATTTCAGTGCCACCTGTAGCTCCACCTGTTCCTGCTAAACCTTCTGACAGAAGATTAAAGAAAAACATAAAATCAATAGGCGAGTCAAGTAGTAGATTAAAGATATATTCTTTTGAATATATAGATAAAAAATACGGTGAAGGAATTTGGCAGGGTGTTATGTCTGATGAAGTACCTGTTGACGCAGTAATAAAACATCTTGACGGGTACGATAGAGTAGATTACTCTAAGATTGATGTTCAATTTAAACAAATTTAAAACATGAGCGCATACGATAATCCCACAATAATACAAGACCTTTACGGTTCAAAAGCATGGGCTGCTGCGGCAGGACAAGTAACTCAGGCAGTAAACTCTGGTTTAGAAGCTATGGCGAAAAACAGAGAGAAACAAGCTGATATAGTTGCTGCTAAACAAAAGATGTATAACAAATCCTACGTTCAAGCTGAAATAAAGCAAACAGAATTAGCTAATACTAATTTTTCTTTAATGGAAAGCGAAGGAAAACCTGCAGGACTTATAGAACAAGCTCAGCAGTTATCAGAATATGAAATGTATGGAGGTGTTCACACTTACAACGGCGTTGAAAAAGACTATGGTATTGGATCAATAAAAGCTATGGCTGAGGTTAATGCAAATCTAACTCTTGATCCTGATCTTAGGAAAAAATATCTTAAGTTAGCAAATGAACAAAAAGCAAATTTAACAAACGCTTCAAAAGAAGGAGCTTTGGTTTTAACAGATGAAAAAACAGCTCAAGCTGTGCTTTCTGGTGATCCAAAATCTTATTGGTTTGGAGACAGTGAAGAAGAGAAGTATACTAATTACTTAGTTGCTAGTGGTTTATATAATAAAGAAATTGGAGGTGGGGTTGAAATTACTAAGAAATACAATAGAGAACAGGTTAAAGGAAAAAGCAATAGCATATTAGATGTGCAAATAAAAATACCAGTAGGTTCTGTACAAGCAGAAGCATATAAAGATGGCGAAGGATTTAAAAAAGGCGTTAATGTTAAAGACGGTAATATAATTATTGATTGGAAAAGAAATTTAACAGATGGATCTTGGGATGGTAATCTTGCTCAAACAACAACTGTAGAAGCTATTGATTATAACGCTATAAACAAAGATAATGGCTCTATAGTAAATGGAGAACTTAGCAAAGCATATAAGCATCAGTTAACAGGTACGGTCACAAAAGGAGATACACAAGATCAAAAAGAAATATTAACTTTTGTAAACGTGGATGGCTTTATTAATGGCGCGGATAAAACTATTCAAGCCAGGGCAGATACTTTAGCTCAAATGGCTTTAACTGGAAGCAAAGACGACAAAGGAGACGTTTATCATTATTTAGAAAGTATTGGTTATGCAGGAATAAATTATGCTAAAGGAGTAGAAGATGGAACAGTTTCAAAAGAAACGGTATCTACAGCATTTAAGCAATACATTCAACAAGACATGCTAAGTCATTATAATCTAGGTCAAGAAAGAGATGGTGAAGGTAAGTTTGTAAACCAAAAAGTAAACGGTTTAGCGTTATCAACAAGAACTATAAACCAAGATCAGATAGATGAACTAGAAAAAAACGGTGTTGACGTTAGTAATATTAAAGCTGGAACAGAACAATATTTTTATGTAGACGCAAAATCAACTGATAAAGAAACTAGTAATAACTTCCGCAATTCTAGAAATAAAACAGTAGAAGAGATACTTTTTAGAAACATATCTAAAAAAATAAAATCTGGCAACTTAGATGCCTTTAATAGTATACAAAGTACACCTGGAGGAAAAAGTTTCTATAAAAACTTTCCAGCCCTTGGTGGTGACTCATCTGGAGTATATGAAGTAAATTCAGACGGTGATAAAGCTATAGGAGCTCAGCCAGTTCCATCATCAATATTGCAATCAATATACAGCGTGTATAACTAAAACAAGATAAAAACATGGATACTTATATATTAAATGGCGTTGAAGTCTCTGCTGAGCAACTAGCTAGTTATGCTAGAGCAGCAGGTATCTCCTTAGAACAGTTTAAGGAAGACAACGGTGTTACGGTTAAATCTAGCGATAAAGTTAAAGAAGAAGAAACTTTTTATGATTGGGAGGGAAAGCAAATTGTTGCTGCAGCAGGGGATGTGGCTGTGGCAACAGAAGTAGACGAGACATCCGCTTTGGAATCGAAGTTGGAAGATATTTTATTGGAATACAAAGAAGTTGAATCAGGAGGTATTTTAGGTGATTTTTATGATGGCAGTAGAGCTGGTAAAATGCTTCTTGACAAAAAACGTAATGATGTAAAAAGAAAACTAGAAAAAGCTTACGAAGGTTCGAAAATGGACATTAATAAACCTATGTCTATTATAGATAAGTCAGAAGAAGAAGTTGAAGATTTACTTGTTGATACTTATCCTGGATTATATGTGGAACAAACCGGCATGAGAAATGCGCTTAACATAACTCTTCCTGGTAGAAGCGAACCTTTAGAGTTGGATTTACAAGCGTTTACTTTAGATGGTAGAGACGAAGCTGTAAATGTGTTAAATGAAATAGATGAATTTTATAAAAACCAAACAGATGAAGAAATAGTTACAAACAACTTAGGTGGTTTAGCTGACGTTTCAGAAAGAGAAGGTACTACTAAAACTATAAATAAAGCTTTAGAAGGAACTGGATATGAGGTAGAAAAAAATGATAACTCTGGTACTATATATGCTGATGATGGAAACTTTTTTACAGGTTTTGATAACATGTATGACATATTTAAAGACGGAGAACTATTAAAAGAAGCTAATCCAGACGAGCTTAGAAAGTTTATGTCTAATGAATTAGGTGATGAAGCTTATGGAATTATTAAAAAAAATGCTTATCAAGCTACTAGTGATTATTTAGAAAAATATGCTAGAAAAGAAAAAGAAGAATCTAAAGTAATACAAAACGACAAATCAATAGATTTAAATTATCTTGAAAATAGATTTGAAGAAGATTTAGTAAATTCACTTAATTTAGCTTTTCCTAATGAAAAACTAACAAAAGATGAACTTAAAGAAATAAGCAAGCTTTTCAAAGACGAAGCCGCTGGTACTTACGAGTTTAGTGGAGAGGTTGACTCTAAGCCTACAAAAGTAAATAGAAGTTTAGAAGATAGAGTTAACGCTTTTACTGGAACTGAAGGTATATTAAGTAAATTGTCACCAGAGCTTAAAGCTAAAGTAGAAAGTTTAGGTATAAGTTCTCTTCAAGGTTTATACGAATCTGGTGTAAAGAATTTAAAAGCAGAGGAACTATTTAATAGATCAAAAACTATTCACGAAAAATTAATGGCTAATTCTGGAAACGCAGATTTTTTAAAATTTGGTCAGGACATAGCTAAGATTGAAAAAAATGTATTTGAAAAAAATATTAAGGCTGAGATTTTAGAACTACCTAAGGTACATGAGAATCAACTAGCGTCTGTGTTAAATACTAGATTGAAGGAATTAGGAAAAGATGCTCCTAAAGACACTAAAATAAGTATAGAGTACACACCTAATGGAGAAGCTATTTTTAGCGTAACAAATGATAGAAACTTAAGTACAGAAGAAGGGAAAAAACTTAAAGAAGTTCAATCAAACATATATCGTCTTCAACAAGACTACGTAAATCTTAATCAAGATTATTCTGCTACACTTAACAACATGCGGACTAAGGTTAATGATTTTTATGCTGACAACCCTGTTAATGCTGACGTCTTTAAGGCGTCTATGAAAGAGTACGGTTTACCTGAATTATTTGCTAAAGACGTTAATGATGCTTTTGCAGGTATTGCATTATCTATACCTACCTTGTTTAACGCTGATTGGGCTGTTGAACAACAAAGAAGATTAAACGCTAAGAATGAGTTTTTTGAAACAATGGGTACTTATGATGATGGTAATTTTGGTACTTATTTTTTTAGAACACTAGGTCAACAATCAGCGAATATAACTTTAGCTATAGCAACAGGTGGTGCGAGTTCAGCTGCTGGTTTAAGTACTGCTATGACAGCTAATGCTATTGGTGGATTATTTGGTATATCGTCAGGTACTCAAACTTATAGAGATTTAAAAACCCAACAACAAATAGTTGGAACAGCTGATGAACAAGCTAAAATAGCATTACAAGCTTATCAAGATGGTAAAATTGATTTATATACTTATACTAATTCTATGAGAGATATAAATAAAACCAAAGCCATGACTGAAATAAGCGATGACCAAATACTAAACGCTGGAGTTGCTAATGGTATAATAGAGGGAACATTCACTAGGTTTTTAGGTACTGCACCTAACACGATAAAACTTTTAAAAGATTTTAAATCACCTACTTCTATAACAGCTATTTCTGATGCTTTTGGAAAAAGTAATTTTTCTAAAATAAATAGTCTATTAGTTAATCCTTTACTAAAGCGAGGTGGTGGTGAAATACTAGAAGAAGAATTAATATACGGTGGACAGCAATATTTTACAGAGTACGGTATATTAGATAGAGATTTAGATCTAAGTGCTTGGGACGACACGGCTATGTCAACAATAATAACATTAGGTGTTTCTCAAAGCCCTGGTGTTGCTTATTCTGGCATGGTAAATTATGGCGCTACAAAGAAATTTGAAAAAGCAGTAGGAAGTCTTAGAATAAACACTAACGAGTTAAGCTCTTTAATACAAAGCTCAGATATAAGTGACAAGCAGAAAAAGCTTTTACTTAATGATATATCTGAAAATCTAAAAGAGCAAGGTCTAGAGGTTGATAGACTAGCTATAGATATGTTAGGCCTAGGAGCTAAAGACGTTAAAAGATTAATTGGAACTGAATTAATTAGATCTCAATTTCTTAGATCTATTGGCGTAATGCCTGGTATGTCTGAAGTTGACAAAGCTGAAATAATAGCTGCTCATAAAAAAACATTAAACAAAGATGATCTTAAGCTTTTTGAAACACAAATAAGCTCTTTAGATGCAACTACAAAAAAAATAAAAGATAAAAAAACAAACTTAAATCTTGCTGAAGAAAGTTTGGGTGATGTATTTAAAATTAATGATGCTATTCTTAGTAAGTCAAATAAAGACGGATATAATGAAAAAACTAAAAGGGATAAGCTTGTAGCAGTTGTAAATAATGCTAGAGAAAGATTAGACAGAGCTAACAAAAAAGCAGCAAAATCTAATCCTGAAATAGTAAATATTGTAGAAAGCGAAATAAGAGAAGATGGTAAACCTTTAAACAAGAAACAAAAAGAGGTTAGGTACTTTGAACTAGGAAACTTAATGGCCTTAGACCAGTCAAGAGCTTTTGCGGTAAGTGAAGGAGTTAAAGGAGCTGCTAGTTTAATATTTAATGACAACAAAAGTATTAACTACACTGAGTACAAAACAGAAAAAGAGTTAATAGATCTTTTAGAAGAGAACGGCATTGAACAAACAGACCCTGTACATATAGACGCTTTAAAGAAATTTAGAGAAAACGGTACTTATGGAATGGTTGTTGGTAATACCATAATAACTCAAGACGCAGCTCAGGCAAAAATAGATATTGAAAACGGACAGATAAAAGCCGGTACTGTAATATTACATGAGATATCTCACATAATAGATGATGCTAGGATGAAAACTCCAGAGTCTAGAAAATTATATGCTGATAATTTAAGAAAAGCAGCTGATTCAAATGAAAACTTAAGAGCTATAAACTCTTCTGTTATTCAAATGCTTGATTCTTTATATGGTAAAGAAGGTTTAACCTTTGAAAATAGTGAAAAATATAGAGATGAATATACTAAATACATGCAAGAGTCTCTTTATGCTTATGAAGATGTTGCTCAAATAGAAAAAGAAGATAGTTTTATGACTAGAGTGTTTAACAGCACTGACCCTAGTAATTTAAATACACCTGAAAAAGCTTTAGATTATTTAGCCGCTAATAACGCTGCTTTTAGAAAAGGTAAATTAAGTAGAGGATCTAGAAAAGCTATAAAAAACTTTAAAAACGAAGGTTTAAAATACTCTGATAAATCTACAGTTAATGTATTAGCTATAGAATATAAAGAAAATCCTACAACTTTTAAAGCTGATGACACTAAGTTTACTGATTTTTTTATACAAGCACAGTCTGTAGCTATGGATGCCATGGGTTACAATGTAGCTAAAGGAGATATACTATCTACTGATGCCGCACAATTTGTAGCTACTGAAATCGAAAGTGTAATGAAAACTTTTGATCCTAGTAAAAGTGTTTTTACAACGCATGTTTTTAATAGTTTTAAAAATAGAAGAGCAAATAAATTTTATAAACAAGAGTTTGCACCTAAAGACATAAAACAAACAAGGATAGGTACTAACTTTGATATAATTGACCAAAGCTCTAGCGAAAGCTTAAGTGACAGAAGAGATAGAGAAAACTCAGAAACAGTATCTAAAATTGATCCTAGATCGTTTAGAATTGTAGCACCAAATGTTAAAAAACTAGAAAATCTTGTAAACATAACTACAAGCGACTTAACGTCTACTGAATCAGATTTTAAATCTATATCAAGTAAGTTTGGAGCAAAACTAGCTGAGTCGATGTATAACATTTCAGATAATAAAGTAAGTAAAAACGCAAACTTAACGTATGCTATGAAAATAGTAAACGGTATACCAGAAAGTTCTGAAGCTGGTAGAATACAAGATGACTTTAATAATGATCAAGAAGTTAGAAAATTTTTAAAACTACTACCACCTACTAATGTTACGTCTAAAGAGTCTGAAATAAAAGACACAGGTGAAAAAATACCTGTATCTAAAGATGTTCAAGGCAGATCTATAGGTTTAAAAGGTAGAGTATTAAATTACTTTTATGCTGAAAAAACTGGAGAAAGATCATCAGGCTTAACTAGTCAACCATTTGTTAGAAAATTAAAACCTGAGTTTATAGGAAACATCTCTAGCGAAACAATTAAAAAGCTTCAAGAAGACATGGGTATAACACCCAGAGGTCAACTTAATATTTACGATAGATATATAGGAACTTTTTTAAATGGTATAGCTAAACTAAAAGGCTCTATTATAGCTAACACCATAGCTAGAGAAAAAGCAAATGATCTAAAACAAAAATCATCAAGAACACCTAAGCAAATACAAGCCGATATGGGTGCTGGTAGATCTTCTTTACAGTTTAGCGAGAAGGTTATAGGTATACTTCAAAATCCTACGTTTAAATTAGAATCTAGAGGTATTGATGGTTTACTAAGCGCATATAAATTAGATGGCACGTTTAAATTTAAAACTAGAGGTGATGTAGATAAATATGTAAAGGAGGTTAAAGAAAATTTACTACCATTAATGCCAAGAGCTTTTTGGTTTGGAAAAAGTGGTGGTAGTGTTTTTACTCCATCATCAAAAGTCTTAGGTAAAAATGAAAAAGACTTATATTATGATTATTACGTAAGTCAAATGAAAGACTTAGGAGATTTAACTATTAATCCTAAGCAAAAGTATGGTGATCCTATAGAAGGTGTTTCTGATTTTTCAGTATCTGGATATGATACATTGTTTAAAACTAAAGATATTATAAAGGCTAAGATAAAGTCAGGTGATATAGCTGCTTTTAATAAAAAAGTAGGTAAGATACATCAAGAAATGTGGTATAGATTTAATAAAGCTATACAAAAAGATAAAAATAACGCAAGGGTAATTGGTAGTTATTTAAAAATAGTAAGTAGTGATCGTACTCATTGGCACAAGTTAGGTGCTCAATTTGTAGGTTATTCTAATAAAATAACAGGTAGTAGATTTGAATACGAACATGCTATGCCTGCCACGTCGGCTTATTTATACTTGCTAGATGTTGCGTTATCTAAAAGTGCTTTTGAAAGTGCTTATGATTTTATTATAGATAATTATAAGCTTATATCTTTAGACAAAGCTATGGATAAAAAACTTACAGCAGTTGGACTTCGTAGTGAAATGCCTGTAGGTTGGAACTTATTAAATAATAAGTGGTATGATAGATATTTTAGCGAGCTAGTAGCCACTGTAGATGGAGGTGTAGATCCAAAAGGATTAATAAGCATTGATGGTACTAACTTTCAAGAAAAGTACAATATAAACGCAGACGGTAGTCCTTATATAAGAGGTACATTTAAACCAGAAGCTAAATCAACCGTAAGAAAAGACAATGTAGCTGATAAAGCTATGAAAAACGCTAGAAGTCCTAAGTATTCTGAAAAAATTAAAAAAGCAAGGGTGTTTGATTTTGACGACACGCTTGCTCAAACTAAAAGCAACGTGCTGTATACTATGCCTGATGGAACAAAAGGTAAAATAGATGCTGCTACTTTTGCTAAAGATGCAGGTAAAATGGAAGCTGAAGGAGCTCAGTGGGATTTCTCTGAGTTCAGTAAAGTTATGGATGGCAAGAAAGGACCTTTGTTTGATGTAGCTAAAAAGATACAAGATGCTAGAGGATCTGAAGATATATTTGTTTTA
>TARA_B110000211_G_C14093287_1_pt1 | contig 18068 bp, 20 predicted proteins | sample TARA_B110000211 | Tara Oceans TARA_B110000211 (sample SAMEA4397516) | marine metagenome | biome: Polar Biome; feature: [DCM] deep chlorophyll maximum layer (ENVO:01000326); material: water (ENVO:00002006), including particulate matter (ENVO:01000060) such as... | depth 30 m
AAAGCGGCTTAACTGAGTTGTGTGAATTTGGTTGACCACGTCAAAATTTGCCATAAGGGATATGGTCTTTTGTAAGAGCCCCTTCGAATGAAAGAACGTATTAAATTGAGTCAAAAATAAGCTGATAGTGTTTAAATCAACAAACTCTTTTACTCAGTTCTATTTTGCTGAATCACAAGGTGCTGTAAGCAATTCGAAAATCGCGACAGCGGTAGTTCAGCGTTAATGTATGAAGCACTCTGTAATAGAGGTATCAACTTGGCTAATAATGTGTCCACCTCAACATCAAATCCTGATAATTGGTTGAACAACACTATGATTTCATACTGACTAGCGTACGAAAATTGCCCGTCATTAAACTGCTTCTTATTTGCATAAGACATGTATATTTCTCCAAATTTTTAGGGGTAAATTTGCCAATGGGGTATTGGACTTAAGGGTGGGTTGGTGCTTAAGGACGAATTAACGTGTGAATATCTAACCACTGACGTTCACAGTTTTTTGCATGAATTAAATGGTTAATATAGGGGCGCTCTAAAATATTGCGTTTATCAGAATCAGAATTTCTGACCATAAAACCCAATGAAGATTGCCTTACCTTCAACCTTGTTTTATTCATGATCAGTCTCCTCTAACAGTTTTCGTGTTCTGTTAACCAGGTACTGATTTTCCTTTCTAGCCTTTCTTAATTTCTCTAAGAGAAGTTCTTGCCGAGTATGTGATTTAACGATAAATCGTCTAATTACAAAAACAACAACAAGAAACCCAATTGCCGTATATATCAATGTCTCCATGACATTCTCCAAAGTTAATTAACTGAGGAATGACGAAGCTACCCATGAGGATAGAAACGCATAACCTCAGATAGGGGTAGTGTATAACTGATTAAAAAGACCTACTTTTTAGAGCGTGAATGACCCGTACCAGAACCCGGTAAAGGTTGCAAAAACATCGCTTTCTTCTTGCGAAGAAGTTCGAGCTCGCTTTGTTCTCTAAAAGCTTTTTCATCATGTTTGTCAGAAGAATTAGCAGAAGGGCCAGTACCAGAACCAGGGATTGGTTGTAAGTACATAGCTTTCTTCTTACGAAACTCTTCTTGCTCATTTTTTTCTTTTAAAACATTTGCATCATATTTAGCAGCAGCTGAAATAATGATGTACCAAAAGAACAAAAAAACACCAGCAAAAACGACAAAACCTGTCATAGTAATTTCCTCATAAATTGCCTGTAAAACAGGACTTTAATTAAAGTAAAAAAAATAAATTGCCATAAAAATGGACTTGAGTTTGAAAACCATAAAGGTATATCAAATCGTCATGCTGAAAGGCTCCACAATATAAAGTAGGGCGTCGTAAAAATGATGGCGACTAAGGGCATAAAACAGATTTTTACCGAGTGAAACACTACAACATGGGGAATGGAGTACAAAAAGGCACGTCGCGAAATGTCTTTATGTAAAGAAATTCACCACGTGCGAGTAGAAACTCGTAGGAATGCTCAAAATGGCTGTGCCATTACGTAAAACCTATGACATAACGCGTCTATTTTCAATTCGAACCTATGTCCATTTGAGGAGAAAGCCACGGGTACCTGTCTTGAATGTTCGTAGAGCGATATTTAATACATTGTATAAGAGGACAGTTGATACTAAGAGAAAAGAATAATGGCAAAATCTACGGCAAATAAGTCAACCGGTGTGTTTAACGTCAAATCGTATCCAAAGCAATTTGTCACTGTTAAACGTGAATTTCAAATCCACCAGCCGGATGTAGAACGACAACTAAAACATTGCGTCAGAGCAGTAAAAACTATTTCCAGCATCCGTCATAGCTTTACCAATAATAATCAAAATAAACTCGCTTTTGAATTCGAAAGATTTGCCAAAGAGGTTGTTGAGTTTCATCACTGGCGCCTTACTCATCATCTAGAAAATGTAAGGAAACAAGTGGCCATTCAAGAGGCAAAAGGATACAGCTTTAACAACAATGGAAAGGCCGGCGCGATAGAAGTAACCATAAAATCTGCTTATTTCGGTCGGCTGATAGATATTTTGTTAGACATGGATGAGTTCATGCAGCATTCGGCAAAGCTAGCATTAACTGGTAACTATCTGGCGAATGATATTTCAGAGCTTAACGGGAAAGTGGTAGGCGTTATACGAGATATCAACTCCACCATGCAAAGCATTAAAGCCGCTTTGTTGAAAGACTATGGATTAACGTCTGAAGCGAACAGAGCGAAAGATACTATAGAAAAAGTTAATTTTGACGTCGTAAAAGACAGTGTAGAAAGATTTTACAAAGCGCAAAGAGCGGAGTTTTCTGACATTAGAGAGAAAACGGAAAAGGGAGACTCTACGCTTGTTGATAAGCGAAATTTAAGCGCATCAATGACTGTCAATAGGGAAGAAGAGGTCAAGGAAAATAAACCCCGCGATGCCTTTGAAATTGCATTTTTAGATACTTAGATGTCGATAAGAAGGACTTAGTGTAAACGGCTTTTACACGTAAATGTTTTTTATTGTCAAATTGAGCAGCAACAATTAGCTGTTCACGAAAGAACAATTGAACGGTCTTTTACATTGTATCTTTTCTTTCGGTGTGTCAGTTATTCTAACGTCGACTGCTTGTGTTAGCGGTGGGGAGCCTAAAAGTAAAAGAAGTGATGACAAACACAGTAGCTTTTCATTCATAGTTACTTTTATTTTTGAGAGCAACTTATGGTACCGTTTTTTAATATGAATAAAAACTCATAAATTCAATGTGTAACGTCACTTTATTCAAACTTTGATTGGCTATTCGCAATTTAAGGTTGGAAATTTCATCTAAATGGCGACATTCTCGTTTTGTTCAAAACTTGATAGAAACAGGCTTGGGTAACCAAGGTCGCCTGTAGACAATCAAAGGACCTTCGGGCTCTACGTTTCACACTTCCAATTTGTTTTAAAAGCTGATGTGAGTATCTCAATGGTTGGGCATTAATTCTAAATATAATGTACGAAGTAGGTGAAAATATTCAAAGAGCAGCTTTTTGGGCTTATCTATTGAAAATTATTTTGTTACCGCCTACTTTAATTTTTAAACTTTTTTATCGAAATAGAGGTGCCAGTGAGTGCAATCCCAAGCTTTAACGACCCTACTCGGCGCGATATAACTAATCGAATAGTCAATATAATCAAAGAACATAAAATTACTTTTTCTAAAAATAAGCCACAGCGTAATTGGCTAATTTCATTCACTGCTCCCAATGGCTGGGGAAAAACAAGAATCATACAAGAAGTTTATAAACGACTATCATGTGACTCAGAATTTAACGACCTACCTGTAAACAGAAAACTTAATGGGCAAAAACACGATTTACGATTCAGTGGTTATTGGCCTGTCTCTTTCTTTGAAAGAGCCGAGCATAATGATAATTTTCTTGAAGCCTCTAGAAAGGCAATTTCTCCTCCTATTGTAGAAAAAGAAACCAAAACACTACCCGCTTTCATGTGGATCGGTGTTAATTGTCAACATAACCCAGGGCTTGAGTCTTTACTGTTTGCTTTCGAAAATCATAAAGATTATCTATATGATTCAGCATTTTTCACAACATCTGACTTAGAAGCTTGGTTTAGGAACTTACAAGAGTTTTCAAGTGAGGGAGTGAAAGATAATTTAATTGGTAAAGCATCAGAGTTAGCCCTTTCGATTGGCGATGTTGCATTGGGCGGAACTGTATCTGCTATGCTCAAAAAAGCTAAGAGTTTATTCGATGAAGATAAAGAGAGGTCCAATCGCCTTAGAAGTAAAAAGCCTAGTAGTGAGAAGGTAAAATCGTCATTAATCGAGTCAATCGGATCGATTGCTAGCGCCGGAATCCCTTTCGTAATTTGTATAGAAGACTTACATTTAGCAAAAACAGAACTAATTGACTGTTTAACTAAACTACTAGATGGGAACTTCCCAGTTGTTATAATCACAACACAGACTTCTGAGGTTGATTGGCATGAAAAAAATAAAAGTAGAAACTTTCTAAGACTTCGATATTCACACCTTTCCAGCGATGATTCAGAAATTTTTGAGCCTCTACCTACATCCGCAATCGCCAGTATTGTAAAGCAGTATTTTCCCAATACTGCTGACAAAGACGCTGAGATGATCGCTGGCAAGTATAACAATCCTCTTATTTGCCAAGCATTATTAGAGCTACGTAAAGTTAAGAGATTTGCTAAAACTAACGATAACGCTATTACGTTCGAGTTAGTTAATAATATACCTCCTACGCTTGAAGATATTTATGGTAACTACTTTAAAGAGCTAAACGAAGAAACACAAAACTTGCTAGTTATACTAGCGAAGCTGACGAATTGTAGAGGAAAAAAATGGACAAAATTATTACAAAATTACGTGTGTGGGTCGTTAGACGAAATCCACGGAAAAGGTGCTTATCAAGATATAATGCAAAACTGGTGTCTTCAAACCCGCGAGGAAACGTACACTTTCTACAGTGATGTGCATGAGAGCCTCTGTCTGCGTTATGCGAAAGAGAATCTCGATGAGGAAGACATATCGCAAATAACCGAACTCTTGGTGAAAAAAATAGCGTCAGAGCCCCTCGACGCGTTGAACGAGGGTACCGTAAGTTTAGTTGATAAGATTCTGAGGGACATATTGCAGAGTAAGCCCGAATTCAGTTATGACCTAGTTGCTGCATGCGTCGCGATTTTAAAATTCGGAGTACAGAGAGAGGCGGAGTATGAGAGGATTGCGACCGAAATATACTCAATGTTTAACGCTACACCCAGTGATATTGCTGGTTTTGAGTACTCAAGAGGTGCTTACGATCTTCCTTTATTTAGCTATTGGAACTTCCTCCTTTTTTTGAAAAAGAACGCTGCCAATCATAATCATCGCTTAATTACACAAGTCGTAACTGAAGCCGATATTTCATTAACACCGAATAAAGGGTTCTCTTTATCAGAAACGGATGACGTTATTTTCAACAAAGCATATGAGCAAGAATGCTACGATTTGAAAAACAATGAAAATGGGGAACACTTTGAATTTCGTTTTTATCCAGATATTGACTTTGATGAAATGACTTTAGCATTAGGTTGTACTACTACCGATGTAGAAAAAGGTCTTGCAAATATTATCCTTAAAGAAGCCTTAGAGCATTGGACAGGAAACACAGACGTAAATTTAGTAACCTCTGCGCTTTGGTGTCTTTATGACGAACTCCCTGACAGAGTGAAGAAATCTAAAGATTTTGAGCCTTTGATACAAAATATTGAGAAACGTGTGGAACATATCAATAATGTAAGACAAATATCGAAACTTACAGCTAGACGGAACATGGAAACTGAAGCTCTAAGAAAGATACCCGCGTTGAGAAAAGAACGTGAAGAAGTTATTGAGCGTTTTCGCAATAAACTAAAAGATAAAAGTAAGGTTACAAGAAAACTAAAGTTAGCTTCAATTATTATGGATTTAGATTTTACAGAGCTCGACGAATGGGAGCGAGTATTAGAAAACCTTGGAACTAAAAAGTAACTAATGCTCATTGCAAGGATGATGGTAGCAAAGAAGGCTGCGCCCATTGATTGAACCCCAGGTACAATGCTGACCCTTATACTGTAGATTCCAACCAACTGAGCCTTTTATTGCTTGGAATAAAGAAAAGCACTTTTACTTTGCTTGAATTGAGCCTTAGAGTTTAAAGAAAGGTTTTAAAGACGAAGGTAATACGCAAAAACAAGGTGTGGAAACTAATTTGTGCTTTTGAGGAGCAATATGTAGTCTTCATCATCTGGCTCTATGGCATAGGTAAATTCTTTGTCACCTACCGAGTAGACTAACGTAATGTCTTTGACCATGTCCGGCACATACCTGATCTCACCGTAACTGCCCACCGGATTATTGTTTAAATAAAATTGCGCTGATTGCTGGCCAGAGTGATTTGTAAAACAAAGGGCAAAAAATGTAGTGTTTTCATTTAGCAAATTACATCCAGTATCGGGTTCAAATGGATGATACAAGCGATTTTTTCCCGTTACTGGATCACTTGAATTACTGATCGTAACAAACCCCTCTATCACCGTTACAGGATGAAATGCCGTAAAGGTGTATGTCTTATTCGGCGTTAGGTTGACCTGTTGACCGTTAATGAAGGCTTTCGAATCAGTGATAACCCGCTCAGGTACGTTGGTGAGCATCTCGATAGTCACGGTTTCTGAATCATTCGATATTAGTCTGTCTATTGCTCTGAAACGAACAAAGGGTTCAGCACTTTGCTGGGACAACATGATCGAACGAAACCGTTTCTCCCCTTTGTAGTCATATTGCACCTGAATTTGTTCTGACGATAAATTGGTCTCGACGACAAGGTGAGGAGATAAACTGAGTTGAGTCGGTGAAGCTGGTGTGAGGGTTATGCTGGGATCTGGACTGGCTAAAACAGCATAACCGTTTGTGATTAAGCGAAGGTAGGGCGCATTTTCTATCTGAGCAAACGCATTCAACGATGTAAGAAGACAAAAAAATATAATGCTAAAGGAACGCACTTGGGTCGCCTATGATTGATAGGGATTGAGATTTGATATGTACCATAGGCAACGCCCTAATATTCATCGCCATTGCCGCTTTAGTGGTGAGTGCAGGCGTATCGACAGCACAGCTATCGTTTTGGTTGAAAGATGCTTGAGGGTTCGCTAAGAGCGTTTCTAGCGCATCTATCTGATCATCAGCACAATAGACATACTCCGCTGCTAACTTTGATTTTTCATCATTCGAGAGCAACATGATATCAAAGGAGTATTTATCACGGTAAATCGGGCTTGAAAGCACATCAAATACGGTGTCACACATTGAGCAATTACTTTTCAAAAATACGAGGACTTTCTCGCCCTTTGGATTGCCAATATTCACAAAAAAGCGAGATGGGTTAACCATAGGAGGCAGAGTCGGTAGGGTTTCTTTCATTGTTCCCGTGTTGCTTACACCATCCCACAAGTCGGTTAAATTCCCTTTGATGATATAACGCCCGTTGCCGCCGGATAAGACGTGCTGACCATCTTCTACAGACAGAACACGCATCCCAAGACCTTCTTTTTGCTGTTTCAATGCTGACACCATGGCTTTGTGCATATCATCGGAGATATTGGATGATGACGCTGACATTACCTGCGCCATCGACGGTGAAGCGATGGACAGCGCAAAGAGCGCCGTCATCAAAAGGTTCATAGGTTTCACGTTAAGCCTCATCATCAAGTAAATCCATTTTAAACGTTTCTAAAAAGTGTATCGTGCCTGTAACCAGCGGCTTCACTTCTATGACGTCGTAATACTCTTGAAGCTTTGAACGGTAATATTCAGTAAGAAAGTCGGCCGCATTTGAAACAGCGCTTGTACCACCAGCTATCGCCACATCTCGGGATTCAGGCAGCTGGAACGGACCGCCACCTATAGCAATCTGACCTTGCGCTCCATTTCCACCAAATGCTTGACCAACACCAGCTAGACCGCCTGTTAATGTGCCATACAATAAGATTTTATCACGCTTATTGTTCACCAAACGCCCACGAAGACCCGCTGAACCGTCATGGCCAGAAGCAAAACCTTTCACTGCAATATCAACCTCACCATAATCATATTTACATGTCATGTGATCAGTTCTTAACTTAGCGCGCTCAGTAGCAGCGTCCCCACGAACTAGGTTGGTAATAAAACAGCCTGTTAAGTCAACAGAGTAACCGTTGGGCAAAATTGCAGGGCCGGTAAGCCTTACAGTAGCAGATGTCGGGAATTCACTTGCCGCCTCACCAGCGGGGGCTTCAAAGCCATTAATAAGAACAAAAGGAACAACAGCGCCAGCGAGAATACGTTTGCCACGATACTTGTTATCATCGCCTTTCTGGCTGTCTGCTTTTGCTTCTTCGTCAGTCAGGCTGGTGGTTGATTTCACTGGTGAAGACGGGGGAGGTGTATCAGAATTCACAAACATATTACCAGACTCTGTTTTTATCTGATTGGCACCACCTCGAGAAGCTTGATTGACAAAGGCAATCGGATCATCTGGGATTTCAGTGCGCTGTGCAGAGTAACTAAACGATTCCTTATTTGTATCAAATGTCGTGTCTTCTTTTGTTTCAGAAGACGGTATATCGGCTTCCACCGTGATAGTTTCGCCAGGCTCAGGCTCGGCATCTCCGTCTTTTTTCGTTTCTACGTAGGTAATGGTTGCACGCTCGGTGCGTGGTGTTTTTGCTTCAACTTGAACATCAGCAATTTTTTCGTCCAGTTCACTGATGCGACGTTGAATTTCATAGAGTGTTTGTAAGTTAGCATTGTCAGCGTTGAGGCTTTGTAGAATATCTTCAATTCTTTTAAGCGATGTTGCGTTAGTGTTTTCACGCTGTGACATTAATTCAACTTGGTTTGCCAATGCCGATACCTTGGTAGACAAATCACCCACGGTCATGTCTTCATCATCTACACCAAATAAACCCACTTCAGACTCATTTCGTTCCGGCACTTTTAACAATGCTTCATCAGAACTCAGGATCATCCAAAGAAAAATAATGATAAGAATGGGGCCACCAAACGTGACTAACTTCTTTTTCTTGGGAGGAAGGGCTTCATACCGGTCTTTTAAATTTTGTAAGCTCATAATACCTGTCCCTATAGTCTTCTTGGTTCATGGATCAAGATAAGACTTGTTGATTGACCAGGCGCCAACACCTTGCGAGGATAAAACCCAACTAAGCGAGCACGCTCATCTTCAAAAGCGTCTTCTACAACACCCGTTGTCGGCGATAGGGTTGCGAAATCTGGCGCGCTTAGCTGCAAATCAATATTGGCCCTATTGTTGGCATTCATGACATATACATCGTAATTAGTGCCTATGATCCTAAGTTCAGGATTCATCAGCACATTACCTATGTAGTAGGGTGGTTTCGCAAAATCATCATCAACCCTAAAACCTTCCGGTAAATGCTTAAGGTTACGTCTATCGGCAAGGAATTTTGCAACCCCCGTGGCAATGTTTGACAAATCAGTCGAATAGCCATCGCTCTTAGGATTAGCCGTTTGTTCACGCTTTGCTGACTTTGGCACATAGGGGATGTCAGGTTTAAGTTTAATCTGAAACCCAATTGGTACATTCGATGGCACAAACATCATCTTGTATTGCGGTGCATTGGGATCATCATCCTCAGTCACAAACACAGAGAAAGGTTCTTGTGACATTGACTGAAAGAAAATCTTATTGTTATCAATAGTGAATGACTCATTAGTATTATGGGTCACCTTTGCTCGCTTAAACGGCGTAATGACAACGTTTAAATCAAGCGTTGATGCACCAACAATTGCAGTGGTTGATTCTTCAACAAATAATTCCAACATCTTTTGTGGTGCCGCCATCTGCGCTTGATGTGGAGACACATCATCTACTGACACCGGAGAATCTTTGGCATTACTTATTGGCGATATTGTGCTGCTTAGTGCGATACTCAAGATTACGAGCCGGGCCTTCATAAAGCGCGTAGTGTTCAATAGTTGGTACATAGTCGACAACCTTTAATAGAAATTCATAAGTCATGGTTTTGATTTTGGGGCGTCCGTTTTCAGGACGAAGCGTTTGTTTGCCAGTAATAAAGACCAAATTCGTTTTAGGCTCGTATTCCCAACGGCTTGGCTCAAACTGAACGGTGGAAGATGTTTTTGCTAAACTCTCAGACTGCGCGAAAAGATCTTCTCTGTGGGTTTTGTAAAGTTCAGGCGAAAAGACATATTGAAGCGCTTCCGTTATTGATTTCGCCGTTTCTGGGTTAGCATTGCCCATCAAAATAGCTGCATAGAGACCGTATTTAAGGTGGAACTCTTTGCTGGCACTGTTGTACGCAACGGTTACCCGTGAATCTAAATGGGGTGGGATGAGCTGAACAATAACTTTGTTTGTGATTGCGTGATAACCGGCAAACATAAGCATAATAACCAAAGCAAGAATGGTAATGCCCATCCTATTTGCAATGGTAATCATCTGCCCCCTATCCCCTGTGAATTTACTAAATAGCACTTGCTAATCCTCAGATTGTTTGAATATGCGTAAGTGTATTAAGTTACAAATTCAGTTTTAGGTGAAAACACATCCGAGTCAGAATACACCTCTAAATCGGGAATAAAGTATTGTTTTACTCGCGTTCTTAACTGCCATGTGACAAGGGGTACTGTCGTATCTGACGTTGTCAGGGTTCCATCGATGCGTTGTAATAATCCGATATGAATCATCCAATCCAACCAATTAGTTTGCGTATCATTGACAAGTGACAGCATTCTCTTCACACCCCCTTCCGTGATGTAGACATTATTAGAAGCTATGTAAGCGAACGCTGAGGGTGAATTGATACTAAATTTGCCGCTTTGAACTTTCTCAGTGACAATCTTTCCCCAGTAAAGAATGATTTCACGCATGTATTGGGCCTCTTTATTCGGCGTGTCCGCTTTAGCCCACTGAATATGATGCTCAGAAAGGATTTCTTGATGGAAACGCTGTTCTTCACTTATGTGAGGCCTTGGTAAAGGCGCCTTGTTGTGTACATCGATAATGGGGTTATCTGGTGAGATATGAGGTGAAGAGTTGACGGCGTCATTACCACGCTTAATGTCTTTGCTTTCAGGTTCAATTTCTGTTGAAGCCCTGTTATCAATGTCTCTCACGGACGACTCATCTTCAGCTGCAAGAGATTCTTTCTGTGTTGGGGATTGAATATCATGGTTAATATCAATGCTATCGGAGGGCGACAGTTGTTTCATTGCGGCATTGAACTTTATCAGATCGTGCGAATTATGTGAGAAAAATGCCTCTATGAAGTCCCTCCAGAAAAAAGGAATGGGATAAGGGTACCTGATTAACGTCATTCTGATTGCATCTCGTATTCCATTGTAAAACGGGTTATCCGTATTAGGCCGAGATGAGAAAGTATCGATAAGTGCAAATGTGAGCATTGCATGTGACGAGTCTAAATATTCAGGGAAAAGTTTATGAAAGACTGCTTGGGAAATTGGGAAGCCAGAAAATAAACGATTAGAATTCGTTGCTGAGACCGAGTTACGTAACCCACTTAGCGCAGGATTCCATGAGTAACCAGAGTTACCAAAGCGGTGTTTCGACACAATAAACCCGATAGGTAAAACATGAACGAGTGTCCAAATCGTCTTTGCCCATAGAATATCAGACAGTTCAAACTGATCATCTATTGAGACTGACCACTGCCGCATGCTGGTATCGGGGATCAGTTTTACCGCAGTTGCACCAACCCAGGTGCACAATTGCTGGTGGGATAGCGTATCGCCATCTTCAAACACATTTTGGGTATAGAGCGAGCCTAAGTGTTTTTCTACCTTTTGAGCAATGGGTTTAAACTCTTGCTCAAAGCCTTTGTCGTCTACCCGCATAAAATCAGGGCGAGGTTGTTCAAAGACTGATTTATTCATTGGTGTCTCCCTAGCAGAGTATTTCGCGCTTATTCGATTCCTGATGTAACAGTGTGGTAATCAATGCGTATCGTGATGGTGTTAAAGAAAAAGGGATTGGACAGATATCGGATAAATAGCTAGCCAAATCCATTGACGACTGTGAATGCGAAAACATTACGAGTTGCGCCATATCAATCGGTAAATTAGCCGTTTTATCGCTATTAAAAGCATTGGTTAGCTTGATTAATGACATATTGACAAAAGGCTTTAAGCTCACGGCTATGGTAAAAAGGTGATCATCTGCAGGGTCATTCAAAAAATCTGCAATGCTCTTGTAAAGCATAAAGCCTGGATCTAAACGCAAGGAGTGATGCGGCCTTTGATACACAGAGTAATGTTCTTTCATAGAAGCAAACTCTTTCGCATCTTCTATATCTAAAGTATCTGCATTTAACGCAGGGAAATGTTCTTCATGGACGTAATCAATTACTGATGAAATAGACGTTTTAGATAAGAAAGGTCGCTGCGCAGGGTGAGCATTAAGTCGTTCTCCATGAAGGTGGAGTGATTCGATGATCCTATCGGCATTAATATGAGCCAGTAACACATTGGGAACCCCACAGTGATGAAAAACATCCTCTATGGATATACCCATCGGCAATTCACTCTTAAGTTTCTTCTGACAGCTCGGATAGGAATAACGGGAAAGCAGAAAATTAATAACCGGTGAAACGGTTCTTTCTGGTCGAAAAGGTGCCACACCAATTCGAGTTAGCCATTGCGCTAGTGAACCATCAAAATCAGCGGGCATAATGGTACTCACTGAGCGCAGGTTGCAATGTCATTGTGCTTTGCAATTCAGGTGAAAATGGAATATGAAAGCTAGCGAGATTAGGCTTGAGTGAATTCTCTTCACTTTGCGTAACACTGTCCTCGACGAACGATAATATGGTGTACCGCAGTGTTGCGTATCTCCCCATTTCACCATACCCGATGAGGTCAACGCGTTGAGAGCCAGGTGGGATTTTATATACCGTATTGGTAGTTCTTTCGGGCGCTTTCTCGTCAAACTGAATAGTGAGATATTTAAACCACGGCCAATAGGTATAGGTAAGTTGGTCACCTTCCTGTCTCAGGTTCGCTGCGACTGCTGCCTCTTCCGTTAGTAAGCTAAATACGATACGTCCAGTGAAAAAGTCTCGGATGAACGTAGGTGATTGCTCAACTTTAGGTAGCAGGTGGAGGTTCCGTTTAAGAAGCCCTTCAATAGACATGTAGAGACGATAGGCAAAATTGACCATTGTTTTATCAACCTTCATGACAGCATCATCGATGTTTTGAACCCGAATACGGCGGTATTTCCTTACATCAGACAATAACGATTGAATGATTTGGTAACTGACAGAGAGATATTCGCCCCCGTGAGCACGCTTATAGTCTTCAACTTCAGCAAGGTGTGAAAGCAGTAATTGATGAACAGCGAGGTAATCTTGCCAAAACTTTCGGTTGGGTAATTTTTGTAAATTTAGATATTGTTGTGTTGCTTGAGCGTTGATGACATTGGAAATTTCAGAATCGTGCATAGCGGATGCTAAAAGATATTCAGCGGTGACGAGAGTATTGCAAGGGATTTCATCAAAAATGCTGACGCCGTCAAAAGGCACTACGCAAATACCGGTAGCATTGGTGTCATATAGAAAATTGGGTCCATATTTAACCTCTAGCACAAGGTAAGCCTGACTCAAGTTTGGGGATTTAAATTCAAAATTGACTAAACCAGATACCGTGCTTTGAAAATCCTTGTGTAAAGTTTTCATTTCCTCTTGGTCTGTAAAATACACATACGCCCGATAACTTCCGATGCGGTAGTCACTACGAATAGACGTTTTAACAGAAAATGTGTACTCCTCTTCTTTTGCGTCAGCCATTAACGACAAAAGTAGAGAAGGCGAACCCAGAGAAGTCATGTTTTCATTGGTGACCTTTGCCATTGTGTGAAATGACAAAAATGCGAAAAATAGAAAAATGTATTTCATCAATTGAGTTACCTTGAACGCTGACCTTTATAATTCACCTAGTGTATTAATTGGCGGCTTTACTTTTTTGCACTAATACACTCGACATAACAAAAGCAAATTTTCGAGGTGTTTATGTCGTTTTTAGCGTTGGATGTGGGTAGTGGGCTCACCAAGTTCTTAGCCGGTAAAGATGAATGCGGAATGATTGAATCTGCAGTCGGTGCAGTGTCAGACGAAAACGCTTTTATTATGGGTGTACCAGATCACCTGCAAATTCAGGTTGGCAGTAAAAACTATCTCACTGGTATCGGTGCACTCAATAATCTTGATGAAAGCAAGCGGGTGGTCACTACTAAAGCCCTTTGGTGTGAGGATAGAAATCAACTTATTCTATTTTACTCCGTAGTCGCCAAACTTTTTCCTAATGGATTTAATGGGGACATGCAGTTAGTCATAGGTCTGCCGGTTTCTAAGTTCGCCAAGCACCACAAAGTCCATAAATCTATCTTCGTAGGAAAACATAGCTTTAAAACGCCTAAAGCGCATTACACAGTGACCATTGATGAAAGTCACTGTGCTGTATTGCCACAGGTTGTCGGTCTTCATTTTACCAATATGGCTATCTCTAGGGATAAAAAGATTGAAGAAAGCCACGTTGGATACATCGACCCTGGCACGCACAGTTGTGGGGTGGCGTGTATTACAGATGGAACTTACAATTCTTTAAGAAGCGCCAACGAAAAAAGCAAAGGTGCTGATGCGGGGCTGCATAAATTAGCAATGTGTATCAAAGATGAGCTCAAAACGACATATGACTATGATGCCGAACAAGTAGAGATTTTAAAGGCATTTAGAAAAGGCTATATACAGCTCCACGGTGAGAAACAAACCAAAATAAATTTGAAAGACGTCACAGAGCGACATGTACATCGCGTTTATGGCGGCGTCATTGAAGAGATGGTGGAGAAATGGAAAGGCGGTAAAACAATGACCGTTAATGTGAGCAGCGGCGGTGGAGAGTACCTCATTGATTACGTGAAAAAATACTTTCCGCATGCCACCTTGATGAGAAAAAGTACGAAGTCATCATCTTCTCCCGATCCCATTTACGACGTGGTGAAAGGCTATGCGATTTTCGGGAAGGCGAAGTTTAAGGATAACGTGGCTAACTTAGACGCAAAAAGAAGTGAATCAGCATAATGAGCGAAAGACATACCATTGGTCTAAACCCTGTAAAACACCAAGATGCAATCATTTCAGCACTGTTTGAAAAGCATGGTAAAGGACGAAGCTTTGCGGAGTTTACAAAAGATATCCTTTTCGAGCTCGGTTTGTTGTCGTTTCGGGGAGATGATATCGGTCTTTTATCGCTGGTATCTGCCGAGGATGCGGCCCACGCTTTACCAAGAAAAAATAGAAACAGGAAAAGTCAGAGTCGAAAAAACTCTCTTAATAAACAGGTGAAAACACCGCTAGAAAAGAAAGAGGCTGAAAAAGAAGACAATGAGAAAGAGGCATCATCTCACGAGACTGACACTGTATCGTCAGATGATGTCCTCAAGGTCGGCAATTTTGAATAGAGTTAATACCCCGTTCTTATATTGTCGAAGGTTTGTACTGCATCGTATAAGCTGTAAACGCCCATAAGGAACATACAGCAAGCGCCTAGGGTAAATTTATCCACACCATCATAGGTAATGGGGGATAAACCACTTGAAAACTGAAACAACTCAAGTGATACCCAAAACCCCATTATTGATATTAATAGGGCGGCAAAAAAATGAACGTACAGGAAAGTGGTGGCATTCATTGTTCTTCGTAAGACCTGAAACATAACGTGCTCCTTTTATAATATTTTCAGAGTGTATTAAGTCCCATGGCTGATTTAGAAAAAAAGACGTTTAATTTTGATAATCTGTTCAAAATGATTAACGATTATGAAAGGCCTAGCACCTCTTGCAATGTCAGTAATAAAAAGAAACAGCCTCTTCAACCAAAACCTACCCAACCCATGCTCATCTATAACAATTCACTGGCTGACGGTGAGTGCATTATTGATGAGCGCTTGTTATCCGTTCATGGTTGGCTAACACCAACCGGTGAATTATTCAGTTGCAAATGGCAACAGCACACGAAAACAGTGAATACCCTTGGGTTCGACACAGAGCGCGATGCAATAATGGCGGGATATATAAAACTAAGTAATATGAAATGGCAGCTGGGGAGGCAATATAGACTAATTGTTATTACCGATGCTCAAAGAGAAACGATAGATTTGTGGCATAAAAATAATCAAATTAGCCAAGAGTATTTTTTCAATGACTTAGTGAAGAAGGGCAAAGAGAAATAATGGAACTGACAGAGCGAGGAATAGTTTTCGTTGATTATCCTATATCAGGAGAGCAAGTAACGCCTTTTAGGAGTGTTTTGAGTCTATCGTCAAAGGGGACGGTAGGGGGGCAGTTGACGCTTTCTTATGCTGATGCATTTAAAATGGGATTTGCAGGTGTTATCGATCGCTCAGGTTCATTACAAGAAACAGAAAAAGAACTCGCCGCAACACTCGAGTATATGAGTAAAATTGATGAAAGTGCACATACGATGAGTGACATAGATTTTCTTCGAGCTGAAAAATACTTTATCCGTGCTTGCGAAAAACTTGATTTTGAATGTATCTGTGAGGTGGGCAGGTTTCTTATCACACAGCCAATAGTCTCCACTAAGAAAGCTATACGTGAAGACTTAATCCAAGTATGTGAACAGATAGAGTGGACTGAAACATGCAGTCTGACAGACGTTAGAAACACACTTTTTGAATTGAAGAGGCATGTTTTTTAGAGATGACTCATTTAATCTTCATGGTAGTAATATATTTATAGTGGTTCCCAATTCGACGATAGTTTTGATTATACAACATCAGACAGGTGCCTTCAGACAATAAAAGCAGACGTTCAACGCTGTGTTCAGGGGGCAACGCCCTGAATGAGACTGGATCGAACAGAACAAACAACGATAACGTAAATGTACCGCTGAAAAAAGCAAACGACCCAGTGAGTCACTCGCATTACGTTGTTGGGGGAGAGTACCACAAATTGGACTAACCCCGATTGTTCCGCTTCCAACACAAGCGTATTTTATGATAAGTTGGAAGCTGTAGTCGCGATTCTCACATCTGTTAGCGGGCTCAGTGTGTAAGGATTGTCTCAATCCAATCTATGGAGAGTGCCCAATGACCGGTTTTATCGCTGTGCTGCTTTACGTAGTGTGGATGCAACTGCTGATGCTGGCTTACGCGTTTCCCCGCGTGCCGATGGCGCTGTTCGGGGATCGCAACTTCGCGGACTGGGAGCGCGCTGAAGTCAACCGCGACCCACCCTTTATGGTCCGCGTCAAAGGCGCACATCTCAACTGCGTGGAAAACTTTCCGCTCTTCGCTGCCGTCGTGGTGATCGCTGCGCTAATGGGTAAGAGTCCCGTTGTGGATGGCCTTGCGACCTTTATCCTAGCCGCGCGTGTAGGGCAGAGCCTAGTACACCTCATCAGCACCTCGCCAACGTTTGTGCTGTTACGTGCCACGTTTTTCCTCGCTCAGGTAGGCATGATTTTCTGGGTTTGCTACCAACTCATCGTCTGACCAAGCCAATGTGCCCCTGAAACCATGGGGTATCAGGCGCCAGTCAGATCCACAACGCTAATGATAGAAGTCGGCGGGTATATCGTCATGCTCATTGACAGCGGGAATCATATCAACGCCCTGCTAAAGGGCAGTTGCGAGTGCTGTTGGCGAAGCCAGCGAGTAACTGTCCCGCAGCGTCTTTTGTTGCGAACTTGAGCAGTTTGTTATATGCAAAGTTTGCTATACTTTTAGCCAATGAAATATCCTTTTCGCTATTTGCAAAAGTAAAACTACAAGTACTAATAAAAATAAAAAAATACACCCCAAAGAAGCCTATGACCTCAAAGGCTGAAAAACTTCCACCTCGGATTGGAGTGTCTAAATCAACTTGCCTCTTAACAAATTACACATTGCTATTGTTATTCTTTCATGGAGCAAATGTCCGGCATACGTACACAAGAGCCGGTCAATTTAATCTGCTAGGCGTCCGTTTTCCGTAGATTCTTGCTGCCCAGGAAATCTAATTTCTATCAACTTTTGCACAAAACAGACAATTCATCAGTGAGCGTAATACAAGCTTTTCCAACCACGTTTTGCAAATAGCCTAAAAAAATAGCCAACCACGTAGAGATTGTGCAGACCTTCGCTCGTCTTAACCGCATGGCACCGGGCAAGGATGAGGTGTTCATCATCGACTTTGTAAATGACCCAGAGAACGTTCGTATGGCTTTTGAGACCTACGACCAAGGGGCAAAAATTGATGAAATCCAGAATCTGAATGTGGTGTATGAAATCAAAGAGCGCCTCGATGAACACAGCCTGTACGATGAAAAGGACTTAGCCGCGTTCAAAGAGGCTCGGTTCAAAACCATACGGGATATTACACACACAAAATCACCACAGCACAAAGCCCTGTATGCGGCGACCAGCGATGCGACGAACCTCTATAACGACAAAATGAAGATGCTTCGTGATGGC
>TARA_B110000211_G_scaffold161548_1_pt1 | contig 18067 bp, 15 predicted proteins | sample TARA_B110000211 | Tara Oceans TARA_B110000211 (sample SAMEA4397516) | marine metagenome | biome: Polar Biome; feature: [DCM] deep chlorophyll maximum layer (ENVO:01000326); material: water (ENVO:00002006), including particulate matter (ENVO:01000060) such as... | depth 30 m
GCTTCTAAAAACTTATTTTTTTAACATATTCCTTGTTTTTTATTAGACTAAATAAATTAAAATCAAACATTCTTGATTCTTGAAGCTCAAAAAGGTATTTTTTGCTATCATCTCGCAGTACCACGTTTATTTTTGTCTCACCTGCTTTGTTCAATATTTCATTAAGTTCATTGAGCTTTTTTTTGTCACTTAATTCAATTGATACTCTTTCATAAGTTTTGTTAACCAAATCTGAGAGATCAACAATTTTTCTAATATTTATTCTTTTTGTAGTGTTTTCTGAATTATTTTTTTCTTTATGCAAAGTAAGTACAAATGAATTTGACTCTTTTAATTTTTCTCTATTTGCAGTCAAAAGGTCTGAAAATAAAAAAATTTCGAATTCATTATTATTGTCGCTAAATTTTACAATTGCAAAAGATGTTCCTTTGGCACTTTTTTTTTCTTGGATAGACATTATCGTCCCTGCAACTAAAGCTTCTGTTTTATCATTATTAATAAAACTTTTATAAGACTCGACTTTAAGTTGTGTAAAAAATTCTTTATATTCATTTAGCGGATGGTCTGAAATATAAAAGCCAAGAGAATTAAATTCTGCTGCTAATAATTCCTTGCTAGACCATTCTTCCAATGTTTCAAAATTAAAATTCTCATTTTCTTTGTTGTTGTCAGGGTTAAAAAGATTGTTTTGATTGCTAATTTTTTCATCGTATTTACTTTTAATAGTTGAAATAATTTTTGGGATTGATTCATTTAATTTTTTTCGATTAGAGTCAATTTCGTCAAAAACTCCAGCTTTGACTAGACCTTCTAATTGAAGTTTGTTTACATCTTTAGGATTTGCTCGATTTATAAAATCTGTAAATGATCGAAATTTTCCATTTTTTTCACGCTCATTTATAATATTTGAAACTGCTTCATAGCCTACACTCTTGATTGCACCTAGGCCATAAAATATTTTATTTGTTTCTGCTCTAAACTCTGCAAAACAACTATTGATGGACGGTCTAACAACTTCTACTTTCAGTCTTTTGAGCTCTTCAACGTATTCACGTAACTTACTTGTGTTGGTTAATGATGTTGACATGGAAGCTGCTAAAAATTGTTCTTTATGATAAGTTTTTAAATATGCGGTTTGAAAAGCAATAAAAGCGTATGCAACAGCATGACTTTTGTTGAATCCGTAGTCTGCAAATGGTTCTATTTTAGTAAAGACATAGTTGGCAACATCTTTTTTTATGCCATTTTTAACAGATCCAGAAATAAATTTTTCTTTTTGCTTTTCGAGTTCAGCTCTTTTTTTCTTTCCCATGGCTCTTCTTAAAATATCTGCCTCTCCAGCAGTAAAACCAGCGAGAGTTTGAGCTATTTGCATTACCTGTTCTTGGTAAATAATTATACCGTAAGTAGGTTTTAAAATTTTCTCCAAAACCTCATGAATATAATCTGGAGTTTTCAAACCATTTTTACAGTCATTGTATATTGGGATATTACTCATTGGCCCCGGCCTATATAAAGCAACTAAAGCTACTATATCGTTAAATTCTGTTGGTTTCATTTGGCGTAAAGTATCTCTAACTCCTGTGCTTTCTAATTGAAAAAGTCCAGTAGTCTCTCCTGTTGCTAATAACTTAAAAACATTTTGATCTAAAAGATTTATCTTACTCATATCAAGATCAATATTTTCTTTGGCTAGCATCTTAATCGTTTTATCAATAACGGTAAGTGCAGTAAGACCTAAGATGTCAAATTTTACTAATCCTGCATTTTCTGATGAGTGCATATCGAACTGCGTAGCAGGTAAAATTAAATTGGCAGAATGGTCTTTGTATAACGGTACTTGTTCTGATAAATTTTCTCCAGCAATAACTACACCTGCAGCATGCGTTGCCATATTTCTATTCAAACCCTCAAGCTTTAAAGAAAGTTCAATTAATTTTTCTACCTTTTTATTATTCTTTACCTCTTCTTTAAACCTTGGTTCTCGGTCTATAGACTCTTGAAGAGACAGTGGCCGTGAGGGATCAAAAGGTATCATTTTACTTATTCTGTCAACATGGCCATAAGGAATACCTAGAACCCTACCCACATCTCTCAAAGCCATCCTGGCTTTTAATTTTCCAAAAGTTATTATGTGGGCTACACCATTTTTGTATTTAGATTTTAAGTATTCTAAGACTAAGTTTCTTTTTTCCTCACAAAAATCTATATCAAAATCTGGCATTGAAATTCTATTTGGGTTTAAAAAACGTTCAAATATTAGATCAAACTCAATAGGATCAATATCAGTTATATCAAGACAGTAAGCAACGAGAGAACCTGCACCAGAACCTCTTCCGGGTCCAACAGGAATGTTATTTTTTTTAGACCAGCGGATATAATCAGAAACAATAAGGAAATACCCTGAATAATTCATAGAATTAATGATATTTAATTCATGCATCAATCTATCTTCATAAATTTTAGAGATTTCTAGATTATCTTTATTTTTTTTGAATACAAAATTTTCCAATCTATTTTTAAGTCCTTGTTTTGTTTGTGACAGTAATTCTTGTTCAACGGTAACATTTTCTCTTGTCTCGATTGTAGGTAAAACAGGATCAGATTTTTTAGGCTTAAAATTAAATCTCAGTGGGAAATTATAATTGTTTTCTAAAGCTTCAGGGACATCTTTAAATAATTCAGTTAAGTCCTCATTATTTTTTAAAAAATGCTGATCGCTATACTTTACTCGATTAGTCTCACTGACAAAGTTTTTTTCACCAATGCATACTAAAGCATCGTGTGCTTCGTACATGTCTTTGGTAATATAAAAAACTTCTTGTGTTGCTATTAGAGGTATTTGATTTTTTAAAGATAATTCTATAATAAAATTTTCAAAACTTTCTTCTCCAGGCTCATTATGTCTTTGTATTTCAAGGTAAAATCTATCATTAAAAATACTTTTTAACTCTTTAACAGACTCGTCGATCTGTTTTAATTTATTGCTCTTGAACAACTTCCCAAAAAGTCCGTATTGATTGCCGCTTAGTAAAATTAGATCTTTATTAATATTTTGTAACTCGCTAATTTTACAATGAGGGTCACTTTGGGCGTCAGATTCTAAATAACTTTTAGAAGATAACTTAATTAAATTTTTGTATCCCTGTGAAGAGATGCTAAATAAAGGGAGTTTACCAATATTATTATTAGAAAAAAAATTTATTTGTGTTCCTATGATTGGTTGAGTGCCTGATTTACTGACTTTTTCAGAAAATTCTAAAGCACCACACAGATTGTAGCTATCGCAAATTCCAACATTTTGTATTTTATTTTCTTTACAATAATCTTTGAGATTATCTATTTTTACTGCACCTTCACAAATAGAATACTGGGTGTGAATTTTAAAATTATTAAATATTTTGGCATTAGACATTTGACCTTTTTATATTACCATTTAGAATACTCAACTTATAATCAGCTTTGTTAGCAAGTTCTCTATTGTGAGTTGCAAAAATTATAGTTTTATTTAATTTTTTTAATTTTAAAAAATAAGAAAAAATTTCAAGTGAAGTTTTAAAATCAAGATTTCCAGTAGGCTCATCAGCTAAAATGAGGTCAGTTTCAGAAATTAAAGCTCTAGCTATCGCAACTCTTTGTTGCTCACCTCCAGATAGTTCTTCTGGGAAGTGATTTAGCCGATTTGACAAATTAAATTCACTAAGTATAGCCTTTGCTTTTATAAAAGATTTTTTCTTATCAATGTTTTTTATTATAAGAGGCATCACAACATTTTCTATTGCTGTAAAATCATTGAGGAGATTATTATTTTGAAAGATTACAGAAATTTTATTTTTTCTTACTTGATTTTTTTCATTTTCATTCAATTTTTTTAAATTAGTATTGCTTAAAAATATTTCACCAGAATCCTGATTATCTAAAAGAGAAATTATATTCAATAAAGTTGATTTACCAGAACCAGAAGGGCCAATTAAAGCAACGAGATCTCCTTGTTTGATATCTAAGTTTACACCCTTGAAAATTTGAATGTTTCCATTTTTGTGATAAAAAGATTTTTTTATATTTTTTATCTTTAAAATATTTTTACTCATATTTTAATGCCTTTACTGAATTCATTTTTGTAATAGATAAAGCGGGAATTAAAGAAGCAATAGTCGTAGTTATTAAGGACAATATAAAGATAACTGAAATTGAAATAGGACTTATCTCACTAGGCATTTTTTCTAAAAAATAAACATCTGGTGGGAATATTTCTATATTCATAAGACCTGATAGGAAAATTCTTATTGGCTCAATATATAAAGCAAACAAAATACCTATAATTGATCCTGCAACAGTAGCTGCTAAGCCTATTGTAAATCCTGTTAAAAAAAAAGTTTTTACAATTGATTTATTGCTTAGACCTAAAGTTTTTAATATCGCTATTTCTTTGGTTTTGTTTTTTATGAGGATAGTTAATCCTGAAATAATATTAAAAGCTGCAATAATTATAATAAGAGTTAGGATTATAAACATTACATTCCTCTCTATTTTTAGAGCACCAAAGAAAGATTTGTTCAAGTCAATCCAGCTATAAACATAAAAATTACTTTCTAAACTTTGAATCTCATCTTTTATATTGTCAGCTTCCAAAGGGTTTTGAAGATAAACTTCTAGATTAATATCTTCATCCGTTTTGTTAAAAAAATTAAGAGTATCATTTAGGTTCAAAAAAATAACGTTTTGATCAAATTCATAAAACCCACTGCTAAAAATTCCTTTCACAATAAAAGTTTCTTGTTTTGGCACACCTCCGAATGGAGTGCTAATAAACGCAGAAGAAAGTAAATTTATTTTATCGCCTGGGCTAAGATTTAGTTCAAATGCTAATTGCTTCCCGACAACTACCTCATTAGATTTAATCCTATTTTTATTACCTTCGATTAATATTTTTTTTAAGAAAATAGAATTTTTCTTATTGTTTTGATCTAAACCTTTTATTAGAATTCCTTTGGTGTATTCTGAATTCATTAACACACCCTCTCCACTGAAAGAATCTAGAAAGCTTATATTTTTAAAACGATCGTTCAGCTTTTTCTTAAATGAATCACTAATTTTTTCATTATTATAGGGCTTGATTATTAAGTGAGGATTAAATCCTAGAATTTTATTTGTTAGATCAGTTCTAAAGCCATTCATTACTGACATTACTATAATTAAAATAGCCACTCCCAACATAATGCCAATAAAAGAAAACATTGAGACAACTTTTAAGAAACTTTCCTTTTTTTTAGGACGCAAGTTTCTTAATGCAATTAATTTCTCTACTGAGGTAAACAATTTAATTTTTTATCTTTTTTTTTATTTCATTTAAACTTAACATCTCTGCTTCTCTGCCAACTTCTTTAAATTCAAATTTATTTATTTCAGACCTTGATCCAATTATAATTTGATATGGAATTCCTATTAAATCATGTTTTTTAAATTTAGCTGAAATATTTTCATTAACATCATCTAAGAGCACATCTATTTTTTCTTGGCTTAATTCATTGTAAACTTTATTTGCTTTTTCTAAGCTCTCTGAGTTGTTTTTATTTATACTTGGTATTATAACAACATCAAATGGTGACACTGACTTAGGCCATTTCATTACATCTTTTTTAAATTTCGCTTCAATAATTGCTCCCACCAATCTTGACACGCCTATCCCGTAGGAACCCATTTTGACAGCCACTTTTTTACCTTCTGGATGATCTACTAAACAATTTAAAGGTTTAGAATATTTATCACCAAAATAAAAAATGTGACCAACTTCTATTCCTTTAGTTGTAATTTGATCTTCTTTTTTTACTTTTTTTTCAAATTTTTCTTTATTAAATTTTTCATCTGTAGCTGAGTAAAAAGAGGAAAAATCATTTCTCACTTTTTCTAATGAATCTTTAGTAAAATTATAATTACTTAATTTAATTTCAAAAATATTTTTATCAGTGTAAACATTGCTCTCACCGGTATCTGCTAGAATTATAAATTCATGAGATAAGTCACCGCCTATCGGCCCCGTGTCCGCAGACATTGGTATTGCTTGGAGTTCTAATTTGTTAAAAGTTTTTAGATAAGCATAAAACATTTTATTATACGATTGCTTTGCTTCTTCTTCATCGACATCAAAAGAATATGCATCTTTCATATAAAATTCTCTACATCTCATTATCCCAAATCTCGGTCTTATTTCATCCCTAAATTTCCATTGAATATGATAAAGCATTTGAGGTAATGATTTGTAAGATTTTACACTTGACCTAAAAATTTCTGTTATTAGCTCCTCATTAGTTGGTCCATAAAGGATTTCTCTTCCTTGACGATCTTTAATTCTTAACATTTCTTCCCCGTAATCATTGTATCTTCCACTCTCTTTCCAAATATCTGCTGACTGAATTGTGGGCATCAACATTTCTTGGGCACCAATTTTATTCTGCTCCTCCCTAACAATAGATTCAATTTTTTTCATAATTTTAAATCCTAAAGGAAGCCATGAATATATTCCTGCAGCTGATTGCTTGATCATACCCGTTCTCAGCATAAGCTGATGTGATTTTATTTTGGCATCTACTGGAAGATCTTTAATTAAAGGTAAAAATAACTTTGATAGTAACATTATTGTAAAAAACCTCTTAAGTTCAAATAATTATTAATTACTAGATAGTATATTACTAAAAAAATTATTGAAGTAATTAAAGTTGTTATTAAAAATTTTTTAATAATTCTTGGGTTTTTTGGTGCCCCAGGATCATTTCCTCTAAGATCGTCTTTAAATTCAACGTTTTGAGATTTTATTCCAATAGGTAAAATAGAAAAAAAAACTATCCACCAGATACAAATGTAAATAATGATAGACCCTGTTGCTCCCATTAAATTCTAGAAATATTAATTGTTGTGTAAGGCTTTTTCCCCGTTCTATCTTTTACTATTTTTTTACAAGTATGCTTTAGGGTCTCTATTAAATTTTGTTCTTGTTTTTTACTTTGTATTGAAAATGTTCTACAGATATTGCCTACCTCATCCTCAATATCAAAAATAAAATTTTCAGAAATTTCTTCGGTGGGTATACCTTTAAAAGAAATAACTGGTTTTTTTATTTTTCCGTTGTTGCTAATTATTATCGTAACTTCTAAATAACCATTGGTAGCTATGTTTTTTCTTTCCTTTATAGAGCTAGAGTCTTCTCTTACACCCACAAATCCATCTAAATACATTCTACCAGATGGCGCCTTATCAATAATTTGAGGGTTTTTATCATGTGCAATTCTTATGATATCTCCATTTTCTACTTGTAGTGTGTGCGGAACTTTCATTTCTTTGGCAAACTTAGCTTGTTCTTGCATATGCCTGTGCTCACCGTGAACAGGTATAACTGACTTTGGTTTTACCCATCCATACATATCTTTTAAGTCATCTCTATTGGGGTGCCCTGAAACGTGAACAAAAGCATTTTCTTCTGTAATTATCTCAATCTCATTTCTTACTATTTCATTGTGCATTGCATAAAGTTTTTTTTCATTCCCAGGAATAATTTTAGAAGAAAAAATTATTGTATCCCCTTTCTCAAGATAAACATCCGGGTGAGTGCCGCTAACTATTCGTTTAGTAGCTCCCATAGGTTCTCCTTGACTACCGGTACTTAAATAAATAATTTTTTCTCGTGGAATTTTTTTTGCATCACGAGGATCTATTGGCTCTATTAGATTTTGTAGATAACCACATTGTCTAGCAGCTTTATAAATTCTATGCATGGATCTTCCTACTAATGATATTTGTCTATTTGTTTTTTTTGCGCAATAAAAAACTGTTTCCATACGGGCCACGTTAGAGGCAAATGTAGTAACAATAATTTTTTTTTTTTGTTTGGCTATAATGTTTAATAGGCTGTCTCTAACATCAGACTCTGATCCGGCTCTTCCTTCGTTAAAAACATTGGTAGAGTCACAAATCATTGCTAAAACATTTTGATTACCAATTTCTTTTAATTTTTGTTCATCAACCTTCTCTCCAATTAGGGGGTTTGGGTCACATTTCCAGTCACCTGTATGTAAAATAATGCCAGTTGGAGTTTTGATACTTAATCCATTAGGCTCCAGAATTGAATGAGTTAATGTAATAAATTCTATTTCAAATTCACTTAATTTTATTTTTCCGTTAAGTTTAACAATCTGAAGGTAATTTGTAATATCTATTTTTTTTTCTCTAAATTTTTCCTTAACTAAAGCGGCTGTAAAAGGTGTTGCATATATTTTACATTTTAGTTGAGGCCATATGACTGCTACAGCACCTATATGATCTTCGTGGGCATGGGTAAGCACTATTCCTAAAAGGTCTTTTTTTTTTTCGATAAGAAAACCTGGATCAGGATAAATTAGATCTATACCTGGTATAGAGTCATCGGCAAAAGTTACTCCCATATCTACAACTATCCATTTTTCATGATCTGCCTCACCGTAGGCATAAAGATTTAAATTCATACCTATCTCGCCTGACCCGCCTAGAGGGCAAAACAGAAGTTGTTCTTTGCTCATTTGATTAAGTTTTTATAAATAAACATAATACCTTTTATAGTAATATGTTTATCAATTGTTGAATTATTATGTATAAATTTAGCAAACATGGTCGCATAGCCACCAGTAAAAATTATTTTGAAATTTGTTTCAAATTTTAAATTAATTTTTTCAATTATATTGTTTATTAAGCCTTGATAACCAATCAGAAAGCCTGCATTTAGAGCATCTTTAGTGTTTTTGCCAAATACTTTTGAATTAGACTTTAGTTTAAAGGATGGTAGAGCTGCGGTAGATTTGCTTAAATTTAAAATTGATAATTTAATACCAGGTGCAATTACTCCACCCTCATAAACTCCAGGCTTTTTTACTATATCAAAAGTAGTTGCTGTGCCAAAGTCTACGATCAAGCAATTTGTTTTGAATAAATTAAAAGCACCTATAGTGTTTGCTATTCTATCAGATCCGAGCTGATTATAATTCTTTATGTTAATCTTTATAATTTTTTTTAAAGGTAGATTTTTTATTTCAATACTTTTAAAATTTTTATTAATAAGAAATTTATTAATATTATTATAAATTTTTGGGACTACACTTGAGAATAAAATCTTTTTTTCTATCCTTTCTTTTAAAACTCGATGAAAAAAAATATTAATATTAGTTTTTATAAGTAATTTTTTTGTTTCGACACTGTATTCTTTTATAATCTTAGAACTCTTACTAATTAAACAGATTTTAGTTGATGTATTTCCAATATCTCCTACTAGATAGTTCATTCTTTAAATATTTTTATTTTTAATATATTTGAAATTATTGTTATTTAAATCACTAATCATTTTTTCATAAGCAATTTTTATATTTATAATAATTTTTAAATTTTTAATAATTTTTTTTGAATGTTCACTTAAACAAGTAGAAACTAATTTATTATCCTTTGGTGCATTAATAGTATTAATTCCCACCCCTGTAATTAAATATTTTTCATTATTATGTGAAATAACCTCTTGTAATATCCCACAAAATTTCTTTTTCTCTATTAATAAATCATTAGGTTTTTTAATAGTAATAATTTTTTTTGTATAACATTTAAGTACCTTCCTAATAATTTCTGCATTAATTTTTAAAAAATTCTCAATTTTATATTTGTTAAAATTAACTTTAAAGAATATTGAAATAAAAATATTTCCTTTCTTTGAAATCCATTTCTTACCCATAGTTCCTCTTCCTTTTACTTGAGAATCAGAAATAACTAAACCTGAATCATATCTATGTTTTTGAATTAAATTAATAGCTTGATCATTAGTGCTTTTGACTCTTTTAAATTTTATTATTTTTAAATTCATTAATTTACAATTAATGTGTTAACTATATTGTTTAAAAATGATGGGTATACAAAAAATGTTATGAGTATCATACTACTTAAAAATAAAGTGGTTGATATTCCTAAATTCTTTATTTTATCAAAAGATTTATTAGCGTCATCAAAATAAATAATTTTTATTATCCTTAAATAATAAAAAGCAGATATTACAGTACTGAGCAGGCCTACGATAGCGAGTGTGTACATTTTACTTTCTACCACGGCAATAAAAATATAAAATTTAGCAAAAAAACCAGCTAATGGTGGTATCCCGGCCAAAGAAAATAAAATGACTAATAAAGCAATTGATAAAACTGGGTGATGCTTTGATATTCCCGATAAATCATTTAAATTCTCACAATACTTACCGTCTTTTTTCATTGAAAAAATGCACGCAAAAATTCCTAAATTCATTACTACGTAAACAGATATATAACTAATGCTGCTGTGGTAACCTAGGGTGGTGCTAGTGGAAATCCCTGCTAGCACAAATCCTATATGACCTATAGAACTGTAAGCTATAAGTCTTTTGATATTAGTTTGACCTATCGCAGCCACAGCACCCAAAATCATTGATGCTAAAGAGATAAAAACTAAAATTGGCTGCCACTGGTCTGCTATTTCGCTAAAAGGTATTTGCATAAATCTTATGAAAACTGCGATCCCAGCAATTTTGGGAACAACTGCAAAAAAACTTGTTACAGAACTTGGGGCTCCTTCATAAACATCTGGTGTCCACATATGAAATGGAACAGCAGAAACTTTGAACGACAAACCCACTAGAATAAAAACCATAGCAAATACAGTTCCTATATTTTCAGTGCTTGTATTAGAACTAATAACTTCAAAGTTAGTTGATCCACTAAAGCCATAAAGAATAGAACAACCATAAAGTAATAATCCTGAGGCTAGTGAACTTAAAATAAAATATTTTAATCCTGACTCGTTAGATTTTAAGTTATCTCTGTCTATTGATGCTAGGATATATAATGATAATGACTGTAACTCTAGACCCAGATAGAAAAGTATTAAATCATTAGAGCTAATCATAATAAACATGCCTAGAACTGAAAGTAGTAATACTAAAGAATATTCAAATTTATCTATCTTAGTTTCTTTAATAAAGTTTTGAGTTATGATTAATATAAAAAAAGTCCCTATTAGAATTAAGATTTTAAAAAAATTTGTAAAAGAATTAGAGACAAAACTGTCTGAAAATAACTTAAAAGAATCGTTAAAAGAACTTTGAATAATTAATATTAAAGTGATTAGTATTCCATAAGTGATGCTAGTTACAAGAACATAGCTATTTTTAAAAAAAACACCAATCATTAAAGTCAAAAGTATTGAAATTGTAAGAAATATTTCAGGTAAGAATAAATTTATATTTTCCATTATTTAACTGTATTTAAAATTAAATTCATTTGATAATCATTAATCAATTTTTCAACTGATACATGAATGGTGTCTAAAATTAAATTTGGGTAAAAACCAAGGAATAAAATTAATCCAGCAAGTAAAAATAGCATTAGACCTTCAGATAAATTTAAATCTTTTAATCCTTTTAATTCTTTTTTTTCTAATTTTCCAAAAATTACTCTTTTATACAACCAAAGCATATAACCTGCTCCAAGAATAATTCCAATGCTTGCAAGTATAGCAACTAAGAAGTTTTTTTGAAAAGCGCCTAATAAAACTAATATTTCGCCTACAAATCCACTTGTGCCTGGAAGGCCTACTGCACCTAACATAAAAATAGCAAAAACTAATGAATATTTAGGCAAAATATTTACTATTCCTCCATAGGAATTTATTAGTCTTGAATGCATTCTATCGTACAAAACACCAACACATAAGAAAAGGGCTGCAGAAATAAGACCGTGGCTTAACATCTGAAAAATACTTCCCTCTATTCCTTGTGTTGTAAAAGTAAAAATACCAAGTGTTACAAACCCCATGTGAGCCACAGAAGAGTATGCAATAAGTTTTTTCATATCTTCCTGCATCAAAGCAACTAAAGAGGTATAAATGATTGCGATGACGCTTAAAGTAAAGATTAATGGTACAAAATATTCTGATGCAACAGGAAACATTCCAATTGAAAATCTTAAAAAACCGTAACCTGCCATCTTAAGCAAAATAGCTGCAAGAATGACTGAGCCAGCTGTAGGAGCTTCAACATGTGCATCTGGCAACCAGGTGTGAACTGGCCACATTGGCATTTTGACAGCAAAAGAACTAAAAAAAGCTAACCAAAGAATGTTTTGAAATTCCACAGGTATTTTAATTACAAAAATATCAGTTATGTCAGTGGTTCCTGTAATCCAATAAATTGAGATAATAGCAACAAGCATTAAGACAGAGCCTAGGAGTGTGAACAAGAAAAATTTAAATGCAGCATACACTCTCTTTGGCCCACCCCATATTCCGATAATGAGAAACATAGGTATTAAACCAGCCTCAAAAAATAGATAGAAAATAACTAAATCTAAAGAACAAAAAACTCCAATCATAAGTGACTCCAAAATAAGAATGGCCATCAGGAATTCTTTGAGTCTGGTTTTAACGCTATTGATGCAAGATATTATACAGATTGGAATAATGAACGCAGTTAAAACTATAAATAGAATAGATATACCATCAATACCAAATTTAAATTTTATATACCCACTTATCCAATTTCTCTCTTCAACAAACTGGAACTCGGAAGAACTTTTATCAAAAACGTACCACAAAAAAATAGTTAGAAATAGAGTTACGACGCTAGTAAAAAGAGAAATATAAATTACATTTTTATTTTCATTAGTTTTATTATTAAAAATAAAAATAAAAATCGCGCCTATTATAGGTAGTAAAGTAATAGATGAAAGTATTGGAAAATTCATTTTTAATTAATTATTAAATAAGTCAACAAAAAAGAAAGTCCCAGAAGCATTATAAATGCATAGTCATAAATAAAACCACTTTGAAATCTGACTGCTTTATTTGAGAAGAATTTAATTGCTCTTGAGAAACCGTCTGGACCGTATCGATCAATTGTATTTTGATCTCCTTTTTTCCATAAAATAAAACCTAAAAATTTAATTGGTCTAATAAATATAAAATTATAGAGTTCATCAAAATACCATTTGTTTAATAAAAAATTATGTAATGGTTCATTAAACTTTTTTAGGCCGGTTAAAATTGAGATATCTTTAACATATAAATAATATGAAAGAGGGATTGCCATAACAACTAGCACAGGTGTGGCTAATAAAAGCCAAAGTGGTAAATGCAGGTGTTTAATTTTTTCTGCAAAGAATATAGAATTTTTCCAAAAATCAAAGTAGTTATGCCCAATTAACATTTCTTTAAATAAATAGCCGGCAAATACGGCGCCTAACGCAAGTATTACAAGAGGTAACAGCATTATCAGCGGGGACTCGTGCGTATCCTCTATTCGAAACTCTTTATTATTATAATTTCCATGAAAGGTTTTAAAAAATAATCTCCAAGAATATATGCTTGTTAAAAAAGCGGTGAAAATTCCAATTGTCATAGCATAATACCCAATGGAAGTGCCTTCAAAAAATGCAAATTCGATAATTGCATCTTTAGAATAAAATCCAGATAGAAAAGGAAAGCCTGTAAGGGCTAAGGTGCCGATGAGCATCAAAACCCAAGTGTAGGGAAGTTTTTTCCACACACCCCCCATTAGCCTTATATCTTGTTCGTTCTTAAAGGCATGTATAACGGATCCTGAGCCAAGAAATAATAAAGCTTTAAAAAATGCATGTGTAAATAGATGAAAAATTGCAACATGATAAGCTCCTACGCCTGCAGCAAAAAACATGTATCCCAATTGACTGCAGGTTGAATAAGCAATAATTTTCTTTATATCATTTTGTACCAGGGCCACAGAAGCTGCAAATAATGCAGTTATCATTCCAATAATCGCAACAAAATTAAGGGCTACTTGTGAATATTCAAATAACGGAGAACATCGTACTACTAGAAAAACTCCAGCTGTGACCATTGTTGCCGCATGGATTAAAGCTGAGACTGGGGTTGGACCTTCCATTGCGTCCGGCAGCCATGTGTGGAATAAAAATTGAGCTGATTTACCCATTGCACCAATAAAAAGTGTTAGGCATATTATGGTTATTAAATTTGTATTAAATCCAAGAAAATTTATTTCTTTTTCAATTGAGTTCGCTGCTTTAATAAACACTTCATCATAATTCACTGTTCCATAGTAATAAAAAATTAAAAAAATACCGATTGCTAAACCGAAGTCTCCTACTCGATTAACTAAAAAAGCCTTTATAGCTGCATTGTTAGCTGATTCTTTCTTGTACCAAAAACCAATTAATAAATATGAACACAAACCAACTCCTTCCCAGCCAAAAAATAACTGAAGAAAGTTGTCTGAGACAACAAGCATTAACATTGAAAAGGTAAATAAAGACAAGTAAGACATGAACCTTGGTTTGTTTGGGTCGTGACTCATATAGCCAATTGAATAAATATGTACTAGTGAAGATACAGAAGTAACAACAACTAGCATTATTGAACTTAGTGGATCAATATTAATAGACCAATTAACTTTAAAGTTTCCAGAACTTATCCAATCTAAAATTTTATAATTTCCGTAAACATCATGAGTAGACCCATTGTAAAAAATTACACATGATAATATTGATGAAATTACCACTAAAGAAGTAGTTGTTATTTCTGAATATCTATCTCCTAAAGGCTTCGCTAAGTAACCTAATATGGAACCAATCAATGGTAAAGAAATTAATACATAAGGCATTTAACCTTTCATCTCGTTAATTTCTTGAACTCGAATTGATCCTTTGTTTCTATAATAAGAAACAATTATCGCCAATCCTATTGCGGCTTCTGCAGCTGCAACGGTTAGTATAAAAAAAGTAAATATTTGTCCGGTTATATCATTTGAATAAATAGAAAAAGCTACTAAGTTAATGTTTACTGCGAGTAAAATAAGTTCGACTGACATTAGTATTACAATTACATTTTTTCTATTCAAAAAAATTCCAACGACACCTAATAAAAATATTACTCCTCCTAATGCAAGATAATGGCCCAATTCAATACTAATCATCTATCTTTACTCCTTTATTAAATTCTACTTCTGCTAGTTTAATTGAGGTCTTTTTTTCTCTAGACAACTGAGTGAAATAACTCTGTGTTTTTACACCTTTCCTTTTTGTGTATGTTAAGACAATCGCTCCTATCATCGCTAAAAGCAAAATAACTCCTGCTACCTGAAACAAGTGAATATATTGAGTATAAAGAACATTTCCCAGCATGTGTGTGTTAGTAAGATTTCCGTCTATTACGAGCGCTTGTGTTGTAATAAAATTTGGTTTGTATTTCCACCCACCTACAACTACTAAAACTTCGGCAAGAATTATTAAACTTACGATTAGTCCAACAGGAATATGCGTTGATTTTTCTCGATCTCTAAACCATGATTGTTTTTGTTCAGCTACATTCAGCATCATAACAACAAATAAAAATAATACCGCGACAGCACCTACGTATACAATCAACATAATCATTCCTAAGAATTCTGCACCGATCATTATAAAAAGACATCCAATAGAAATAAAATCAAGAATGAGAAAAAAAACCGCGTGAACAGTATTTCTGCTTGCGATAACCATTAAAGCAGAACCAACGGATATAATTGAAAAAAAATAGAAAAAGAAAGTGTGTGCTAGCATTTTATCTATAAGGTTTGTCTAATCTAATATTTTTAGCTAAAACATCCTCCCACCTATCGCCATTATCTAATAATTTTTCTTTATTATAATAAAGTTCTTCTCTAGTCTCAGTTGCAAATTCAAAATTTGGGCCTTGTACTATCGCGTCTACGGGACAAGACTCTTGGCACAGCCCGCAATAAATACACTTAAGCATATCAATATCGTATCTTGTGGTTTTTCTACTTCCGTCATCTCTTTCCGTTGACTCAATTGTTATTGCTTGTGCGGGACAAACTGCTTCACAGAGTTTACAAGCAATGCAACGTTCTTCTCCACTTGGGTATCTTCTCAAAGCATGTTCTCCTCGAAATCTTGGACTTATAGAACCTTTTTCGTAGGGATAATTAATTGTTTTTTTTGTTTTAAATATTTCTTTTATGCCCATTAAAGAGGCTGTGATAAACTCCACTAAAAAAATTGTTTTTAATATTCTAATAATTGTCATTTAAAATAGCCTTGTAGGTAATTTATCAAAATAGAATAGGAAGCTAGCTGTCATCACAACATAGAAAAGAGAGAAAGGTAAAAATATTTTCCATCCCAATCTCATCAGTTGATCATATCTATACCTTGGAACAATGGCTTTAACCAAAGCAAATAAAAAGAATAGAAATAATATTTTTAAAATCATCCAAATTGGAGGGGGAACAATGTTAAATGGGTAAATATCAATTGGTGGTAACCACCCACCTAAGAATAAAACAGAACCTAAAGCGCACATAAGTAAAATATTTGCGTATTCACCCAGCCAAAACATTGCGTACATCATTCCAGAATATTCTGTTTGATAACCAGCAACTAATTCTGCCTCTGCTTCGGGTAAATCAAATGGAGGTCTGTTTGTTTCTGCTAATGCAGAGATGAAAAAAACAACAAACATTGGAAACAAAGGAATAACATACCATAAATTTTGTTGTGCATTGACAATATCATTTAGATTTAGAGAACCAACACATAAAAGAACATTAATAATTATTATGCCTATAGAAACTTCGTAAGAAACCATTTGAGCTGCTGAACGAATAGCGCCAAGAAATGGATATTTAGAATTTGAAGCCCATCCACCCATAATAATTCCATAAACCCCTAAAGAAGAAACGGCAAAAATATAAAGTATGCCCACATTAATATCTGCTAGCACAAGTTCATTGCTAAATGGGATAACAGCCCAAGCCACTAATGCTAATGTCATTGTTATGATTGGTGCCAATATGAATATAACTTTATTGGAACTTGCCGGGATTATTATCTCTTTAAAAATATACTTTAACGCGTCAGCAACAGTTTGTAGCAAACCAAAAGGACCAACTACATTGGGTCCTCTTCTTTTCTGAACTGCTCCCCAGATTTTTCGATCCAACCATACGATTAAAGCTACTGATACAAGAACAGGTACTAGAATAGATGTTATTTTGTAGAGCTCATATGAAAAAATATTTAAATGTTCCATTTAATTATTGGTACCATTTTTTTTATTATTACTAATTATGTTTCTGCAATCGCTCATAGTTTTAGATGCTCTGGCAATAGCGTTGCTGTAAAAATAGTCTATATGTCTAATTTCAATTCTTTCATTTACAATCATGGATGAAGTCTCTTTATTAATCTCTTTATTTTTTACTGGCAATAAATCTATTCCATTGAACATTGGTATTTCTTGAAGAGCAAGTTCTCTAATAGTCAAAAAATTATCATATAAATTCGATTTATATAAACTGTTGTTTATAAGATTAAAAATTTTCCAATCTTCCATTGCTTCATTTGTTGGGTAAGAAGCTTTTCTACATTCTTGAATTCTTCCTTCTAGATTTGCAAAAAGTCCATCTTGTTCTGTGTAGGCGGGACTAGGTAAAATTACATCTGCTATTTCAGCATTCCGATCTCCATGAGATCCTTGATAAATAATGAATTCATTATTCTTTTTAATTTCAAGATTGTCTGAGCCAACCAAATATAATATTTTAAAATCTTGATTTTTTAGTTTATCAAAAAAGATAAAATTATTTCCATTTTCAATATTATAGAATTTAAGATCTATTGCGCCCACAGTAGAGGCATTTTGAATTAAAACATTAAAAGCATTCCAGGTGTCATTTATAAAGTTATTTTTAATTAAAAAACTTTTCGTCTCTTCTAAGATATATTTTGCATTTTTAAGCTCTAATGCAGACTCACCTATGATAAATAATGGTTTTTTTGCATTTTTTAGTTCTTCATTAATTTTACTTTTACCTTCAATTACATTCTTTAGCTCACTAATATCTTCACCTAATTGCTTATAGTTAAAGGTTAAATCACCAGGATTTCCGATTGAAAAAACAGAAGTTTTATTTTTTATAATAGATTTTCTTATTCTTGCGTTTACCATTGTGGCTTCATGTCTTGGGTTACAACCAATTAATAAA
>TARA_B110000211_G_scaffold137603_1_pt1 | contig 18047 bp, 16 predicted proteins | sample TARA_B110000211 | Tara Oceans TARA_B110000211 (sample SAMEA4397516) | marine metagenome | biome: Polar Biome; feature: [DCM] deep chlorophyll maximum layer (ENVO:01000326); material: water (ENVO:00002006), including particulate matter (ENVO:01000060) such as... | depth 30 m
TTGAGAACTCATAAGTTCTGTCACCTGTTACTGTTTCAGTAAAACCATAATCTGTTCCATTAAAATTTCCGCCAAATGTTGCAGGGAAGGATACGTCTCCAAAGCCATATGCTCCAAGAATTCCTGGGAATGGTTTTTCGCTATGAGAATAATCGTTATCCCCCATATGAAAGTAATCTCTAATTGTATGAGTAAGTTTAACTGAAAGTTGTAATTCACTTGTTAGCTCAGTTACAAATTCTAATTGTGAATTACTCCACTCAGATTTATGGTCTGGGTTTCTTGTTAAATATGCTTCTCTAAAGCTATTTGGACCTACGACACCAGCATATTGATTAACAAAGGCTGAGCCTTCTAGTCCAGCTACTAAGTTAAATAAAGCAGCTGTACTTCCTCTTGAATCAGCGGACAAATTAAGAGAACCTACTGCTAAAGGATTACAGCCTAATAAAGCATGAGGCTCACAAACAATAGTACCTATATTATTTCTACTATCTTCTGCTTTGTAGAAACTATGGTTAAATTTAACAAACGTTGTATCACTAATATCATAATCAATTGATAATCTTCCGCCCTCAGCATCCTTGTCATTAAAGGTAGAGTTATCTCTTAAGTTTATGGTGAAACCATCTCTTGTAGAAGTGGTAACTGCAAGTCTAGTTCTTAGCTTATCTGAAATAGGAATATTAATGACTCCTGTCATATCATTTTGACCAAAGTTACCTTTTAAAATATCAAACTTACCACCAAACTCTGAAGTTGGTCTTTTTGTAACTTGGTTAATTACGCCTACTACAGCATTTCTTCCAAATAAAGTCCCTTGAGGTCCTTTTAGAACTTCAACACGCTCAACATCAAGGAAGCCAAGATCATAAAAGCCTGATGAACCAACATCATGACCATTTTCTGATACAACAACTGCTCCAACAACAGCGGCACCTACTCCGTAAGAACCCGTTCCTCTGATTGCAAATGAAACACCAGAACCAATTCCTTTATCCATAATAAGGCCTGGAACCATGTCGCCTAAATCCGAAGCGTCTTTGATTAAATTATCTTCCATACTCTGAGCCGTAAAAGCCTCAATAGAAATAGCTAGATCCTGAACTGATTCAGCTTTTTTTGTAGCTGTAACAACTACTTCTTCAATCTCTTGAGAAGTAATGTTTAAAGAAAAAACGAAAAGTAAACCTATACTAGAGTTAAGTATATATTTAGTAAATTTGTTCATAATTTATCCCCCTTAATGGAATTAGAACTTTTAATTATAAAAACTATATCACTAAAAAATAGTTAAAAAAATATATATATTAATCGTATATAATTAATCATATTATTTATTAATAATACGATTATTCTTTATGCCAAGGATGGCATTTAGATATTCTTACAACTGAGAGATGAATGCCTTTAAAAATTCCAAACTTCTCAATTGACTCAATAGCGTATTGAGAACATGTTGGATTGAATCTGCAGGATGGAGGCGTTAGAGGCGATATAAAATATCTATAAAATCTGATTGGCAGGATGAATATTTTTATAAAAAACATATCGCCATATTCTATTGGGGACGAGTGTTTTCTTGAATTAAGATATTAATTGCCTCTTCTAAACCACAAACTTCTGTTTTATCACTATCCATACGTCTTATAGAGACAGTTCTATCTTCTTGCTCTCTTTTTCCAAGAGCAATAATTACCGGAACTTTCACTGAACTATGTTCACGAACTTTATAGCTAATTTTTTCATTTCTTAAATCAACATTACATCTTATTCCGCCCTTACTTAGCTTATCGATGATTTCATTAGCATATTCATCAGCGTCAGAAATAATAGTAGCTACAACGACTTGAACTGGAGCAAGCCAAAAAGGAAGTTTGCCTGAGTAGTTTTCTATCAAGACTCCTATAAATCTTTCAAAAGAACCAAGGATGGCTCTATGAATCATAACAGGCCTATGCTTAGAGCCGTCCTCCCCAACATATTCTGCATCAAGTCTTTCTGGAAGATTAAAATCTGCCTGGAAGGTTCCGCATTGCCACTCTCTCCCTATTGCATCTGTTAAAACAAAATCAAGCTTTGGGCCATAGAAAGCTCCGCCGCCTTCTTCTAGCTGATAAGGAAGTCCTAAATTTTTAATTGCTGACTCTAGAGCATGCTCTGCTTTATCCCAAACTTCGTCACTACCAACTCTAATCTCTGGACGAGTAGAAAGTTTAATATCAAACTTCTCAAAACCTAGGTCTTTATATATACGAGATAATAATTCAATAAATAAACCAGTCTCTGATTCTATTTGTTCTTCGGTACAAAAGATATGACCATCATCTTGAGTAAACCCTCTTACTCTCATTAATCCGTGCATAGTTCCAGATGCCTCATATCTATGACAAGACCCAAACTCTGCCAATCTTAAAGGCAGGTCTCTATAAGACTTAAGCCCTTGATTGTATATCTGAACATGGCAAGGACAATTCATTGGCTTTAGAGCATTAACTCTTTTTTCATTAGCATGCTCTTCATCAATTTCTGTAATAAACATATTTTCTCGATATTTATCCCAATGACCCGAAGCTTCCCATAACTTTCTATCTAGAACTTGAGGGGTCTTAATCTCCTTATAGCCGGAAGATTCTAAATTCGATCTCATGTAACTCTCTAAGAGTCTATAGATTGTCCAGCCATCCGGATGCCAGAAAACCATACCCGGAGCTTCTTCTTGAAAATGAAATAAATTCATTTCCTTTCCCAGCCTTCTATGATCTCTTTTTTCTGCCTCTTCTATTCTTTCTAAATATGCACTTAAATCTTTTTCATTCTTCCATGCAGTTCCATATATTCTAGTGAGCATTTTATTATTAGAATCTCCTTTCCAATATGCTCCTGCTATTTTTAATAATTTGAATGCGCCTATATGCTTAAAATTTGGAATATGGGGCCCTCGACATAAATCAACAAACTTAGAATCATCTTGATAATAAAGTTGAAAGTTATCTTCTTGCTCAGAGTCGTTAATAATAGATTCCTTGTATGACTCTCCTTCTAATTTAAATATCTCTATAGCCTCTTGTTTTGTATTAAGTTTTTTTGTTATGGATGAGTTAGATGAAATAATTTTTTTCATCTCCTTTTCGATAGACCCTAAAACTTCTGGTGATATAGGTTTTGTAAATTCGAAATCATAATAAAACCCATCAGTGATAGTTGGGCCAATGGCCAACTTGGTTCCAGGGAATAAATTCCTTACAGCTCTAGCTAAAACTTGGGCAGTTAAGGTATGTCTCATTATTTCTAAGCCATCATCAGAATCTATAGTTATTATTGAAACCTTTGAGTCTTCATTTATAGGGTCGTTTAGATCTTTTTGAACGCCATTAACAGTCACAGCAAGTGCTGCTTTAGCAAGGCCAGGCCCAATACTAGAAGCTAAATCAAAGCCTGTTGATCCTGTCTCTAATTCTCGAATACTTCCGTCTGGTAATGTAATATTCATATCGAGAATATTATATAGGTAAATACAGGACTGTATTAGTTGAAAGTATCATTATAAATATTAACGTTGTGACCATCGGCCCCAGATAAACCCTTCCAGTCATATAGAAAAAATACCTATTAAAGTATGGCAAAACAAACATCATAGGAACAATTGCAAATAATAAATTCACACTAAGCCAGTTTGTTGTCCAGAAAACAGTTCCGGTTTTTGCAAAAGTTACGTATTGAATAATTATTATTAACAAGAGTCCTAATGAGTTTGCAAATCCTGCTATAAGCATAGAATACCATTCTGACTGACCTTCTATTCTCATTGCCCCATTTACCCTTAATGAATTAGAGAAAAAGAATATAAAAAAGAAAGGGGCATACATTGCTAAAACTTTTAACATTTCAGGTTGAAATATTCTTACTCCCATAAACCAAAATCTATAATCTACATGAAAAATATAATAGATAAAAAATAGCAGTAAATAGTAAATAGTAAAAACTATAAGTGCCAGTACAAAGGTTTTTAATATGTATTTTGGGTTAGCTTTAAGTCCCCAAGATTTTGATGACACACCATGCTTTTTGCCAAAAAACTGGTATGACAGCGTAAATAAAATTAGCCCTATAATTCCATTAAAGGTAGCCCAGAGCATTACAGAATTATTCATTCTCTGAGGATAAAACCAAGTTAATTCTCTATTTGCAGCAGCAGAAAAAATATTTTTAGCTGCATCAACCATGGGTATATATGAAAGACATGCTATTGAGGCGCCAAGAAAAAATATTATCCAAAAAATTATTTTTGATTTTCCGCTCTGGATAGGGAGAGGTTTTGGTATATCTCTTACTAAAGGCTTAAAGAGATTTAGAGACAGTAAAACCTTAGATAAAGGTAGAAGCATTATTAATGCAGCAACCATTGATATTAATGTCATTAATTCTTTCCACTGCCATATCTGATTAGAGGAATCTAGATTAGATTTAATATCAAAAACTTTTTCAAAATACTCTATTTGATTTGCAGTGGCTATATTATTGTAGGGCTGAAAGGGATGAATAAGTTCTTCATTATGAATCACTCTTAACGACCTATCATCTAAAGAACCATAGTATTTACCTAACTCGACCTTCTTTACAAGGTCGTTACCATTATTAATGCCCCAATTAATAACTCTAATAGACTCAGGTGCAATCTTCATATTTGAAGCGCTCCAGCCAGTTAATTCATTTCTGAATGCTCCTTCATCATAGAGCGCGTAACTGACACCAACATTAGATCTAATATCATTAAGTACATTATCTAAAAGAGTTAAAACATACCCTGATACAAAAATAGAATGGAGCTTACTGGGTTTATTATTTTCAATTGCCTGTTTTCCAAAGTAATTAGCGCCTCTTATAGCAGCATTACCTCCCATTGAATGACCTGTAGTTGCAATCTTATTGGTATCTATATAATTTAGAAATTTGCCTGTATGCGCTTTTTCAACCAAGGTAAACATTCCATACCCTTCAGTGGTAGCTGATCTTCTGCTTCTTGACGAGCTAGAGAGACCTTGAGCATAGGGATCAATTAAGGCAACAACCATACCCCTTCTTGATAACTCTATAGCAATATTTGATAGGGCTTCTTTTGACCTTTGAAACCCAGGGACTACAACAATAAATGGAGCCTTATTTTTATTAGTTGCTGAGTCAGGCTTGTATAAATCAAAAACTAAATGCTGTCCATTATTAGTTGGGATCTTCATAGATCTTACTTCTACTTTTCCAAAATCAGATTGAATTAGTGATGCAGTAAAACTACAAATAACAATAATACAAATGTACTTTAGTAAAATTTTCATTCGCACATTATAATCTTGAAGAGAGATTAATTAATACTGCCTTCTTAGTTAAATGGATATAACAGATCCCTCCTAAGGATTAGTTGCAGGTTCGATTCCTGCAGAGGGCGCCATAAAAAAACCCTCTATAAAAGAGGGTCTTTAAAAGTTTCAAACATCCTACTCAACTCTTACCATCAAGTCGTCTGAGTGCTCTAATACATCAAGTTTCACATCAGCTAGTTCACTTTCATGAATATCGCCAATTACCTTAACTTTTTTAGCAAAGTCTGCATAACTATCGTAACCACAAACAAAATACCAAGCCTGTTCTGGGCCCAAGATATGCTCCATTAAATTGCAACCACCAAAGGCAGTATCATATGCTCCAAATATTTTTCTAGCATTAGCTCTTTTTTCATTATCAGTTAGATAAGGTCCAAAAGAATAAGTTGCCATAAGAATATAAGGCGTCTTCTTCCTTAGATTTTTTTCAACCATTGCCAGTAAGTTATCAGAATGATCTCCATATAACTGCTTAGGCTCTCTAGTTAAAGGCTCATCAGCATTATCATTTATCTCTGCAAACTGCTCCCAGCTATCAAAATAACAATAAGTATAGAAAGCTCTATCTCCACCAAATTGATGTCTTAGCAATCCACATACGTTATATCCATCTTCTTCTAGTGATTTAACATTTTCTAAAAGACTTTTGGCAATCTTATCTGCGTTAGAACCTGCGGGCATTGTGTATGAAGATAGGTAAGCTAAGTTATGTTCCATTTTTTTTGTTTCATGAGTAGCTTCACCATTTTCATGATGCGCACTGAAAGCAAAAAAACTTAAACTTAATAGCGGCAATAATATAAATATTTTTTTCATTTTTTGTTTCCCTAATTAAAAATTAATACGAGTAAATATAGTACATGAATTTAATTAAAGAGAAAAATTAAGTTTATTTTTTTAAACTCCACTCAGACCCAGAGCTAGTATCTTTTAAAATAACTCCCATAGATTCGAGCTCATCTCTTATTTGATCTGCCTTTACAAAGTCTTTAATTTCTTTGGCTGCCATTCTTTCCGCTATAAGCATCTCAACGTTATTAGAATCTATACTTAACGAGTCGATATCCTCTTTAAACCATAAAGATGGGTCTGATTGTAAAATACCCAAGAGAGAAGATACTAATAAGAGCTTAGATTTAAAAGAGCTTTTCTGATCAGCGGTAATATTTTTATAATCTTTGACTAATTTATTTAAATAAGTAATTGCTGATGGTGTATTGAGATCATCAAAGAGAGAATCTCTTACCTCATCGGGCAGGCCCTCATTAGGGTTAATCTTAATATCAGCTAAGTCCTGGTAAATACTGTATAGCTTGTCTAATAATTTTTTAGATTGATATGCGACCTGATTATTCCAATCTAAGCCTTGTCTGTAATGAGATGATAAAAGCGCAAGTCTAATCACCTCGCCCTCAAAATCTTCAGCTAAATCTTTTACTAAGATTATATTGCCCAATGATTTAGACATTTTCTCCCCATCGACAGTAACAAAGCCATTGTGTATCCAGTAATTAGCATAAGAATTAGGATTGTTTATGTCTGCACTTGAGCAACAACTTTGAGCTATTTCATTTTCATGATGAGGGAATGTTAAATCCCTTCCTCCGCCATGAATATCAAACGGAAGACCTAAAGTTTTTTCTGACATTGCCGAGCATTCGGTATGCCATCCAGGCCTGCCGTAACCCCATGGAGAATCCCAGCCAGGCTGTTCTTCATTACTAGGTTTCCATAATACAAAGTCAGCTGGATCTTTTTTAAATGGGGCTATCTCTACCCTACTTCCTGCAATTTGCTCCTCCCTATTTCTATTAGATAAAAGCCCATAATTTGCATAAGATGGAACATGAAATAATACATGTCCTTCTATCTCATAAGCATGGTCTTTAGCTATTAGGTTAGATATAAGATCTATCATTTCTGATATATATTCGGTTGCCTTGGGTTGGATATCAGGATGTAATACTGATAATTTAGACATATCTTCATTATAAATATTGGTATATTTTTGAGTGATCTCACTGATAGGAACATTTAGCTCATTCGCTGCGTCTATAATTTTGTCGTCTATGTCTGTAATATTTGAAACATAGGTAACTTTTGGATAAGAATATCTTAAAACCCTGACAAGAGTATCAAAGACAACCGCCATTCTTGCATTGCCAATGTGAGCATAATTGTAGACTGTTGGTCCACATGCATATATCTTTACATGCCCTGCATCAAGAGGATTAAAGTCTTGTTTTTTACCTTCGAGGGTATTATAAATTCTTAAAGACTGCACTGTTAGCACCATGCTCAAATACTTCAACTGAAATTAGGTGAACTCTTCCTTTGGTTTTATCAGCAATAAAGGTATTGGCAAAATCAAAGGTAAGTTCAGCAAATTTTTCACAGCCAACATTTTCCATTACAACTACTTTTGCTATCCCTAGTGTATCTCCAAGATTCTTTAAAGTTTCAAATTCAGGATCGTCAGATGAAACAACTAAAGTATGATCAAAATGATCTTTAATCCAATCTTGAATAACTTTAAATTCTCCAAAATCATAAACCCATGATTTATCATCGAGCTCTTTAGTCTCTAAGGTAAATTTAAAACCTAAGCTATAACCATGAATCAACTGACAATCAGAGTTAGCTCTCCATTGCCTAAATGCACATGAGAAACCTCTTTCAGTTCCAAAGGTTTTTATAACTTGATATGTTTTCATTTAATATTTTTTAAACTAATAATTTCTAAGTCCCTTAAAGACTTTAGCAAAGGTAATAATGGCATACCTCTGACAGTATATGAAGAGCCGTCTACATAAGAGAATAAATTGCACCCTAAAGATTCAAATTTATAAGCTCCTGCTGCATGAATAGGATTTTCAAGCCTTACGTAATTAACAATCTCCTCTTCTGATAAATCATGCATCTTTAAAGACACTCTCTCTGAATATTCCCATAGTGATTTACCGCCTTTAAAGATACAAACTCCACTATGCTGAAAATGCTCTTTTCCTGATAGTTGCTTAAGATTTTCTATAGCCTTTTCAGGAGAGCCAGGCTTATCAAATAATTTATTCTCCAGAACACACATCTGATCTCCGCCAATAACAATATGGCTTGGGTGCTGTTCACTGACTGTTAATGCTTTAGCTGCTGCTAGAGCAATGACCTGTTTTTCAAAAGGTTGTGATGATATTGCTTCTTTAAGAATATCTTCGTCTACGTGAGAGGTAATTACATCAAATTTAATACCAGCATCTTCAAGCATTATTTTCCTGCTTTCAGAGCCCGAAGCTAAAATTATTGGAATAGTGGGATTGATACTAGACAGTATCGACTCCTGCTTCATTTAAAAATGTTTAGGTGAATTTATTAGGTTCATAAATTCAGCTCTAGTTTCAATATTATCTCTAAAACTACCAAGCATTCTGCTTGTAATAGTACTTGATTCAGTTTTATGTATTCCTCTAGTAGACATACACTCATGATTTGCATCTATAACAACAGCAACACCTTTAGGCTCAAGAACTCTATTGATAGTGTCAGCAATTAAAGCCGTCATGGTTTCTTGGGTTTGAAGCCTCTTTCCGAATATGTCAACAACTCTGGCCAACTTACTTATACCAACTACCCTTTCATTAGGTATATAACCAACATGTGCAACGCCAACTATTGGAACCATATGATGTTCACAATGTGATTCAACTCTTATATTTCTAACTATTACAGCATCGTCATAGCCCTCAACTTCTTCAAAGGTCTTACCTAGAACAGCTTCAGGATCTTCGCCATAACCAGAGAAGAATTCGCCGTATGATCTTATTACTCTATCTGGAGTTTCAAGTAATCCTTCTCTGTCAGGATCATCTCCCGCCCATGAAATTAGAGTTCTTACTGCTTTTAAAGCCTCTTCTTTTGATGGTTTTTGAGTCATTACTTTCTCCGTTTTAATAAATAATTTGGTTCATTTTATATGATATTAAAGAATTTTGATAAACTATTATCATTCTTTTTAATAGTACAAAAAAATGTCAGAACTTAAAGCCTTAATTAATCCAGTAACACCATTTCAGCAAAATGCTTCAATCATATATTGCTCTTCATCGAAGAAATGTGCCTTTGTTGACCCGGGAGGCGACATAGAATCTCTTCTTGCAGTTGCAAAAGAGAATGGCCTAATACCGGAAAAGATTCTTTTGACTCATGGTCATATTGATCATGCCGGAGGAGCTACTGAATTAGCAGAAATTCTTAAATTAGAAATTCATGGGCCGCATATAGATGATAAGTTTTTACTTGATGAGCTTAAGACTCAAGGCGAAATGTTTGGCATGGAAGCGAGAAACTGTACTCCGGATAAATGGCTAAAAGAAGGAGATATTATTAATGTAGGAGAGTTAACTTTAGATGTGTACTTCTGCCCTGGTCATACTCCTGGCCATATAATTTTTTTTAATAAAGTATCAAAGCTAGCTTTAGTTGGAGATGTTCTTTTTAAGGGGTCTATTGGTAGAACAGATCTTCCTGGAGGTAATCATCAAGATTTACTAGATTCAATTGCTATAAAATTGTGGCCTCTAGGTAACGATGTAAAATTTATTCCAGGACACGGTCCAGTTTCAACTTTTGGAGAAGAGAGGAGAAGTAATGCTTTTGTTGCAGACGGTATCCTACAGAAATCTTAACTATTTCTTGTCGTATCTTCCCGGAGCAAAAATAGAACCCATAAGATTCATTGCTGGCTGGGGTATATTCTTTATTAAGAATACTAAAACTCTATATGTTTTTGTCGGTATGCATAAATGCTTGCCTTTGAGCGTTGCCTCAACAGCCTCACCCGCTATCCTTTTTGCTGGAAATTTCATAAAACTTGGAACTTTATCCATCTCATCCTGAACTCCGCTTGAAGTATGAAATTCAGTAACAGTAAAGCCGGGACAAACAGCGGTAGATGTGATGCCCTTATGATTATAATTTGCATTTAATGAATCACTAAACCTATTCATAAACGTTTTTATTGGTCCATATAAGGCTTGAATTGATGATGGCGGAGCAAATGCAGCTACCGATGAAACTATCATTATTTTTCCATGACCTTTTTTAAGCATATCTGGAATAAAAATTTTAGACATAGCAATTACCGATGTCCCTAAAACTCTAATAAATTTCTCTTCATCATCCATTGATGTTTCATGGAATTGTGTCTTTATTCCATAGCCTGCGTTATTAACTAGGATATCAATTTGATAATCATTCTCTTTACAAAAATTATAAATATTATTAGGAGCATTGGGATCACTTAAATCACTTGATATGAAATCAACCTTAACTTGATGGTCATTACTAATGGTTTCTGCTAATTCTTTAAGCTTCTCTTCCCTTCTTGCTGTAAGCACAATATTGAAACCTTTTTCGGCAAATATTTGAGCCATCTCTAGACCTATTCCAGATGAGGCGCCTGTTATTAATACGTATGAATTTTTCATAAATATATACTAACAGCATATATTTATCTAAGATAGAATTACTAAAAATTATCCAAAAAGGAATCAAATGAAAATTCAAAAATTATTTTTTATGTTATCAATTTTTACAATGGGATATGGCCTATTAGCTCATACTCCAAACGCCTATGCTGCCTCATCTGATAAGAGCATGGAGGAAAATTCTAAAGAAGATATTGAGGGACTAGATGATGAAAAGATGCCTGATGAAAAAGAATATAAAACAATAGAAGAGTTTTTAGAAGATGGTGAATATAAGACTATTGATGGCTTTATGAATATCATTCACGAGACTGAAAAAGATGAATATTTTTTAATGCTTGAGGAAGATCAACTCAATAGTGAGTTTATCTATTTTGTCTATATCCTAAATGGGCCCCAGGATGTGGGTGCAAGCGGAGGCTCAATGGGAGATGGATCAATACTTGAGTTTAGAAAATTTAAAGAGGATATAGGTCTATACAAAAAGAATACCAAGTACACCTATGATGATTCAAATAAGATTTCTCAATCAAAACTAACAAATATTATCGAAGCATTTATGGGAAGATTTGAAATTGCGGTCAAAGAAGAAGGCAAGTACGTTATCAATATAGACAAATTATTCTTAAGTGAAATGCTTACAAGCATTACCCCAAATATTCCAAAAGAATATATGGAATATTATGATTTAAATGTAGGTAGCGCTGATAAGGCAAAGACTTATATCAATGAAATAAAAAATTACCCAAAAAACACCTCTGCTGAAGTTACTTATGGTTTTTTTAATCCAAAACCAAAATCTGGAGCTCCGGTAGACGCTGTTGCAGATCCAAGATATACCTATATTTCTGCAAAGCATCTTTTTGTTGAAATGCCAGATAATAATTTTGAGCAAAGAATAGCAGACGAAAGAGTTGGTTATTTTTCAGAGAAAGTAACAGACCTTTCTTCATACGACACCTATACCGCTAGAGATTTAATGAATAGATGGAGATTGGTTAAAAAGAACCCAGATGCCAAGCTTTCAGAACCTGTAGAACCAATAGTTTACTGGGTTGAAAACTCAACACCTGAAGAAATTAGACCCTTTGTGGTTAAGGGTATTGAGGGTTGGAATGCTGCTTTTGAAAAAGCTGGCTTTAAAAATGCAGTTGTTGCAAAAATACAACCTGATGACGCTGAGTGGGATGCAGGCGATGTTCAGTATAATGTAGTTAGATGGGCTTCAACACCTAACCCACAGTTTTCAGGTTATGGACCAAGTATAGCCAACCCAAGAACTGGTGAAATAATTGCCGCAGACATAGTCCAGGAATTTAATGCTATTAAGAGAGGATATGCATTAAGAAAATTATGGGGGTATTCAAAAGATAATGACCCATTAGAACAATGGATTATATCTCTAACAATGCATGAGGTTGGTCATACCCTAGGCTTGAGGCATAACTTTAAATCTAGTTGGATTTATGACGCTAAAGAAATTCATGACGTCTCTATAACTGGAAAAAGTCATATCGGCTCTGTTATGGATTACGACCCAATAAATCTAGCTCCAAAAGGTACTATTCAAGGGAACTTTTTTCCCCATGCCCCAGGTATTTATGACCGATGGGCTATAGAATTTGGATACACGCCAAATTTAACTGAAGAAGAGAGATCAGAAATATTATCTAAATCATCCATTCCTGAATATATATTTGGAACAGATGGCGATGCCATGAGCTCTCCTGGCAGAAATATTGATCCTAGAGCTAAAAGATATGATTTATCCGGAGATCCTATTACCTACACTTCTGAAAGAATGGAAATTTTAGATGCAAAAATTAAAGAGCTTCCTTCAATATTTCTTAAAGATGGTGAAACATCTACTGAGTTTAGATCAGCCTTTCTTAGCCTCACAAGAGAGAAAGGAAGATTTATGAGTGGTGTTTCGAGGTTAATTGGCGGTGTTTACTCTAATAGAATAGTGACTGATCCGAATAGTGAGCTTACTCCATTTGAAGCTGTTTCATACGAAGATCAAAAAAGAGCAATGAATTTAATAACCTCTAAACTTTTATCCAATGATGCTTTTGTATTTGATGAGAATTTATTAAAGCATCTACAAAATCAAAAGCGAGCAGCTTACAGCAGTGAGGAAAGAGGGAATGAAGACCCTCAATTACATAAGCTTGTTATTGATATGCAAGGATCTATTTTAGCTCACATCCTGCACCCAGCTGTCATGATGAGATTGGTAGATAGTGCTCAGTATGGAAATACATACATGCCATCTGAAGTTCTCGACGATCTTTTTGAAGGTATTTTTGTTCCAAAAGAAAATCCTAATACTTTTAAAATAAACCTGCAGTCAAGTTATGTAGATGCTTTGATAAAAGGACTAAGTGATGAGGATTATGATGAAATTTCAAGATCAGCTATTTATACATCCTTAGTTAAAATTAAAACTTTTACAAAAACGTCTTATGGAAACAATGAATCCAAAGATCATTTTAAATTTCTAAACTGGAAGATTAAACAAGTTTTAGAACTTTAGACCCTCTTTCTGCAAGAGTTTCTTTTTTGTTATAGCGCCTCCTGGGGCGCTGTAACCTCCTATATTACCGTTTGAACATATAACTCTATGACATGGTCTTGTTATAGGATTGGGATTTTTTCCACAAGCATTTGCTACAGCCCTTGCAGCATTAGGTCTGCCTAATATGATAGCTATTTCTTTGTATGATTTAGTGAAGCCAAGTGGAATTTTATCAATTTCATCCCAGACTGACTGCTGAAATTCTGTTGACATTAAGGCGCTAGGACCATTCTGTAATAATAGACAAAGCCTCATCTTTTGACAGATCCAGTCTTGCGTATTTGGGAGTATCCATTGATATTATTTGTTCTGCAATTTTATCTAATGGCAGTCCCAGGCTTACTAGAGATGAGACTAAATCTTTCTTAGCTTCTATATTTTCATTTTCAGAAGTTAGTTTTTGACTATAGTAGTTAGATTTAAATACCAATTGTCCTAATTCAAATAAAGCAGGTTCTTTATCTTCAGATTCTTCGTAATTATCAATAGAATTTAATATCCAGTAATGTGGTTTAGCAACCTTTGCTTTGGCATCTTCAATATTTGGATATAACTTTGTATGAGTTTTTTCTTTAAACCAATTATCCTCATGCTCAATAATGCAAATTTCTTTTAATTCAAAGAGATAGTCTTTAAGTGGTTTGTTTGAGTTATTAAATATGTATTTCATAGATATATTATAAATTAGATTGATGAAAAGACTTTTTTAATTTTACTTAATGCCCATTGAATTTGTGATTTCTTAATCATCAAAGGAGGTGCAAATCTAATAACGGTTTCATGGGTTTCCTTGCAGAGCATTCCCTCTTTAAGTAATAATTTACAGATATCTTTAGCTGATATGCTTGATTTGTTTAGCTCCAAGCCTATCCATAAGCCCTTTCCTCTTACCTCTTTTATAAATGGAAAATCTAAACTCTTAAGCTCTTTTAGGAAAAATGCTCCTAGTTCATGGCTATTATCAATTAGATTATCTTCGTATAGTAAATCCAATGCCTTTGAGGCAACTGATGCTGCAAGAGGATTACCACCGAATGTTGAGCCATGAGAACCAGGATCAAAATGATCCATAACTTCTCTAGAACTAAGAAAGGCAGAAACTGGTATCAAGCCTCCCCCAAGCGCCTTTCCTAATATCAAGCCATCAGGAATAATATCTTCATGCTGGTAAGCAAATAACTTTCCAGTTCTACCTAAGCCTGACTGAATTTCATCTAGAATCATAAGTACATTATTTTCAGTACAAACCTCTCTTAATTGTTTAAGCCACCCATCTTTAGGAATAATAATTCCCCCCTCTCCCTGAATAGGCTCTACAAGAACGGCGCATGTATTTTCTGTAATTAACTCTTTTATAGAGTCTATTGATTTAGTACATGCCTGCTGACATTCGCAATTATTATTACAGTAATCTGCGGTTAAAAAACCTGCACCAAAAGGACCAAATCCTTTTTTATACTCTTCCTCAGAAGAGAATCCAACAATTGTTGTAGTTCTGCCATGAAAGTTTCCATCAGCAATAATTATTTCTGCTTTATTATCAGCTATTCCTTTTGTGAAATAACCCCATCTTCTTGCGGCCTTAATAGCAGTTTCAACAGCCTCTGCACCGGTATTCATAGGGAGGATTGCTGAAAAACCTGATAGTTTTGATAGCTTTTCAATATAGGCAGCAAATGGCTCCGTATAGAAAGCTCTTGATGAAATAGCTAATTTTTTTGCTTGATTATGAAGTGTTTTTACAAGCTCAGGATGCGAGTGCCCATGACTTACCGCTGAGTAAGCTGACATCATATCAAGATACTTATTCCCATCTATATCCCATAAATAAGCCCCTTCCCCGCGCTCTAATACAACTGGTAAGGGAGAATAGTTGGTAGCTCCATAAAGGGCTTCTTTTTCAAAATAGGTACTTTGTAAACTTTTATCCATGCGTGTATTCTATTCCTATTAATATAATTCCTCTAGAGAGAATAATGACCAGTCAATCTACCAGCCATATCTTCATGGTTGAGCCTGCAACCTTTTATAAGAACGATCAAACCATCGAATCAAATCAATATCAAGTTGAAGAAGATCATGAAGGTACAAAAATAATTACACTCAAAGCAATAATTGAATTTAATCGTTTTAAAAAAGTGTTGGAAGATAATGGAATTACCGTTACCTCATATGTTGGAAGTAACGAATGTCCAGATCATATATTTCCTAATTGGTTTACTACATTTGAAGATAAAAGCATGCAAGTTTTTAGCATGTTAGCTCCAAATAGAAGAACTGAAAAAGTACCTGAGATGATTGACTACTTAAAAAATACCTATGAACTTACAAAGGACTACACAAACCTAGAAGAAGAAGGAATTTTTTTAGAAGGTACTAGTAGCATGGTGTTTGATCGTGTTAATAGGGTTGTTTATTCTGGATTATCTCCAAGAACAAATAAAAATCTTTTAATTCAATGGTGCTCTGAAAACTCATATGAACTTGTAATGATGGAAACAGAAAGCCACAAAGGCTCTCCTATTTATCATACAGACGTATTTATGTTTATTGGAACTGAGGTTATAGGAATTTGCTTTGATGTTATAAAGCCAGAATATAGAGACTTAATTAAAGATAAGGTTTCCAAGCACCACAAGGTAATAGAGATATCAAAAGATCAGATACTTGATTTTTGTGGCAATGCACTAGAAGCCAAGGACAGGAATGGAAATTTATACTTAATAATGTCATCAAGGGCTGAATCGGCTTTAACAGATCATCAAAGGAATGAGTTGCATAAATATTATTCTAAGATACTTCATGCAGACTTAACTACTATTGAGAAATACGGCGGCGGGTCTGCCAGATGTATGCTTTCTGAATTATTCTGATAATTCGTTAATCCAATCAGTAACCCGTTTGACACCGCCGAGAGGGAAAAAATGGACTTGCTCAATATTAAATTTAGGATTACTTAATTTAATTTCACTAAGCTCTTGTAGAATTTGGTTTGGCTTATATGGAAGAAGTAACTTGGTTATATCTTTAGCCCTTTTTTGTAAAACCTTCATTGATGCGCCCACGCCACATTCAATTGCATATCTCATAAGGGTTTGTAATTTAGCAGGACCTGCTATGCCTATGTGAACCGGAATATCAACTCCAATAGCTTCAATCTCACTCATCCAATCTACAACAACTGACGATTCAAAACAGAACTGAGTAGTTAGGGCCATATGTGCGTCCGTTCTTTTTGCAAACTCATTCTTCCATGAAAGAGCATTATTTACATTTAACCTTAGGCCATTAGGGTCAATATCTTTATTTCCCTCTGGATGACCTGCCACATGAAGTCTTTTAAAGCCTGTTTCATCAAAAAGACCAGTTTCTATTAACTGAATAGATGAGTCAAAAATACCGTATGGTTTGTTTGAACCTCCTGCAATTAAAAGAGCCTCATCCACATCTGCTTCATTTTGATACCTAGATATCCAGTCCTCAAGGGTATCTTTATCCTTAATAAGTCTTGCAGGAAAATGTGGCATAGACTTAAAGCCGGCATCATGAATTTTTTTAGCAGCCTGAACCATCTCTTCCAGTGGAGTACCTTCTATATGAGCGATATAGACTCTAGTTCCACTTGGAAGTACATCTGATAAGTTATCAATCTTTGCAAGAGCTCTTGGAGTTACCTCTATAGAGTAACCACCAACAAAGTTAGCAAGATTGTTATTTTTATTCATCATTTATTATAAGACTTTGAGGATTAAAAAAATATCACTATTTAAGTAACCATCTATAGCCTATTCTTTAAAGATTCTTTAAAATCAGCGGCTTATCAAGAACCACCCTTACTTATTTGTATCATGCAAAAAGAATATATAACTGAAATCATTCATCATTCCGATAGACTATTTAGCTTCAAAACTACTAGAGATAAATCATTTAAATTTAAAAATGGTGAATTTGTGATGATAGGCCTGGAAACAGAAAATAAGCCCTTGATGAGAGCTTATAGTATTGTCAGTACATGCTATGAAGATCATTTAGAGTTTTTAAGTATTAAAGTTAAGCATGGTCCTTTAACAAGCAAGCTTCAAAAGCTTTCTGTCGGAGATGCAATTTTAGTAAAACCAAAAACAACTGGTAGTTTAGTTGTTGACTATTTGAAGCCAAAGAAAAATTTAGTTCTTCTTTCAACAGGAACTGGAGTTGCTCCATTTATCAGTATTGTCAAAGATCATGAAACCTATGAACGTTTTGATAATGTTTTCCTTTTCCATACCGTTCGACATGCTAATGAATTGGCTTACAAGAAAAGACTCAATGAATTGAGTAAAGATAGAAATATGACCTATATAGAATCAGTGACCAAAGAAGAACATGAAAGAGAGGGAAGGTTTTGGAATTGGATTGAGGATTACCTTCCAACAGGATTTAATTTAGAAAGAGACTCTGTAATGGTTTGTGGCTCGCCTGAGTTAAATAAAGAATGCAGAATTATGTTTTCGGGGCTTGGATGGAAAGAAGGAAATACAGGTGAAATGGGTGACTTTATGCTTGAAAGAGCATTTGCTGGTTGAAGTAACTGGCGGAGAGTGAGGGATTCGAACCCTCGATACAGTTACC